>Ga0105237_10001565_pt1 | contig 29826 bp, 26 predicted proteins | sample KBSC24metaG_FD_81520 | JGI IMG/M metagenome (GOLD analysis project Ga0105237, IMG submission 81520) | Corn rhizosphere microbial communities from Kellogg Biological Station, Michigan, USA - KBS C2-4 metaG | ecosystem: Host-associated > Plants > Roots > Rhizosphere > Soil | place: Michigan, USA... | reverse complement strand
TGATTGCAACTCCCGTCAAATCCCATGAACCCGATGCAACCGCCATAATAACTGCGGGCAGTAGGCTCATAGGCATCGATCAGCTCCATCGCCTTGAATTTTGGGGCCCCGCTCAACGTGCCCGCCGGAAATGTGGTAGCCAGCAAGTCAAAAGGATTATACCCCGCTCTCAACTGCCCCCGCACCTCGCTCACCAGGTGAATAACGTGAGAATAATATTGTACCTGCCGGTAGTGGGCAACGGTCACCTCATCACAGCTGCGGCTCAGATCGTTACGGGCCAGGTCTACCAGCATCACGTGCTCCGCATTCTCTTTGGCATCCTTCAGCAATCTATCCGCTGTCTGCCTGTCTACGATATCGTCACCGCTGCGTTTGAAAGTGCCTGCTATAGGATGTACTATCGCCTGCCCATTCTGCAGGATGATCTGCGACTCTGGCGAAGAGCCCATCAGCTTGTAATCTCCATAGTCAAAGAAGAACAGGTATGGCGAAGGATTGATATTCCGCAGGGCACGGTATACATTGAATTCGTCACCAGTGAAGCCCTGCTGGAAACGCCGGCTTAGCACTATCTGGAAGACATCCCCCCGTAAACAAGCCTTTATACCTTTTTGTACGATCTCCCGGTATTGCTCATCCGTTAAATTTGACGTCTCTTCTCCCTTCGGCCCGAAAGGATACACCGGCACGTCCTTACTCCGGATCAGCGACTCTACCACCGGCAACTCGGACTCGATGCCGGCGATGGTATTCTCACTGATATAAAGCTCGTCCTTGAAATGATTGATGGCCAGGACATATTGATACAGCCGGTAACGCATCAAAGGTATCGTGCCGCTACCCGACGGTCCTTTATCGCTGAACTTTATGGTGTCAAAAAATTGCACCGCATCGAACGTCGTATACCCAAACAGCCCTTGCGTCGCCCTTACCGGCTTGTCCGTTGCCGGCTCTATCGCAAATCTTTGCATAAACTCCCATAATAATTGCGGCGTCGCCGAAAGATCTGACAATGGCACCCGCTCCGGCTGCTGCCCCGGCAATTTAAACTCGATGCTTTTGGTGTCGGTGATCTCCATGCCGGCAATGGCATTGATACAGATGAAAGAATAGCTGTTCTCCGCGGCATGATAATCGGTACTTTCCAGCAGAATATTATCCCGGAACCTGTCCCGCAACCGCAGATAAATGCCCACCGGCGTATAGATGTCCGAGAGCAGCTTCTTACATTTTGTCTTTATTTCAATTTTTTTCATGACCTTGACTAAATAAAAAAGCCCCGATATATCGGGGCCCTGAATATGGTAAAACTATAGTAATAGCATTACTTGCCCCGCTCGGAGTTTGTATGCCACCACCATACTTTATTGATAAATTGTTTTGTCATTGCACGGCAAATATGGGATCGGAAACCGGATTTTCCAAATTTTTTTATATTTTTCCCTTTCGCCAACTCAACCTCCATCATGCCTGATAGCACGACCTCTTCCGCCCACACCGCGCATCCCGCTGATACAGCCCCTCCCGTCAGCGCAATCCCTTCCACCCCCACAGGTCAGCTCACTGCCCTCCCCGGCGCACAACGCCTCTTATCCCTCGACTTTATGCGGGGCCTTATCATGGTGCTCCTGGCATTGGAATCCGCCGGGCTTTACGAACACCTTTCACGGGCCTCCGAAGGAAGTCTTTTTTCCCCTTTGTTACAGCAATTCTTCCATCATCCCTGGCATGGTCTTCGCGCCTGGGACCTCGTACAGCCCGCCTTTATGTTTATGGCAGGGGCGGCCATGGCTTTCTCCCTCCACCGCCAACAACAAAAAGGATTCACCTGGGGGCAATCCTTTCAAAAGACACTAAAAAGATGCGGCTGGCTATTTTTTTGGGGAGTGCTGGATTACGCAGTAAGACCCGGAGGGTTATCTTTCGAACTCTGGGACGTGCTGACGCAATTGTCCTTTACCACCCTGGTCGCCTTTCTCCTGTTCCGATGGCCGGCTGCGGCCCAGATAGCCGCCTGTGTCGCGCTCCTGCTGATCACAGAGATATTATATCGCTTTACGCGCGTGCCGGGTTTTGACCAGCCCTTCACCGACCAGCATAATTTTGGGAATTATATGGATCTCCTGCTGATGAATAAGATCAACAAAGGCGGCTGGGTTGCCATCAATTGTATACCGACATCGGTACATACTATCGGCGGTGCGCTGGCGGGAAAACTGCTCCTCGGTCTCAAAGAACAAAAGGTCAAACCACTATTACTTTGGGGAGCTATCACCTTGGCTCTTGGATATGCCCTCGACTGGGGTCATATCACCCCCATCATCAAACGGATCGCCACATCCTCCTTTACCCTCGTTTCCCTGGGGTACAGCCTTTTGATCCTTGCTCTTTGTTATTGGTGGATCGATGTCCTGGCTCATCGCCGGCGGCTGGAATTCTTCACCATTGTCGGCATGAACTCCATTTTTATCTATCTGTTCTTTGAGATCATTGGCGACCGCTGGTTTAATGGATACGCCGGCGCGATCACCAACGGGATACTGCAAATGGCCCACATACCGACCACGATTGCCAGTATCGTCACGTCCCTTACCATTTTCGCCTGTGAATGGGGCCTCTGCTATTTCCTCTACCGGAAAAAAATATTTTTCAGGGTCTGATCCCCGGGCAAGCCCCTTTTTACGAGCCCCCGATCGCCCCGGCGTACGAGCCCCCTACAACACCCCCTTGGTGCTGGGCAAATAATTGCTCAGCGGGTCACGCCTTACCGCCATCCGTATCGCTTTCGCAAACGCTTTAAATATCGCCTCTATCTTATGATGCTCATTCTCTCCCTTGCATTCGACATTCAAATTACACCGCGCCCCATCCGAGAATGACTTGAAAAAATGAAAGAACATCTCCGTCGGCACCTCGCCGATCCTCTCCCGCTTGAATTCCGCATTCCAGACGATCCAGTTACGTCCCCCGAAATCTATCAGCACCTTTGCGTCAGCCTCATCCATCGGCAACGCAAAACCATATCGCTCCATCCCCCGTTTGTCCGCCAATGCCTGCGCAAAAGCCTCTCCCAGCGCGATACCCGTATCCTCGATCGTATGATGCTCGTCGATATGCAGATCGCCATTCACCCGGATCGAAAGATTCATCTTGCCATGCCGCGCTATCTGCTCCAGCATGTGATCAAAAAATCCCAGACCCGTAATAATCCCTGCCTTCCCGCTGCCATCGATATTCAGATCGATCTTGATCTGCGTTTCGTTGGTATTGCGCTCGTGAACCACCCGGCGCAGACCCAGTTTCAGGAATTCATAGATCTTGCTCCAATCGGATGTCTCCAGGGCTATCGCCTCCTGGAGCTCCCTCACAGGATCGCTGATCTCTTTCCCACCCAGCGCAGGATCATTATTCAACCAGATCGCCTTACAACCCAGGTTCTTCGCCAACTGCACATCCGTAATGCGATCCCCTATCACAAAGGAATTCGCCAGGTCATACTCCTCATTGTCGATATACTTCGTCAACATTCCTATACCCGGCTTACGCGTCGGCAGCTTTTGCTCCGGGAAACTCCGGTCGATATACACTCCGCTGAACCGGATCCCCTCCCCTTCCAGTGTCTTTATCACAAAATGCTGCACCGGCCAGAACGTATCCTCCGGGAAAGCATCGGTTCCCAGCCCATCCTGATTCGTCACCATCAGCAGCTCATAGTCGAACTCCCGCGCAATTCTGCTCATATACTCGAACATGTCCGGGTAAAACTCCAGTTTCTCAAAAGAATCGATCTGGTAGGTCGGCGGAGCCTCTTTTATCAGGGTTCCGTCCCTGTCTATAAATAAGATTCGTTTCATGTATCGCATTGATCAATTATACTGCACACCGCCTAATGAGCCGGCGCATTCTTCGCCCGTATCGCCTTTACCTCCGCTGCCGTCACGGCCTTCGCCTTATTCCCAAAACTATTCCGAACATAGGTCAGCACATCCGCGATCTGCTGATCCGTAAGATCGGCATGCGGCGCCATCACCCCATGATAATCATCGCCCTCTACTTCTATACCTGTCATCCCATTGAGCACGATCTTCACCAGCGTCACCTTGTCCCCCAACACGAATTTCGTCTTCACCAGCGGAGGATTCATCCCCTGCACCCCAAGCCCATCAGCCATGTGACAGGCCAGACACTGATCATGATACACCTGCTTTCCTCTGGTTATAGAAGCCTGCGGTCCGGCGGTTGCAGGCTTCTTGGTTTGAGACATCAAAACACCGGCAAGCAGCAACAAACCACAGGCCAGTGGTAAAAACAACGCATTCTTTTTCATAATACTTCCGGCGCTAATTATTTCTTATAAGATATTTTCCAAATGGTCCCCTTGGTATCATCCGTAACATAGATGGAACCGTCCGGACCCTGTGCGAGACCGCAAGGACGATAATCTACCCGGCCGGAAGCAGTCTTTTCCGGTCCGCCGGAGAAATTGTCTGCAAATACTTCCCAATCGCCGCTGGGCTTTCCATCTTTAAAGGGTTGGAAGACTACGAAATAACCTTTTTGAGGCTCAGGCGCCCTGTTCCAGCTACCGTGGAAGGCTATGAAAGCGCCATTTTTATATTTCTCCGGAAATTGACTGCCCGTATAGAATAACAATCCATTTGGCCCCAGGTGACCGGGGAAAGCCACCACGGGATCCTGAGCATCCTCACCCGCCGTCTTTTTCCCGTCGCCGCCATATTCCGGCGCGAGTATCTTCTTGTGTTGGATCTGGTCATAGAAAATATAAGGCCAGCCGCAGTTGGATCCCTGGTGCAGTTCGTACATACATTCCGCGGGTAATTCGGCGCTTTGTTTGGTGTCCCACATATCAGGATAAAGATCATGTAACTGATCCCTGCCATGTTGCATAACGAACAACGAGTTTGTAGCCTTATTCCAGTCCAGGCCTACTACATTCCTCAGCCCCGTAGCATAACGGGTGCCGGTGCCATAGGTCTGATTCGGCTGGTCGGCCTTGAATAACCAGATGCCCCCGGCCGAATCCAGTATCTTACAAGGCTTATCCCCCGGTGACCCCTTTGTCCTGTCCTGCAGTTGACAGGCATTGGAATAAGCGCCGATATTGACGAACAGATCCCCCTTGTCATTCAGGGCGATGGCCTTTGCTTCATGTTCATGACGGCTCAGCAGACCCGTAACGATCTTTTCAGGTTTGTCGCTGACCACATTATTATCCCCATCCAGCTTAAAACGGAAAACTTCCTCGTCCGAGCTGGCATACAGATACCCATTGCTGATCGCCATGCCCGTCCCGGCAAAACTACCAAAACCCGTTACCTTATCGGCCTTCCCGTCTCCATTCGTGTCCTGCAGCCGGTAAATGCCCTTCCCGTCCTTTAGCTTGGATAATTTGACAAAAATAGCACCGTTGGCAGCGACAGCGATATGACGCGTCCGGCCAAAAGCCTCTACCACGGTAACAGCAGAAAAACCCGCGGGTAGTTTCAATTGGGCGTTAGCGGTCAGTACGGTGATAAATAACCCTGTTAGCAGACACAGGGATCTTCTGGATATGATCTTCGGTTTGTTGATAAATGTTTGCATGGAAAATAAATTAACAGGCCGTAATTTAATCGAAAAATCCCCAAACCCTCACTAATTTTTAGCTTAGACCCTTCAGGGCTTCTATCAAAGCGGCATTCTCATTTTCCGTTCCCACCGTTATACGCAAACATCCCCCGCACAACTCCACTTTACTCCGGTCCCTAAGGACGATCCCCTCATTCAACAACCGTTCATACACACCCCGCGCTCCCTCCATCTTCACCAGTAAAAAATTGGCATCGCTGGGATATACCCTCTGTACCAGTGGCAGGACAGCCAGGTCCCTGGCCAATTGCTCCCGCATCGTTACCAGCTGCCGGATCATATCGTTCACCTGCCCCACCTCTTCAAGAGCCTTCAGCGCCAGTTCCTGATTCACCTGGCTGATATTATACGGCGGCTTTACCTTATTGTAAATGTCGATGATTGCCTCGCTTGCAAAAGCCATACCTAGCCGAAGACCCGCCAGACCCCAGGCCTTGCTCATCGTCTGAAGAACGACGAGATTAGGATAATCACTCAGCTCCTGGATAAAGGATTTATGACGCGAAAAATTGATATAAGCTTCATCTACCACTACGAGTCCGGAAAAATTATTCAGAACGACTTCGACATCCTGCCTGTTCATGGAATTAGCCGTCGGGTTGTTGGGCGAACAGATCCAGATCATTTTGGTATTTTCATCTACCAGGTTTTCCAGGTGGACAAGATCCAGTTGAAAATCGTCCAGCAGCACCGCACGCCTCACCTCCACGTCATTGATATTCGCGCTCACCTCATACATCCCGTAAGTCGGCGGATTGATGATGACATTATCTTTGCCCGGAACACAAAAAGCACGGAATAACAGATCGATGCACTCGTCACTTCCATTACCCAAAAAAATATGCTGGGGCGGAATACCCTTTATCTTACTGATGGCTTCCTTTACCTTCCACTGATGAGGGTCCGGATAGCGATTATACCACTTTGTCAACGGCGAGCCAAGACTGTTCTCGTTGGCATCCAAAAATATATTCGCCTCGCCTTTAAATTCATCGCGGGCCGAAGAATAAGGCACCAGCTGACGAATGTTATCCCGTAAAAGTCTATCCAGATCGAACATAATTATTTTTTTATTTTTTTTCCATTCTGACACTCACCGCCTTCGCATGTCCTTCCAATCCTTCCGCCTCCGCCATTCGCCGGACGGTCATTCCAATCCCCGCCAATCCTTCGCGGGTAAGTTGCTGAAAAGTTATCTTCTTTACAAAACTGTCCAGGCTCACCCCGCTGTAGGCACGGGCATACCCATTGGTGGGCAATACGTGGTTCGTACCGCTGGCATAATCCCCCACGCTCTCCGGTGAATAATGACCTAAAAACACCGACCCGGCATTGGTCACGGCTCCGGCCAGCAACTCCGCATCATCACAGGCAAGGATAAGATGCTCCGGCGCATAATCATTCAACAGCTGCATAGCCTGCCCGCTATCCCGCACAATAAAAGCGCGGCTGTTAGCCAGTGCCCGCTGCGCGGCGTCAGATCGTGGCAATTGAACCAGCTGCCGGTCCAATTCCGCCAGGACGGCCGTCACGACAGTAGACGAAGAACTCACCAGCACTACCTGGCTGTCCGCTCCGTGTTCGGCCTGCGAAAGCAGGTCGGCCGCAACAAAGTCAGGATCACAGCCATCATCCGCATACACAGCCACCTCACTGGGACCCGCCGGCATGTCGATTGCCACACCATCCCGCTGCACCAGTTGCTTGGCAGCAGTTACATACTGGTTCCCTGGTCCGAAAATTTTATACACTTTTGGTATCGACTCGGTACCATAAGCCATAGCCCCGATGGCCTGCACCCCGCCGGCACGGAAGATGCGGGTCACGCCCACCAGCTGCGCAGCATAGAGGATCGCCGGGTGAAGCTGTCCATGTGCATCCGGCGGGGAACACAAAATGATCTCCCTGCAACCCGCTATTTTCGCCGGTATCGCAAGCATCAGCAAGGTGGAGAACAATGGCGCCGTACCGCCGGGAATATATAACCCTACTTTTTCAATGCCGACCGACTTACGCCAGCATTTAACCCCTGGCCGCACTTCCACTATCTCCTCCGCCGCCTGCTGACGGGCATGAAAAGCAAAGATATTGGCATAGGCTTCCCCAATAGCCTCTCCCAGCTCCTTACCCACCCTTGCAGCCCCGTTCTTTATCTCTTCCGGAGACAGCGCCGCAACATCCGGCGATACCTTGTCGAACAACAAAGAATATTTCTTCACCGCACTGTCCCCCCCGGTCCTCACTTCCTGTAGTATCCCCGCTACCGTCTGTTCCAGTGACCGCGTATCGATCACCGGTCTCGATAACCAGCCGCCCGCCGGTACATCAAATGAATCCCTTATATCGATAATTTCCATATTCCAATTTTAATTCGTTACATCAAACGATCATTTTCTCTATGGGCACTACCAGTATACCCTGCGCGCCCGCATCTTTCAGCCTTTCGATAATATCCCAGAAATCATTCTCATTAAGAACGCTGTGGACACTGCTCCACCCCTCCTCCGCCAATGGCAGCACAGTCGGGCTTTTCATGCCCGGCAACAGACCGATGATCTCCTGCAACCGGTGATTGGGCGCATTCAGCAGGATATATTTGTTATTGCGGGCTTTTTTCACAGCCCTTATCCGGAAAAGGAATTTCTCCAGCAATACCTGCTGATCAGCCCCCAGGCGCTCATTACGAATCAATACAGCCTGCGACTTCAGCACCGTCTCCACCTCCTTCAGCCCGTTCATGAACAAGGTGCTGCCACTACTCACCAGATCGACAATGGCATCCGCCAGACCAATGCCCGGCGCTATCTCCACCGATCCGCTGATCTCGTGTATCTCGGCGCTGACCCTGTTCTTTTCCAGGAACTGTCTTACAAGGGTGGGATACGTGGTCGCGATCTTTTTTCCGTTGAGATATCCGACTCCATCATAGGTTTCGCTCCTGCCCACCGCTACCGCCAACCGGCACTTTCCAAAACCCAGCTGCTCGACGATCTCCGCTTTTTTATTTTTCTCGTAAAGAACATTCTCCCCCACAATGCCGATATCCGCTACGGCATCTTCCACGTACTGCGGGATATCGTCATCCCTCAGAAAATAGATCTCCATGGGAAAATTGTCACATTCCGCCTTCAACTTGTTAACCCCGTTCTTTAGGTCGATGCCGCAATCTTTCAGCAGTTTTACCGAATCATCATACAACCTGCCGGATTTCTGAATAGCGATCTTTAATTTGTTCACGATGCATGGTTTATTCCCCCTCCGGGCTTCCCGCTCACGGAAAGGGTAGTAAAAAAAGAAGGCTTACCTCCCGGTAAGCCCTTAATGCGTTTATGCTATAGACAAAACACCACCGGCCTACCCCTGGGGTAAGAAAAAATGATGGTGATGATGCTGTCTGTTATTTTTCATTTCGGTGCCAAAATTAATCGTCAAAACCGAACAACCAAAATTTAATTTTCCGGCCCCCCACCGGCCATCAGAGCTTCGGCGGGGCTGCTTCGCCACGGAACTTTGGGAAAGCGTCGTCCCTCGCCTTCCCTTGTTCGTAACCTTCGCTCCGCTCGGTTATCTCGCTCATTCCCTTCGCCCTGCTCGGGAATCCACTTCGCCCGCGGCCCCGGCCGCCTCTTTCTTTCCCAATTGTTGCTCCAGCTGCCGCACGTGCTTTTGCGCGTGCCGGTATTCCAGGAAATAATAGATAGCAAACCCCAAAAATATCTTCGACAAAATAAAAACCGCTATAAAAAAGGTCCGCCACTTCCTATGCACCCGGATATATGGCGAAGAAACCTCGATGGGTAGGTATTCGCCGGCAGACTTCCCCCGCCGGTACTTCCGCTCACCTCCCCGGGTTGCGCCCGCCATCGCAGGCAGTTCCCGGATACGCGCTTCTATCCTTTCCCGCGTACCGGCCGGCGGCGGCTCCTCATTATCGATGGCGAAAAGTTCCAGATGATACTCAAAGTCAGCTAATGCCTCCTTTAATTCCGGGAAATGAGGTAATAATTGCTCGAATTCTGCAATCTCCAAAGGAGTGGCTAATCCCAGGGCATAACTTTCTACGATCCCACTCTGTATGTACAACTCAATATTCACAGGTTTACTCAAGGTTTTTTCTGATGATCAGCAGACATTCTCTTAAAATGCCGCTAATATGTGCCAGGTCCTTACCTGACTGGGCCGCCAATTCTTCCTTTTTCCTTCCATGGATAAATAGCTCTCTGAATACCCACTGATGTTCAGGCGAACATTCTTCCAGCAAAGAAAAATAATACGCTTTATTATGTCCGCCGTTAAGGGAATGTCTTACCGCCAGATCAGACTGCCCATTACTCTTCACCATGTATTCCAGGATAATTTTGCGGGCTTCCACCTGAAGCCAGCAATAAATACTCAGACAGGAATCAAAAGCTTTCTGCAGTTGTGGCGTCAGCTGTGAAAAAATATCCACCAGTAACACCCCAGCCTCCGCCCTGTCCGGAACGAATTGCAGAATATAACTGTACAGCATTCCACTATAGCGCGTATACAATAACTCTACAGCCGGTCGCTGGCCACCATATAACTCGTTTTTCAAGATATCTTTGGTGATCGTTTGCTCCAAAATAGGTGCTTTTGAGAATAAGTTTGATAATAATATATGAAACTATGTAATATTAAGGGAATATACTTAATGGACTAATAGATTCAACAGCAAAACTCCTGCCAGCCCCACCAGGGAAACGATCGTCTCCATCAACGACCACGACCGGATAGTATCTTTAATAGAAAGGTTGAAATACTCCTTGAAAAGCCAGAACCCACCATCATTGACATGCGAGAACAGTAGACTACCTGCACCTACGGACAAAACCATGAGATTTGGATCCACATGCATCTTATTCATCAATGGCAGAATGATCCCCGCCGCCGTCAGCCCGGCTACCGTAGCCGATCCCAGACAAACCCGGATAATGGCCGCTATCAGCCAGCCCAGCACCAACGGATGTACAGGCCACTGCTGCAATACCCCGGCTATCTCCTTGCTTACGCCGCTGTCCATAAATACCTCCTTCAACGCCCCCGCTCCCGCCACGATCAGCAGGATCATGGCAATATCCTTTACCGCCTCCTCATAGATACGCATGATCTTCTTTATTGACATGCCACTGCCTATTCCCAGCGTATAGGTAGCCAGCCCGATCGCCAGCAACAGAATGATCGAAGGATCGCCCAAAAAATCCACCACGGCCTTTACCACCGGTGGCAGCGTAAACAATAAAGGCAACAGCGTAGTCACCATCAACAGGATCACCGGCAGCAGCGAAGACAACAAACTATTCCCCATACCCGGTAATTGATCCACCGGTTTATCCGCAGCAACCAACCCTTCCAACGGAGAAGCAACGATCCGTTTCAAGGTTCGGGAAAAAATTGGACCGGCCAGAATAATAGCCGGAATAGCAATACATACCCCATAAAGCAATGTCTTTCCCATAGTGGCATGAAACTGCCCCACCAGTGCAGCCGGCGCCGGATGAGGCGGCAGGAAACCATGCGTCACAGACAACGAAGCCAGCATCGGCAAGCCAATATATAATGCCGGTAATTTGTATTTATAGACCACCGAAAAGATCAACGGCACCATCAACACGAAACCTACATTATAGAAAAGGGGAATGCCGATAATGAACCCCGTTATCATCAAGGCCCATTGAATATACCGGGCCCCGAAAACGTTCATCATTGTCATAGCAATACGCTGCGCAGCGCCACTCTCTGCCACCATCTTACCCAGCATGGCGCCAAGAACGATCACGATGGACAACTGTCCCAGGGTGTCCCCGATGCCCTTGTACAAACTCTTCGTAATGCTGCCAAAAGGAATACCCAGCAATAATCCCGTGACGATGGATACCACCAAAAATGCAAGAAAAGCATTCAGTTTCCCCCAGGAGATCAACGTAACCAATAACAGAATACCAAACAGAACGATCAGTAAATTCATAATAAGCAATTAGATCAGTGTGAATCCCTGGTTACGTCCGAACCCGACCCGCCAACTAAAAAATCCAGGTCCGCGCCTTTATCAGCCTGCTGAACATGCCGGGCATATAAATGAACATACCCGCGATCGGTTCCCGGCACTTTCGGCTGCACCCATTCTTTTTTCCGCCGCGCCAGTTCTTCCTCCGGCACATCCAGATGCAGCCTCCGCCCCGCTACGTCCAACTCTACCCAGTCTCCATTTTTTACCAGCGCAAGCACCCCGCCTGCAGCCGCCTCAGGGGATACATGCAACACCACGGTCCCATAAGCCGTTCCGCTCATCCGCCCATCGGAAATGCGCACCATATCCGTTATCCCCTTTTCCAGCAATTTTTTGGGCAGCGCCATATTCCCTACTTCCGGCATACCGGGATAACCCATAGGTCCGACATTTTTCAATACCATCACACAGGTCTCGTCGATGTCGAGAGCGGGATCATCCACCCGCGCATGATAGTCTTCGATATTCTCGAATACTACCGCTCTTCCCCGATGTTGCATCAGGGCAGGAGTGGCAGCCGAAGGTTTGATCACAGCCCCGTTCCGGGAAAGATTGCCCTTCACAACGGCAATACCCGCATGCGAGATCAGCGGTTGCTCATATGCAGCAATGACATCCCGGTTATAACAGGTTTCCCGACCCGCTATATTGCTCCGGTGACTTTTCCCATTCACCGTTATGACATCCAGATCCAGCAGCTCCCGCAATTCCTGCAGGATCACGGGCAGCCCCCCGGCATAATAGAAATCTTCCATCAGGAATTTGCCGGATGGCATGAGGTTCAGCAACAACGGTACCTGGCTTCCCAATCTGTCAAAATCTTCCAGCGCCAGCGGCACACCTATCCGCCCGGCTATCGCAGTCAGATGAATGATGAAATTCGTGCTCCCCCCAACGGCCGCATTTACTTTAATGGCATTTTCAAAAGCAGAACGCGTCAATACCTTCGAAAGACAAAGATCCTCTTTTACCATCTCCACGATACGCCGCCCGGAAAGATGCGCCAATACTTTTTTACGCGAGTCTACTGCCGGTATCGCCGCAGCACCTGGCAGGGTAAGACCCAGCGACTCGACCATACAGGCCATGGTAGACGCCGTCCCCATGGTCATACAATGTCCCGGACTCCGGGACATACAGCTCTCTGCCAGCAGATAGTCCAGATCGCTCATTACCCCCTTTTTCCGGTCTTCGTCAAATTTCCATACATGCGTTCCGGACCCTATGTCCTTTCCCTGGAATTTTCCATTCAGCATCGGCCCCCCCGGTACCACCAGGGTCGGCAGATCGACGCTCGCCGCCCCCATCAACGTAGAAGGCGTGGTCTTATCACATCCCGTCAGCAGGACCACCCCATCCAGCGGATTGCCGCGGATGGACTCCTCCGCATCCATGCTGGCCAGATTGCGAAACAACATGGCCGTAGGTTTAAGCAGCGTCTCACCCAATGACATGACGGGAAATTCCAGCGGAAAACCACCCGCCTCATATACACCGCGTTTCACTACTTCGGCAATATCTCTTAAATGCGCATTACAGGGGGTAAGCTCTGACCAGGTATTACAGATGCCGATCACCGGCCGGCCATCGAACATATCTTCCGGGAATCCCTGGTTCTTCATCCAGCTACGATAGATAAAACCCATCTTATCGGTTTTACCAAACCAGTTCCGGCTTCTAAGCTCCTTCATTACAAATTAAATTTGGAGGAAGGAAGATATTCAATTATCGCCAAAAACCGCCTAATAATAATTTAGCTAGTCCCCCTTAACGTATTGTTTGTAACTGTCATTGATATAGACCAGGATGTCTACATTAGCCGCCCGCCGGCAATAGTCATAAGACGGCCGGTATTTCTGCATGAATTGCTGCAGACTGTCCCCCTTCAGATGGGTTATCTTCGTGACATAATCTTTGTTATAGCGCGAGTCGATATAATATTCCTCTTCCTCTTTTGCCAATCGCTTCTCCAGCTTTTCCCGCTGTTTTTCTTTAGCAGAAGCATTCCGGAAAATGTTCAGCGTTACCCCTACCCCATCCCCCTTCCGCTCATGCTCCACACGCGGCGTATTGCCATGATCATACACCCAGCCATATTCCTTACGCCTGTCCATGGAGTCTAACTGGTAATTACTAAACGCCCCCACCCGCACCGCTTTTAAAGTTTGGGCCCGGACATCCATGTATACCGGATGTTCAGCCGTCAGCATGGCTGCAGTGACGGTCACCGTATCCGACATATAACCCACCGAAGAAAAAGAAACATGATCACCCGGCACCACCTGTATCCGGTAACTGCCATTTTCCTCTGACAGATCATACCGCTGGGCGGAAATATTATGGATACTGACAGACACCAGCACTTCAGTGCTGTTCTTCTTGTAGACCTTGCCGGTCAAAAATTGCTGAGCGCTTCCCTTAATGGAAACCAGCAATAAAAATATTACGAACGGATAAGTAAGATAACGCATAAGTCAAATCAGGAGTCCGCCAAATTAGGTCTATTGATTGGTATTCAAGCCTTCGGGACCTCAAGTTTTTGTTAAAACGATTTTAGTACTTTACATTTATTTGTCAAAAAGGCCATTTCAGTCACTCATATTCAATATTTTAACCATGAGAAATATATCATTTGCCTTAGCCCTTCTCCTGTATGTCAGCGTTTGCGCCGCAGCCCCCAAACAGGAGTTTTATGCCATACGCGTCTATCAATTGAAAAATAAAGAGCAGGAGACCCGCGTCGAAAAATTCCTTCAGAACGCCTTCCTTCCCGCGCTGCACCGGTCCGGCATTGCTGAAATAGGCGTTTTTAAACCCATCGGCAACGATACCGCCGCTATTCGCCGCATCTATGTGCTGATCCCTCTAAAGAGTATGGAACAATTCAACGGCCTGGAAAGTTCCCTTGGCAAAGACGCTCAGTACCAGGCCGATGGGAAGGACTACCTGGATGCGCCCTACGATAATCCACCTTATGCCCGCATGGAATCCATCCTTTTACAGGCTTTTCCGGATATGCCCCGCCATGCTGCCCCCACCGCCCTGAAAACGCCCCCTTCCGAACGCATCTATGAGCTGCGCAGCTATGAAGGCCCGACAGAAAAATACTTTGCCAATAAAGTCCGGATGTTTAACGAAGGCGGAGAGATCCCCCTGTTCCAAAGACTTGGCTTCAATGCCATTTTTTATGCTACCGTACTGGCGGGTAGCCATATGCCCAATCTGATGTACATGACAAGTTTCGAAAATATGGCTTCCCGCGAGTCACATTGGAAAACGTTTGGCGAAGACCCCTTCTGGAAACAACTGGTAGCCGCCCCCGAATACCAACACAATGTCTCCCATATCGACATCGTTTTCCTGCATCCAGCTGACTATTCTGATCTGTAAAACCCCTTCAGTACGTGTTAACACTTACAGTTCTTTACAAATTATTCAACAGAATCACATTATACTTTTCATTATATTTTTATTATCTCTTTTTTTAGATCACTTTTGCCACGTTGAAATTTTGCAGCTTTTGCTTCTCTAACAGCATCTGATACTATCGCGCCGCGGCTTGCTACTGCCCGATCACCGCGGAAGGTTCGTCTGGTTAAGACCTCATAACTATTTAAGGCTAAGATTAGTGATATGGTTATCTATTCATTACCATTCCTTACTTGCTATGTTCACTCTAACCAAACAATCCCTACAGGGACACTATTCTGTCAGACCCGTTGATAAAGCAACGGATCGCTCCGTCATAAGGGAGATATTTCGCCGGGAATTCTACGGCAATACCAAAATGCAATACCCCGACGAGGGATTATGGGAGATCTATGATAGAATGGATACCAACGCCGCATTCGGCGCTTACCTGGTCTCTCAGGACAATCATATTCTTTTTTTACTGGAAGTACATCCCCCTGTCCAGATGGACCTGCGAAGCGAGGTTTTATCCCAACCGGGCACCATCGGCATTTATTGTTTCTATCATTCCCTCCTGGAGTCTGCCAACCTTCCGGCTTTCAGGGCTTGCATCTCCTCCCTGTTCACCTATTCATCCGTCAGCCGCATCCTGACCACACTTAACCATATAGCTCCCGGCGACCCCCGGGCCACCCTGCTGAAAAGGTCCGGCTTCTCACGACTGCCGGAAAATACAGACAAGGCAGCCATTTATTGCTGCACCCGCGAAAGTTTTCATCTCAACAGCCTCCTTTCGGTCCCGCATTTTGAAGAACCTATGAACGCCTGATCGGTTTTGTCCTTTTGTAAAAACGGCGCTGCCATTCACAGCAAATTTATACCCCTTTGTATCCGTAGTGCCGATGCCCACATTTCCATTACCCGTACCCTGCACAAAAAGAGTAGGATTGCCATCATCTCCTATAAAAAAGCTACCAGTACTGGACCAGAGGTATGGGTGTGGAGTTGCGCTTCCAACCCCAAGATTTAGCGCCCCCCTCGTAGTGACCACCTGCAACCAACTGTTTCCGTCGGCAGCTTATCTTTACAAAATGATCACTATTCGTAACGTCCTTCCTGCCGACAACCCCGCCATCGCGGCTATCATCCGCAATACATTGACAGAGTTCGGCGCCGACAAACCCGGCACCGCCTACTACGACAAGGCCACCGACGATATGTTTGCCAGCTTCCAGATAGACGGCAGCCGCTATCACGTAGGCCTCATCGACGGCCATGTCAGCGGCGGCGGCGGCATTTATCCTTCAGCGGGATTACCGGAAGGCGTATGCGAATTGGTGAAAATGTACCTTGCCCCGGTTGCAAGAGGGAAAGGGCTGGGCAAACGGCTCATCGAAGAATGTCTGTTCTTCGCCCGCTCATACGGATACAAACAGGTATACATCGAAACCATGCCCGAATTACAAACAGCCATGTCCATCTATGAAAAATTCGGCTTTTATTACCTCGATGGACCCATGGGCAATACAGGACACTACAGTTGTTCCGTCTGGATGTTGAAGGACCTGTAGAAACAAAAAATTGATTCAGGTAGAATTAAAAACGGGCTCTTCATAGATAATAACGCAGTAAAGGGTTGGTAGGGGAGTAAGATTATGACGCAGGCCGCACCTCATAAATTGGACTGAAAAGATACAATTTTCCTGTGGCTAGTTCCATGCATTGGAATCTTTTTCTTAATTTTTTTCCTTTCCGGAACACCCTGTTGTCTTCCAGTCTGAAACATCCGCCCTCAGGTATCTGCTCCACCAGCAACAATTCGTCGGGGTTCTCATCATACCGGCGCAACACCCGCATCAGATCCTCGTCGGCGCAGCTACTCGCCGGCAGATCGTGGAGATTTTTTTTCAACGCGCTCAGGATATCACCCGGAAAAATGGAGAGATGGATAAACTCCTCCAACATCTTCCGGTATATCGTTTTCCACTCCTTTCCATGTGATTGAACCCTGTTGCCATATTCCATGAAAGTCACAAGATGCGCCAGCTCATGGATCAGGGTGATCAGAAAAGACCAGGAGTTCAGATTCCCATTGACGCTGATACGATGATTCTGCTGCAGGGTAGCATGCCGGTAATCTCCCAATACACTCTTCCTTTCCCGGGTAATGGTCAGATGCACCTGGTAATGGTTTAGATATTCTAATATCAATGGCGCGGCTTCGGCAGGGATCCACCGGCGTAAATAGTCTAAAGGAGCTTCTTGCTTAGGCATTTTTACTCGATTGCATCAGGATCTTTACCTCAAAAAAGGTGTAAAGGATGTAGAGTACAAAACAGCCTATCACTCCATTCCGGTTAACCCCGCGGCCCGCCATATAGGCATAAATAGCGGTGGCGATCAGACAAACCAGCATTTTGATCAGCAGACTGCCATACATCATCCTGAGAAAAGCATGCACATTGGCATTTTGTAAAGCCTTGGTATACAACCAGTAGCTGATTCCCGTCACCCCAAAAAGAAGCCCGTTTCCCACCAGCATCACCCGATAGTCAGTATTCCAGCCCGCCAGCATTGGCCGGGCAAACCATATAAAAAGGCTTGAAAATATAAAAACAAGCAGAATAGGCAGAAAACTCCTGCCGGAGACTTTATTTCCCATCGTTTTTCCCTGAGCTTTCTTTAATTAATTTGATAATTAAAACCACAATTACCAGCAAAGGTAAGCCCCAGGAAAGGATTGGAAAAGTCACCTTCAGCCATTTGTCTGCTTTTATTCCCAGCCACGCGGCAATCCCTATCGAGGCAGCCACTTCAGAGGACAACCCCGCATATCGTAAAAGTTCACGCCGCCGCCCCTCCTTATCCGATGGCGAGTTCTGCATTTTTGATGTCCTTCTTATTTTCCGCCGGCTTCCCGTTTCCGGCAGGAGCACCGGTCGTGGCGGCCGGGATCATATGACATTGCCCGTTAAAGTTAGCCGTGGGCTCTATCTGCAGCTTGACAGCCTCGATATTCCCATTCAAATGGCTGCCACCCTTCAATTGCAGCAGATCCTTCACCTTGATAGTACCGGTAACTTTTCCCATGATATCTGCCTGCTGGCCATTGATATCACCTTGTACGACGCCATTCGCGCCGATAACGACCTTGGCTGAACAGTGGATGTTGCCTACCAGCGTGCCGTCAATACGCAGATCGCCGTTGCTGGAAATGTCGCCTTTCATGGTGGTGCCAGCCCCGATCAGGCTCGCGCTTGCGCTTACGGGAGCTTCCCCGGCGCCAAAAACATCAGATTTGGTCTTTCCGTTAAACATATAAATATGGATTTTAGTTGGTTTCTTAAGTTTGGATTTTCGAAATGCTAATCGTTTATTTTCTCTGGTTTCGGAATACTCAGCGTATTCGTATCCAGCTTGACCGTCGTATTTCCCTGTAACACACTGCGTATACTCTGTAAGTACTGGTCCTTATAGCGCACCTCCTGCTCTAACGAATCCGTACGTATTTTTAGTTCACGAAGATCCTTGGTATTATTCACATCGCCATACCCGGGAATATACAGCTTCAGGGGCGTAAAAACGATCAACGCCACCGTCAGACCGGTCAACAATACAAAAATCGTGCAGAGAACGGTGTAAACACTCAGGCGGGACAACTTAAAGGTCACTACTTCTTCATAGGTGTCGTCGTTCATAACTACCAGCCGGTAGCGGTTTTGAAGACGTTTTAAAGTGGAATTGGCATCGAATTTGGCCATATTTATCGGATAAATTGGAAATTGGACTGATTGCCATAAAGATAACAAAATAAATCTCCTGAAATTCAGTTTATAGAATAAGTTTGCTGCGCAACTAAACGGACGTCGTGACCTACAGAAGGACATTGCTATTATTGTTTTTTTCGGTTATTTACCTGGCGGCTTCCGCCCAGCTAGGGGTAGACTATACCCTCACAAAACCCGCAAAGTTCGAAAATCGCGTCCTCGCCTCGGAAAAATCCAACAACGGAAAAAAATTTAAGAAAAGCCGCCGCTTCATCCAGAACACCATTACCCATTACAACTATTATTTCAACGCCAACGAGAAGCTGAAGATGATCATGGAAAGGGCCAAAGGCCAGTTCCGCGACGACTATGCCCGCCTCCTCCCCTTTTACAATTATACGCTGGACGCAACCCTGGCTCAAAAAAAGGAGATCGACTCTATCATTTATAAATGCACCGCCGGCATCCTCATACATGATACCCGCAATGACTGGATAGACAACCTCTATCTCCTCATCGGAAAAGCCTACTATTTGAAAAAGGACTTTGATTCCGCCTATATCACCCTCCAGTTCCTCAACTACGCCTTCGCCCCCAAAGAGAGCGATGGCTATGATAAACCCATCGGCAGTAATGCCAATGCGGAAGAAGGAGGCAACGCCAATATTGTCTCTACCGTAGAAAAAAGAAACGTCCTGCAAAAGATATTCTCCCAGCCGCCCAGCCGCAATGAAGCACTGGTCTGGAAAGTGCGCACCTATATCGCGAAGGAACAATATGCAGAAGCGTCCGCATTGATCGAAGTGCTGTCCAATGACCCGGAATTTCCCGCCCGCCTGCAACCCAGCCTCAATGAAGTAAAAGCCCTCTGGTTCTATAAACAGTCTATTGCCGACAGCGCCGCCATCTATCTGGAAAAAGCCCTGCCCGCCGCCGCCAACCACGAAGAGGTCGCCCGCTGGGAATACCTTATCGCCCAATTATACGAACAGGTCGACAGACCCAACGAAGCTAAAATATTTTACGAACGGACCATCGCCCATACCTATAATCCCATTCTCGAAATATACGCCCGGCTCAACGCCATCCGGCAGAATAAAGAAGGCGGCGAAGATTTCATCACCCGCAACATCGAAGCCCTGGTCCGCATGGCCCACCGCGACCGCTATGAGTCCTATCGGGATATCATTTACTATACGGCAGCACAAATGGAACTCGAGCGCCATAACACGCCCGGCGCAGAGAAATTTTTGCTGCTGAGCATTCGCTATGTCTCACTGAACAACAATCTCCAGCGCAACCGCAGTTTTCTCCAGCTGGCCAACCTTTCCTTCGATGAAAAAAAATACCGGGCCGCAAAGAACTATTACGATAGTCTCAACGTCGTTATGGGCGATGCAGCTTCGCTGGGAGATATCAGTTGGCTGCCCGACCGTAAGATAGCCCTCGCCTCCCTCGTTGCCCAGCTACAGATACTCGACAGACAGGATAGCCTGCAACGCATCGCCGCCATGCCCATCCCTCAACGCGATGCCTATATCAAAAAATTAGTCCGGACACTACGCCGGCAACAGGGACTCCGGGATGAAGCAGACAGCAGCTTTTCCAATACGGCCTTCAATAGTAGTAACGCCAATGCACCCGATCTTTTCAAAACAGGTTCCGGCGGCAGCAGTGGAGACTGGTATTTCAATAACCCCTCCCTGAAGGCCAAAGGGTATTCCGATTTTAAAACGAAATGGGGCAACCGGCCCAATGTCGATAACTGGCAGGTATCGTCAGCCATGAAGACCAGCCAGCTAAAAGGCAACACACGCGCCGACCAGCAAAACCTCAACGGTCCCAATCAGGCCGCCGCCGCAAACAATGTCATTGACTTTAAGACCCTCCTTAATAATCTCCCGCTCACCCCGGAGAAAATGAAGAGATCCATGGACTCCGTGGAAAATGCCCTTTTTGTACTCGGCAAGACCTTCCAGGAAAATATCCCGGATTATCTTTCCGCCATCCACTCTTATGACAGCCTGCTGGAAAAATTCCCGGAAACCAAAAGAGAAGAGGAGGCGCTGCTCGGTCTTTATTATTGTTATAAAAAACTGGGTGACGAAACAAATGCGGCACGTATTCTCAACCTGCTGAAACAAAAATATCCGCACGGCACACTTACCGCGCGGGCTGCCAACCCTGATTCCACGCAGGAAGCAGCCAACAGCCCCAGGAATAATGCTACCCGCCAATACGAAAAGATCTATCTGTCCTTTATAGAAGGACGTTTTGACCAGGCAATGGCAGAAAAGAAAGTAGCAGACAGCCTGTATGGAGATAAATACTGGACGCCGCAGCTGCTCTACATAGAAGCCGTTTACCTGATACGCACCCGGCAGGATGCACAGGCCAAAGGGGTACTGACGGCCATTCAGATGCGATTCCCCAAAACGCCAATGGCCGCCAAAGCAGCCACCCTGCTCGACGTCCTCAATCGCCGCAAACAGATCGAAGACTACCTCACCCAATTACAGGTCACCAGGGCGACAGACGACGATTCCGTCGTCATCGACAAAACCAACCCTGCGGCTGCCAACGACAAACCGCGGCTGGTCCGCAATGATTCCAATATGCTGGTAAAAGAAGATACTTCCCAGTTGGCCCGCGCCCATCTGCCCAAAGCACCCGGCGTGCAGGGACAGAAACCCGCCGTGACCACTCCCGGTGGCGGCATGGACAAGCTAAAGGCTGACACGTCAGGTTTGCATAAGATCACTATGGACGCCAGTCAGCTGGCCCAGCTGCGCCGCCAGCAGGACTCCCTGCAGGCCGCCATGGCCAAGGCCCAGGCCGATTCGGCACAAATGGCCCGCATACGGCAAAAAAGTGACTCTATTAATGCCGCTATGCAAAAATTAAGGGACGATACCGCCCGGTTGGCCGCAAAATTGCGTACACTTAACTCAGTCTTCTCCCTTACCCCTGACAAGCCCCATTCGGTGCTGATCCTGCTGGATAAGGTAGACCCGGTGTACGTGAACGAAACAAAGAATGCTTTCAGCCGCTATAATACTGAAGAATTCTACAGCCTGGCGCTGAAAACAGAAAATGCTGCCCTCACTGACACCCTGAAGATGGTCGTCATTGGCAATTTCGGGAATGCCAGCGACGCCCTTGACTACCTGCAAAAGGTAAAGGCACTGGCTCCCAGACAGATCGTCCCCTGGCTGCCGGCCAATAAGTATTCTTTCCTGATCATATCCGCTCCCAACCTTGATCTGTTACTCAATAACAAGGATATGTCCGCCTACCGAACGTTCTTAAAAGCGGCCTATCCCGAAAAATTTTAACATAGCGACTTACAAGGCCGCTTTTGAGAACAAATCATCAGCCCTGTACCGGGGTATGCAATACCCCGGAGCACCTAAACGAACCGTACTAGCACATAAACAAACTATATATTAAAAAAATATGTCCCGCAAACTCGTCCGTATATTCTGGAAGATCTTTCTCTATGGACTAGGAGCCTTCATCCTTTTTCTTATCCTGATCAACCTGGGAGTATTCGGCTCTTTACCCTCACTTAAAGAACTCGAAAACCCATCCATCACCCTTGCCACTGAAGTCTTTGCAGAAGACGGCACCCCCATGGGGAAATATTACAGAGACAAGGGCAATCGCAGCAACGTCGAATTCAAAGACATTTCACCCAATGTCGTCAACGCCCTGGTAGCCACCGAAGACGAACGGTTTTATGAACACTCCGGCATCGACGGCTTTTCCGTCATGCGGGCCGTCGTCAAACTCGGCCGCGACGGTGGAGGTAGCACCATCACCCAACAATTGGCTAAAAATCTCCTGGACCAGGGTTCCAAGAATTTCATCCGGCGTTTTATAGAAAAATTGAAAGAATGGATCATCGCTATCAAACTGGAACGCAATTTCACCAAACAGGAAATTCTCGCCCTCTATCTCAATGAAGTGCCCTTTGGCGACAACGTATACGGCGTCCGTAACGCCGCCCGGACCTTTTTTCAGAAAGAACCCGACCGGCTCAACGTCGACGAAGCCGCCGTGCTCATCGGCATGCTCAAAGGCAATACCCTGTACAATCCCCGGAAGAATCCAAAAATGGCTATCGAACGGCGCAACACCGTCATGAACCAGATGGTAAAAAACAATTACCTCTCCGCCGCAGACTATGCCAAACTGAAAGTCCGCCCCATCGACCTGAGCAACTATAAAAAGGTCGATGAGAACAATGGCCTGGCGCCCTATTTCCGGGACGTCATCCGTACCGAACTGGCAAAATGGTGCAAAGAACATAAAAATCCCGCCACCGGTGAACCATTCAATCTTTACCAGGACGGGCTAAAGATCTATACGACCATCAACCCGCGCATGCAGTTGTATGCAGATGAAGCCGTCGCCAAACAATTGCCCATTTTACAACGCGCCCTTAATTCCCAATACGGCATCCGCAAAGGCCTTATCTGGAAAGACCACCTCAATATCCTCGAATCCGCCATGCGCAACAGCGACCGCTGGCACAACATGGAAGACGATGGTCTCACCGACACGGAGATAAAAAAAGCTTTCCACCAGCCTGTCTCCATGAAGGTGTTTGCCTGGAATTCCAAACGAGAAAAGGATACCGTGATGACACCGCTGGATTCCATTAAGTATACCCAGCAAATGCTGCAGACAGCCTTCATGGTCATGGACCCCGTCACCGGCGCCGTAAAGGCCTGGGTCGGCGGCATCGACTTCAAGACCTATAAATACGACCACGTAAATATCAATACGAAACGCCAGGTCGGTAGTGCCATCAAACCATTCCTGTACAGCCTGGGCATCGAAGACTTTAACATGACCCCGGAGACACAATGCCAGACCAGCCAGCAATATTTCCCGGGCTTTGGAAATGTCCCCGCCCGCATGGATAAATACGAAGGCGGCTCTATGACCATGGCCAACGGCCTGGCCTGGTCGGTCAACGGAGTAGCGGCCTATATCATGAAACAAGTAGGCCCAAAACGTTTTGCCGAATACATCAAACAGACCGGCATTCCTACAAAGATCGATCCCTATCCCTCCATGGCCCTCGGCGCCTGCGACCTCTCGCTTTATGAAATGTTGTGGGGCTATAGCATGTTCCCTTCCGGCGGCTTTAGCACAAAGCCTTATTATATATCCCGGATAGAAGACAAGAATGGCAATGTCCTCGACCGTTTTGATACCAAACCCGAACGCAAAGAGGTCATCAGCCAGGCTACAGCCTATACCATGGCCCGTATGATGCAGGGCCCCGTAGACTTCGGCACAGCCGCAGGTCTTCGCAACCGGTTAGGAGTAGCCGAAATGGGAGGAAAGACAGGCACCACTAATGATAATTCCGACGCCTGGTATATGGGGTATATTCCACAACTGATGGCCGGTGCATGGATCGGCTGCGACGACCGCTTCATCCACCTCGAAGGCGGTCTTGGTTATGGTGCACAGGCAGCCCGCCCCATCTGGGAATATTTCTATGCCAAGGTCCTTTCCGACAAGACCCTGGGCATTTCCCGAAATGCAAAATTCATCCAGCCGGAAAACATGCGGAGGGAAATGATGTACGATTATATGAACCTCATCGAGAAGACTGCGCCCCCGGGAGCAGAAGGCGCCAATCAGGGCAATGGAAAAGCGAATCAATACATCGATACCAGCGCCCCCACCGTACCCGTAGATTCCAAACTCTCTCCTGAAGAACAGAAAATACTGAAGGAAGCTAACAGCAAAGAGGGTTCTGTTAAGATCACGGTTACCGACACCAAAAAACCAGAACCACCCAAGAAAAAAGAAGGATTCTTCAAACGCCTCTTCGGCGGCAAAAAAAATAAAGATTAAGATTAAGGGGGCGCCAGCCCATAGCCGTCAGGCTAAGAGCATAAAGGGTTGATACACAATAGCGGAGCCATGTCCTTAAGACATGGCTCTATTTTATTCCTCATTATTGTCTTTTTGAATAGCCGAGTTATTCGCGAAAAAGGGCTCGGCTTATTAGATTTATTTCTCTGAGGTAAAATTATCATATTATTCTTACTTTTTGAAGGGCAATAAAAATATTTCCTGCTGGGATAATTTGCCTACCCGTTTTTCTGCCATCAAATTATGATGACACATTTCATATATTACATTCAAATACCATAGTAGTCTTCTTGAATCCATCAGTGCCTCCCGAAGTAGAGCCATGTTTCTCAGAGCGGTTTTATAATACTTAAACACACTTAGTATTTTTTTCTTTGTCAGCCACAAAAGAGAAGAAATATTAGCCGCTATCTCCCAATGAATGACTAACAACAATAAATTGGCGTACAAATAAGTTTCAAATCGGAATCGGTTCATAGCCTTGGTCAGATGTAACCTTCCCAGGCTTTTCCATACTTTAAATCTTAACTCAATCTGCCAGCGAAGCCGGTACAGGTCCCGTATGTGCTCGGTCGGCAACCACTGTTTGGGAACATTGGTCACGAAAAGATTAAGAGCGGCCGCCACTTTGTATTTATGGGAAAGTGTTCTGCTTTTTCTAACACAGGTTCTTTTAGCCTGCCTAAGACGTTGCCGGACCTGCTGCTCCGGTAGTGGTTCTATAAACAGCCGGACAGGAACTTTGTATTGATCGCCCAGATAAACTTCTATCTCCTGATATGGTATATTGTAACGCCTCATTTTCCGATATAGCTTATCCAACTGGATCACTTCATGGACGCCGTTGCGTGATTGATATAATTTTATCCTTGGCATTAATCTGCTTATGAAATAGGCGCCCCGTCGATCAAACTGTTGAAAAGCATCGAGAGAAAAATATCCCAGGTCCCTTAGTAATAATGATCCAGGCTCAACTTGGCAAGCCGTTATTCGTGCATTGCTATTATCCTGCTTTAAGGCATCGGTGACGGTAAGGTCCGAAATCTTACCATTGGTAAGATCAAATTCAAATTGTATATGTAACCCCGACTCGGACGCAGCTCCGCCATTAGCAGGAAAGGCGTTCTTATATTCAACAGGCAACTGAAATCGAGTCGAATCCTTAATTTTAACTGAACTAAACCGCTTTAATGGTTTAACGTCGATCCTGCTGCATATTTGATTCCTCAATTGTTCCTCCACTAGCGCTTTTACAAAACAAACGGATTGCTCATTGAAGCGTTCAGCCAGGCTCTGCTTGCAAATTTGGACACCGTACCTGAGTTTCAGATCAATGCTATGGTCATTAAGGCTCACCAACGAATTATCCAGTTCTTTGAAAAGCAAGGTATCAAAAAACATTTTTGCCGATAACCTGGATCTCCTTTTGATAAATCCGCATTCCTTAGCTTTCTTTTCCAAATGAGTAGAAGTGAAAATGTCCCTAAACTTTTGGCTAAGTCTTTGGGACATTACACTTACATCTCTTTTCGGACCGTGGTTGACGTTCGGTTTCTTCCTCTAAGTCAATAAGTTATAACCTTAGCCTGACGGCTATGGCCCGGAAGGCCCCTTGATTTTTTCCAGGTTATTTTAAATGCGCGCGTAAGAACCACGCCATCTTCTCATGATCTTCCATCAACCCCGTGATATAATCACTCGTCCCCGCATCTCCATACTCGCCCGCAAAACGGTTGATGTTCTCTCTTAAAAAGATAATGATATTCTCATGGTCGGTGAGCAGTTCCTTGATGAATCCCAAACTGTCGTTCCTTTCACCCAACTGCTCCGTCAGATGCGTAAGGTTCAGAAAGCCTTTCAACGTGGCCGGCGAATAATGCCCCAGCTGACGTATCCGCTCGGCAACGCTGTCCATGATCTCATCCAGCTGCTCATACTGCTGTTCAAAAAAAATGTGCATAGAATGAAAATCCGCCCCCTCTACATTCCAATGCGCATTACGCGTTTTAGTGTAAAGCACGAATTCATCTGCCAATAATTTGCTTAATTCCTTTGCTACTGCCTGAAGATTCTCCGGCTTGATGCCAATGCTTGCTTTCATGATTTATTATTTTTAAGTTTTGAAACCTACTATTCCCCCCGGACACAACAGGAAAATGTCCATTTACGAACAACCAAACGTCCGGAACCGAACACCCACGCCCAGCCCTCATTTGAGCGCTTCGCTCACTATCAATGCTTTACACTGTGGTAACTTGTTTGGCACTCCATTGGTCTTATAAAGTACAGCTAGCTACAGTAAAAAAGATATCAGGGTAATTATTAAAAATCAAATTATGAGACACTTACTCAGCGCCGTTATACTTTCTTTAACAGTAGGCGGCTCCGCACTCGCCAATATAACCTTGGCACCTGTAAACAACGGCCATATATATGCCGTTAAAACCGTTCATCCCGGAGACTTGCCTTCCTTTAAAGGTATGGAACATTTCGCACAAAGGTTTCCGCAGGCTACAGACGTAGACTGCAAAGTTAAGGGACAATTTACAGAAGTGAACTTTATATGGAATGGACTTAAACTGCAGGCCTTTTATGACGGATCAGGCGATCCCGTTGCCACCAGCCGGTTCATCGAACCCAACAATCTGCCTCTTTCCGTCCAAATGAATCTGAAAAAACAATACCCGGTGTATGTAGTGACGGAAGCCGTCGAATTTACCGACGCATCAGACGATGGATTAAGCTATTATGTCAGCGTTACCGGTCCAAAAAATACTTACCTGCTGCATGTTTCTACAAGCGGCACCATCAGTGTGTTTAAGAAAATGAAACAGTAATCCGGCCCGAACCCGGCGTGCTTGGCGCGCCGGGTTTTTTCTCCGGAGCTTTACTTCGTTTGGTTATCCTTTGTCAACGCCCCTTCTTCCTCCGCCTCAGCCGGCCTCTTCTTTCCCAGCACATCGATCCGCACCTTGGTCAGCCCGCGGCCCGTATACCCCAGTTTACTCGCTGCCGCCCGGCTCAGATCAATAAGCCGCTTATTCCGCGGATGCATCTTATCATTGATACGAACGATCACCGTCCGGTTATTGTGCAGATTGGTCACCCGGATCCAGGTATGCATCGGAAGCGTATTACTCGCACCCGTTAACTTTTCCTGCGAAAAGATCTCATCGGTATAGGTCTTACGCCCTTCGAATTTATTGGCATAATAACTGGCTATGCCATATTGCACTTTGACGGCAGCGGCCTTGGAATGATGTCCTTTATTGGAGGAGGTTGAAGGTCGGGTAGGCTTTTGCTCGCGGCCAAGAACAGCCACTGGTAATAATAAGTAGGCAAGAACCCCCGTTTTAAATTTTGACATGATGACCGGTTTGGTTTCAAAGGAATGGATCGACGGTCGCAAAATACTAAATTATCGGCTTTTTGGCAAAGTATCTGTTCCTCAATTGTCTATCCTCCCCATATATATCATCATAGAAAATAATATGCCCTTTTTTCCCTTCACAGGTAAAATATCGTAAAAAAATAGGCACCCGGGAAAAACCATAGACCGTATGCTTTTCCTGCCGTTTGATCCAGGCCCGCAAAGTATCCGGATGGTACTTTGTCGTATCATTACGAACCAAAAAATCCGACAGCTTCCGCCATTCTTTCACCCGGACACAACCATGACTCAAAGCCCGGAATGTCTTATCGAACATCCAACGGCCATTAGTATCATGCAGATATACATCATATTTGTTTCTAAAATTAAACTTCATGACCCCCAATGAATTATCATCGCCCTGTCGTTGTTTCAACTGATAAGGGAAATTATTCTTATTCAGCTTTCTCCAGTTAATGGTCGCCGGATCACGCACGCTGTCCTTCGAGTCTACCACCATAAGGTTCTGCTTCCGAAGATAATCGAGGTTGTTTTTGATAGCCGGCAGCATCTCCTTCATAATGATACTTTCGGGCACCGTCCACTGGGGATAGGTCACAAAATTGGATATTTCGCTGGTCAGCAGCGGCGTACGGGTCTTGGGAGCCCCTACAATGATCTTTGATTCCAATACTACCGTATCATCATTCATCACCTGCAGACCAAAGGAAGGCAGATTTACCCATACATAGGTCTTGGGCAGCGTGTCCGGCAACAGCTTGTAACGGTCCATGGTAATAGCTATCCGCTTGAACTTCTCCCAGTCGGAATTATTCATCATGGTTACCATTTCCGAACTGGGCCTGCCCGTGACCTTCAGCTTATTGGTCGTTTGATAATTCCGTATGGCTGCAGCCAGTTTCGCCGTGTCTGCGGAGGTAGTCGCCGAATCGATATAGCCCACTTCCCGGAGACGATTGGCCAGCGCAGGATAAAAAACCGCCGAATCCTTATACGGATAGTCCAGCCAGGTCAGCGGCCTGAAATGCGCCGCCGCCAAAAAATCTTTCAGGTACACCTTCAGGGAATCATATCTCGGATGTTTGGGTTCCAGCCCTTCTAAAGACGTGACGACCGTACCCGTCCCAAGAGCCGTCGACAATGTCCGCGTAAATAGCGAATCCGATAATACGGAGTCTTTCCGGAGGGTAACGCTGTCATAATCGAGACGCCCCTGTTTGAGATGTTTCACCAGGGTGAAAAAAGCATCGGTGAGCATCAGATCGGCCCTGGACCACAGCGCCTCATTTTTACGGGCCAGCGTATCCTCCCGGACAATACGCTCGATAAAGGAAAGAGAAGTGTAATGATAGTCGGATGGAAATAAACCGTAATTTTTGCTGCTATCGATAAAGGCAAAAAGACTTTCCGCTACAGGCAGCCAGCGTTGTTTCCTGCTCCATAAGGCAGCATAACCATTGCTGTCATAAACGCCCTGGGCCAGCCTGCGGTACAACAACACCGTTGAATCATTCAACTTATCTCCATTGCCCGCAACATACGCCAATATGCTCTTCAGGTCGCTTCCCCCATTTTCACTAACTGCCGGTTTCACCTCACTCTTTTCTTCTTTCCGGCTACTATCATGACAGGCTAACAGTAACACCAACGACAACACGGGGAAAAGAGACGAGACGATA
>Ga0105237_10001563_pt1 | contig 29865 bp, 25 predicted proteins | sample KBSC24metaG_FD_81520 | JGI IMG/M metagenome (GOLD analysis project Ga0105237, IMG submission 81520) | Corn rhizosphere microbial communities from Kellogg Biological Station, Michigan, USA - KBS C2-4 metaG | ecosystem: Host-associated > Plants > Roots > Rhizosphere > Soil | place: Michigan, USA... | reverse complement strand
TTCACTGAGTTTCTGCCCTCTTCCTGCCGGCTTGTCTGCTGCAGTAACGACTGCTGCAATTTCAAAACCTGCTTTAACCAAAGCATCTAAAGATGCTACTGCAAAATCGGGCGTGCCCATAAAAACTAATTTCATCCGGATATGTTTATTGTACCTATAATCAAAGCCTGGAAATTTAAAGACCCCTGGCTTTATTGAAAAGCAAAATAACTAAAAATTTAACGTATATCCTTCCTTTGCTTATGGTTCAGACAATAGAAGAAATAAAAGAAAGCGGTTTGGTTTACCTTACCGATAGTATGCCAGGGATTTACAGAAAGGGAAAGCCTGGTAAATTTTATTATACCGATCAGAAAGGAAAGCGGATCACCGATCAAAACCAGCTGGACCGCATCAAAGCGCTTGTACTGCCCCCGGCCTGGACGGCCGTTTGGATCGCACCTAAAAAGAACGCACATCTCCAGGCTACAGGGATTGATGCCGCCGGTCGGAAGCAATACCGCTACCACCAGAAATGGACAATGCGGCGTTCTGATACTAAATATTTCAGGTTGCTGGAGTTTGGAAAAGTTTTGCCGCAGATGCGTAAAAGGATTGCCAAAGATCTTAAACGAAAGCAGTTTGATGAACAAAAAGTGCTGGCCATTTGTGTACAAGTGATGTTGAAGACCCTTATCCGTGTGGGGAATGAAACCTATAAGCAGTTGTATGGCAGTTATGGACTGAGTACCCTGAGGAACAAACATGCAAAGATTGAGGGCAATCAGTTGACCCTGAGTTTTAAAGGGAAAAAAGGGGTTCAGCAAGAGGTCTATTTAAATGACCGGACACTGACGAGATTGGTGAAAAAATGTAGGGATATCCCCGGACAGGAACTTTTTCAATATTATACCAGCGGTAAGGCACATGAGTCTGTAGATTCCGGACAGATCAATAACTACATCAGGGAAATCAGCGGAAGCGATTTTACCGCAAAAGATTTTCGTACCTGGGGAGGCACGCTGGAGGCCCTGCGGCAACTGGCCAGATGTACCAATGTAGAAGATGACCGCCCGAAGAAAAAGGTTATTGTTGAGGTTCTGGACTGCGTTGCCGGAAAACTCGGAAATACGCGCGCGGTTTGTAAGAGTTCTTACGTGTATCCATTATTGCTGGAAGCTTTTGAAAAAGACGAGTTGGCGAAGTACCTTCAACAGGTTCATCTGGATAGGCCGCAGACCCAGTCTGCCATGGAAAATGATGAAAAGGTTTTAATGAAATTTTTAAAGGCCATCCAAAGAAATTCAGCATGACGATTTAACATAAAAAGGCTGTATGTTAGTTACTTTTGTCGCCAGGCTTCTGCACATCGTCATCCTGAATTCATTTCAGGATCTCTGTTTAAGCAGGTTTTGAATAGTAAGCGTGAGATCCTGAAATGAATTCAGGATGACGACCGTATTGATACAGCCTTTTTCTTATTTCTTTGGAGGTGTTTTAACCGGATGTACAGGTTGTTCCTCTTTCTCTCTTTTTTGAGCAATGTTCTTAAAGTTGGCCTGCTCTTTAGTATAGTCCTTATCTTCAGGCTTTTTTACAGCCTTGTTTCCCGAAGGTACTTTTCCTTTAGGTGCTTCTTCCTGGTAATTGCTGCCAGGTTTCTTACTTTTCTCTTTAGGCGCGCTGTTCATATCCCTTTATTTAAATTCAATCAGCAGCCTGTAGGGTTGCCTAAGGATACAACAAATATTTTTTGCGCATTGTTTTATATTTGCTCAAGCTAGGCTCCCAGCTGGCCCTGATCTCTTTTTCGGATTTGCCTGCAATAATCTGCTGTCTGAAATCGGCTACGCCCACCAAACGCTCAATAACCCCCATTTGATTGCTCAGTTTAGAATTGAAAAAATCAGCTTTGTTAGGAGAGGCTTTGTACAGTTCAATCAGCCAGCTGAGTTTGATCTTTTTATCCTTTCTGAAATTATCCGTGTCGTATTTCCTTAAATCCAAACCGTAGCACACCTGGTTCATAAACAAAGGGGTTTCAGCCATGCCCTTAATACTGATCGGCGTAAAAGAGAAGCTGTATTTTCCTTTAAGCGCCGGCGACCCAACAATTGTAAAAGGAAACTGAGTACCCCGGCCAAGGTTGAGGTAAGTACCCTCAAACAAACAGGTGGTTGGGTATAATAAAATGGACTGTGGCGTATTCAGATTTGGTGAAGGTTTTACCGGAAGTTCATACGGTGTGTCGTGCGTGTAATTAGCCACCTTAATGATCTGGAGTTTGCAGGTCAGTTTATTGTCCAGCCAGCCTTCGCCGTTTAGCATTTGCGCATATTCGGCTACAGTAAGCCCATGTACAATAGGGATGGGTTTTAAGCCAATGCCAGACTTAAACTTCGGGTCCAGGATAGGACCGTCCACATAAAAACCATTGGGATTCGGTCTGTCCAGGATCATTAACTCTTTTCCATGCTCTGCACAGGCCTCCATAACATGCTGCAAGGTGTTGATATAGGTGTAAAAACGTACGCCGACATCCTGGATATCAAAAACCATGATGTCTATATCTGCGAGTTCCTCTGCTGTAGGCTTTTCGTGTTTTCCATATAAAGAAACTGCTTTGATACCAGTTTTGGCATCTACATCGTCATCTACATGGATACCGGCACTCGCGTTCCCTCTAAAACCATGCTCCGGACCAAAGATCTTTACAATGTTTACTCCCCTTTTCAGCAGGCTGTCTACAGAACTTTCCTGGCCGATTATCGAAGTGGGGTTCACCACCATACCTACCCGTTTTCCTTCCAGTAAAGGGAGGTACAATTCCGTTTGCTCGGCACCTGTACGGATACCCTCCACCAGGACCTGCTTGTGTTTCTTACCCATAGCTACAGGCTGGACACTATAGGTGGCCAGGGTGTCAGAATGGAACTGGTCGGGTGTTTTTGCTGCACAGTTTTTTAAGGCAAGGGTGCTTAAGCTCAGGTATATCAACAGGGATGCGGTCGCTTTCATTGGGTTTGGGTTTCATTTGAACAATTTAAAGGTAGCTATAAACTTCTTGTTCTTCAAATCAGAACCGAGAGCTATTTTAGTTTATTTCCTTGAAGGAAAATGAAAATATTAATATTTATACATAGTTTTAAACGAAAATAATCGGGTGTTCCGGATGAATTGCCAGGTTCTTTTGAAATGATCTCAATCGATAATGAATAAAAATTTTCTTAATACAATCTTATTCCTTGCTATACTCGGGTTTCTGTTTATGAGTTGCAATCAAAAGAAAAAAGCGGCATTTGATGAAAAGTCCAGTGTCTATATTAAGAAGGATAGCGAAAAATACACCGTTTATAGAAATGGCGAGCCCTTTGTTATTAAAGGTGCTTCAGGATTTACAAATCTTAAGGCTTTGAAAGAAGCTGGAGGCAATACGATCAGGGTATGGGATACACTGCATCTGAAGGATATCCTGGATTCTGCAAGTCATTACCAGATTGCGGTTGTGGTAGGTTTACCAATGCTTTCCAGTGAATATGTTGATGGTTTTTACAACGACGATATAAAGACAAAGAGGTTTGAAAAAGACATATTGACTATTGTTAATAAATTTAAAAACCACCCATCAGTTTTATTTTGGTGCCTGGGTAATGAGCTGGTGTTTCCAAACAGGCCCAAGTACAATAAGTTTTATGAGACCTTTAATAAGATTGTCTCGTTGATCCATGTAAATGATCCCAACCACCCGGTGACGACCACCTTACTTTCAGTTCAGAAAAAAAATATATTTAACATTACTTTCCGAACCGAAATTGACTTCTTGTCGTTCAATATATTTGGGGCCTTAAAAACATTCAGTGCAGACATACAAAGTATTGACTGGTTCTGGAAAGGCCCTTTCCTGATTACAGAATGGGGTATTGAAGGCCCCTGGACATCAGATTTTCAAAACGCCTGGGGGGCTTATATCGAAAGTACAAGTACTAAAAAGGCAGAACAATATCTGGAACTTTATCAAAAATATATGCCACACAAAGATCCCCGTTACCTGGGTTCCATGGTGTTTTACTGGGGGCAAAAACAAGAACTTACGCCCACCTGGTTTAGCCTGTTTGATGAAAATGGAATAAAAACAGAAGCTGTAAATGTGATGCAATATATCTGGACCGGCAAAAAAGCAACAGCAACAGCGCCATTGTTAAATTATATGTTGCTCAATGGCAAGGGCGCTAAAGACAATATCTTTTTAAAGCCTGGTGCTGTAGCCAATGGAGAGGTTCTGCTTGCTCAGTCCAATCAGGAAGAATTAAGCTACAGATGGGAGCTGATGAAAGAAGACTGGCATAAACCGAATGGCATATTCAGCGAAAAGAAACCAGCAAAGCTGGAAGGCTTAATATTGGAGGATAAAGGGATCAGGGTAAAATTCAAAGTACCAGATCAGGAAGGACCATACCGCTTATTCGTCTACATCTATAACCATAATGGCTATTTGGCAACGACAAATACACCATTTTACGTGATCAGTAATCCATGAAACCTATTCAAAGTACCGTAAAACCACCTACTCCAAAACAATTGTTTACTCTTCGGTTAATGATCGTGATTGGGTTGATATGCATGGGCTTTTTTATGAACAGCTTGTTCAGGGACAATGTAGTCGGATACAAACCACTGTACTGGTTGCTGATTTCAACCTTTGCATATACCTTTTTTAAAATTGTTTACGAATGGTATCACTACTGGTCAATCAGTATTCCTGAAACCCCACCCACGACCAGGACATACACCGTAGATATTTTAACCACCTTTTGTGCGGGCGAGCCCTATGAGATGATCATAGAAACCCTTCGGGCCATGCAGGCGATAACGTATCCTCATCAGAGTTATTTGTGTGACGAGGCCGATGATCCCTATTTAAAGTCGGTATGCAAGAAGCTGGGGGTACATCATATGACCAGAAAAGAAAAGATCAATGCAAAGGCCGGGAATATCAACCATGCACTGAGGCAAACTACTGGCGAATTGTGTGTCATACTGGATCCTGATCATATTCCTGTGCCGGGTTTTCTTGATCCTATCGTTTCTCATTTTGATCGTCCGGAAATAGGTTATGTACAGATCGTTCAGGCTTACTATAATCAAGATATAGGCTGGATTGCTAAAGGGGCTGCTCAACAGACCTATCAGTTTTATGGCCCGATGATGATGTGCATGAACAGCTATGGAACAGTACAGGCGATCGGAGCCAACTGTACTTTCAGACGTGCTGCACTGGATTCTATTGGAGGACATGCAGCAGGCCTTGCTGAAGATATGCATACCGCAATGCAGCTGCATGCGCGTGGCTGGAAATCCATATATGTACCCCAGGTCTTGACAAAAGGTTTAGTTCCGGCTACTTTATCAGCCTATTACAAACAACAGTTAAAATGGTCGCGGGGAGTCTTTGAACTTTTGGTTACATCGTACATTTCCTTATTTACCAAATTTAGCTGGCGACAAAAGCTACATTACGGGCTGCTGCCATTTTTTTACCTGTCTGGCTTCATCTTTCTGATCAATTTCCTGATCCCGATAATTAGCCTGCTTACCGGAACATTTCCATTGAAGATGGATTTTTCAGAGTTTCTGATCATCGGAACTCCATTTATTGCTGCAGTTGTCGTGATCAGACATTTTGTGCAGCAATGGGTAATGGAAGATGATGAAAGAGGCTTTCATGTGGTTGGAGGTTTACTGCTGATTGGAACATGGTGGGTATTTATCTTAGGCGTAGTTTATACATTCATCAGAAAAAACGTTCCCTATATTGCCACTCCAAAGGAGGTTATAGATGAGAAAAATTTAAAATATAACCTTCCAAATATTGCCGTATTGCTTCTTTCCATAGCTGCAATCGCCTATGGATTGTACAGTGACTGGAATCCGTTTTCGCTTTTTATGGCCGGCATTTCCGGTTTAAATTGTCTGTTTATGGTTTTTATACTCATTGCAAGTTCTGAGTTGAAAATGGATGTATATGTAAAACAGCAGGCCGGTATGTATGCCGTTGCTAAAAATATAAAGCTGATCAAAAAGCAATTTTGGCTGTTGAGAAGAAAGGTATACACGGGGGTCAGAAGACTGAGTTTGTTATTGATCATTTTAGTCGTTTGCGTAAGTGTATATGTTGCAAAACATACTGGTGATGATGAAGCTTCCAGTGTTTCATTTAGATCCTACAGTAGTCGCGCGGTTGGGAGCGGCAATAAACCAGGGCAACCAGAAAATCATCCACAGGTTTTGAATTGCTCTTATTTTAATGCTGTAAAGGGGGTGATTTATTCAAAAGGAAGCTACTGGTATAAAAATATATATCCCTTAACAAAAAAGATCATTACTCAGGACTTTAAGGAAATAAGGCAGACGGGGTTCAACTCTATAAAAATATATGGACCTAATATCTATGATCACTCTATTCTCGACCAGGCAGCACAGAATGGTCTTGAAGTGTATTATAGCTTTTGGATTCCGGATCCCTCTCATTTTATCAATAAGGAAGACCATTTGGCACAATTATCGGAACAGATACTGAAAACCGTAAATAAGTATAAGTCAATACCTTCTATAAAATCATGGAATTTGGGTAATATAACCTTTCAGCAACTCGGGCAATACTATCAAGAAAAACAGGTAAACCAAGCCCGGTCCAGCTACCTGAAATGGCTTAAAGATTTAGTACATGAGATTAAACTGGCCGATCAGAGCAGAGCTGTGACCATAGACATACTGGCTTCAGCAGATTTAACAGAAACGATGAATTTGATCCATCGGGAAATACCGGAAATTAATGCTTTCGGATTGGTGATTAAAAATAAAGGAGCATTGAAAAATATTTCTGGCCATCTGCAGGCTCCATATTTTATCAGTAGTGCCGATCCAAAAGTATTTGGAAATGCTGGTTTTCCTCCGGCCAGTATTTTTTATGCGAACTGGCAAGACCAGCAATCCGCATCTGCCGTTACTTTCGATGGGTTAAAGGATATTTGGGGAGGCCATAAATCTTCACTTTCCAGGATCAGTGCAGGCTGGAACGGCAAAATTTCTCCTTATAATGTTCCACCAGTTAAAATTCTAAGACCAGCTTTAACCACCGCTGCTGGAGCTTTGCTTTCTTATCATGCCCTGGTTTATCTTAATGATCAATGGAATCTGGCAGGCTCCGGAACAGCAGGCCTTCAATTTGAATGGTACCTTGTAAAAACAGATGCCTGGGGAGACGCAGTTGCGGTTAATGCTATTGGCAAAGGCCCTGCGGTTCAGGTTACGATTCCTCCCAGACAAGAAAGATACAGGATATACCTCGTGGCCAGAAAAGGGGAGAATTCTGCAGATGATTATACGACACTAAATACGCCATTGAACAACTAATTTTTGAATATATGCGAAGAAATGCCCGTAAATATTTGTTTTCTGGTCTCGGAGTCCTGTTCATTATAGCACTCTGCGTATTTGGAAGATCATTTCTTAAATCAATATTCATCAATGAGTACTATCAGTCGGATGACGCTGTAGTTGCCATTTTTGACAGATCTAAGTCTGAGACATTTCATCCGGGAGCTATACAGCATTATAAAGCTATTTTACGGAGCACCGCATTGTTTTCCTCTAGCGGATCAGTTGGGGCCGCATTGGCAGATCACGATGTGCTGATCACGGTGGAGACCTGGCCAAACAGGCTTTCTTATCATAAAAATGTTTTAAGTGAAATCGTACATGGCAAATTTGACTTCGGTATCAAACAATTGGCAAAATTAGCTGCCGAAGGTAGACACCAGGTTTATATTCGCTGGGCTCCGGATATGGAAGTACCTGTACAGGAATATCCCTGGCAATTTCAATCTTCTGACGCCTACAACAGGGCATTTGTTTATTTCTCTCAAAAGATAAAGCAATATGCGCCAAAGGTAAAGATCGTCTGGGGACCTTCCGGCTACCCGGGCGATACGGAATACTGGCCAGGTAGCCAGGCTGTTGATTTAGCCAGCATTACCCTGGGGAGCAATTCTGAGTACAGCCTTAATGTATATCCAAAAGATCAGACTATACCTGAAATGCTAAAGCATAAGCTGCATCGGTTAAGGTTCATCAACAAACCGGTTTTAGTGATCAGGTCTTCCCATGTAAGCCATTCAGATTTTAAAGCCAGCTGGCTTACCGACCAGCAAGCCTATATGGACAAATACAAAGATCTTATCTATGCGTCAAGTAATTATGTGGATACCGGAAAAGTAAAGCCTTTAAGGAAACATTTGGATATTGGCGCTTTTGATCCAAATAAGAAGTTGATAGAACAAAATTTTATAACGGTCGAACACCTTTTTACCGATTGGGGAGAATTAAAACGCGGAGATTTTGAACGGAAATTCCGGGAGGTTATAGACCGGAACCACGATCCGATAGTCACCATGGAACCTTGGCATGATATCGATGGAAAAGCAGAAAATAATGCGTTGGAAGCCATCTTGTCGGGCAAGCATGATGCGGAGATCAGAAAACTGTTTCATATTATTTCTTCTGTTCAACGTAAAGTGTATTTAAGGTGGATGCATGAAATGGAAATTCCCATACACAGGTACCCATGGCAAAGCCAGGACCCGGTGAACTATATCAATACTTTCCGCTATTTTATGAAATTTGAAGGTGGACCGGGTAGCAATGTAAAAAAAATATGGGGACCCGCAGGCGATAGAGGTTCCATAGATTTCTGGCCGGGCGACGATGTTGTAGATTTTATCAGTATCGCCATTTATGGTTTACCAGATAAGAATATTACGGATCCCGAACAACAAGAATCATTTCGGACTATTTTTGAGCGAAAGTATCATAGAATGAGGTTTGCAGACAAGCCCTTGTTCATTACAGAATTTGGTGTCAAAGGCCCGGAGAAGTTTCAGGATAAATGGTTAAGCGATGCAGCAAAAACCATCAACGCTTATCCACAGATTTTTGGAGTTTGCTATTTCAATTTGTATGATAATCCTAAGGCATGGGGGCATATCAAAGCCCCGGACTGGAGTATAACTCCAGCTTCCATGCAGCGGTTTTACAGTTTATTGAAACAATAGGAGAAAGAAGATAAGGGCATCACCTTAATTTCTTTATTTCTTGCTAAATTAGATCTATGGTGAAAAAATATTGTCGGTTTATATTCCTTGTCATACTGATGCTTTACGGCTACGCTGCGAACTGCCAAACAGTAGACTATATAACGGTAGGTAAAATGATGGATACCATTAAAGTGCCCTTCATAATCGACCTGAAAGCTGGCCAGAAACGATTGGTCTTCATTGGATGCGATCATAGTCGAGATACGACATCCGGTTTTTTTAAGGTGATCGGTCGCTATTTTAATGATCTTAAGCCAGAGATTGCCTTCAATGAAGGTGGTCAAATGGCTGACAGTATCCATTTTGTTTCTGCCGCCGATGGCTTTCAAAGGAAAGCAGAAACGGGTGCATTAAAGTATTGGAGCGATAGAGCGGGGATTCACATGATGAACGGAGACACGCCCGACAGCCAGGAATTTGCGATCACCCTTAAACGCTATCCTGCGGACCAGCTTTTCTTATATTACATGATGGAACGTTTGGTGATTCCTTATCTGTCAGGAGCCTATGGTAAAGTACCCTTTGAGGGATTATATCTGAAAGTGGTAAAAAAATGGTTTGTACAGGAGGGATTTCCATTAAATGACAAGCAGCAATCTTTTGCGTATTTCAGACAGTTGTATCGTAAATACACGGATCACGATTTTGAACTTAAACTGACGCAGGATGTCGAAAAATTTGATTACATAAACGGAGGTGACTGTACTTTTTGCGAAATTGGGCGTAGCTCAAAAATGGTCAGGGATAGCTTGCTGCTGAACAAGATAGATCTTGCTTTCAGACAGTATGATCGGGTAATGGTTACCTTTGGGCTAGGTCATGCCCTGGCGATTGAACCAGCGCTAAAGCAACTTATATCCAAATATAAATAACCAGATCAGCTATAATTGGTTTAATATTTGCATTTTTACACTCCCTCAGAAGACCTATTTATTGCAAAACATTGAATATAGAATATTTTATAGCCAAAAAGATCTCTGTAAAAGCAGAGCGTACCTTTTCCAAACTGATTGTACGTATTGCCATTTCGGGCATTATGCTCAGTTTGTCGGTTATGATGCTGTCTGTAGCCATTATCAAAGGCTTTAAAACCGAGATCCAGGATAAAGTAAGAGGTTATGTTGGAGACATCCGGATCTTTAAACTGGACCTGAACAATTCGTTTGAACTTTCCCCTTTCTCCCCAAGTGCAGAGACACTGAAAGCACTTAAAAATAATCCGCAGATAGAATATTTTCAGCCTTACTCTACCAAACCGGCCATTATATCAGCAAATGATGAAGTAGAAGGAATTAATTTCAAAGGAGTAGATTCCAGCTATCGCTGGGATTATATTAAAACCCACCTGGTGAGCGGCCGGGTCATGTCTTTTAAAGACAGTGTGCAATCCAATTCGGAAATTATGGTTTCCAGTTATACGGCAAACCGTTTGAAACTCAAAACCGGCGATTCCTTCATTATGCATTTTGTACAGGATCCTCCAAGGAAACGTAAATTGACGATCGTTGGAATCTATGACATTGGCGTAGAAGAGATTGATAAGAGTTTTGTGATCGGAAACCTCAACGTCATCCGCCGTCTCAACAACTGGAAAGCCAACGAAGTTGGCGGTATAGAAGTGCGGGTTAAAGACTTCTCTAAAATTGATCAGATTGCAGATGGTATTTATGATCACCTGGATGCCCGTTTAAAGTCAGAATCGGTGAGAGACTATTACCCCAATATTTTCTCCTGGCTGTCCATGCTCGATGTGAACACCCGGGTCATGCTCATTTTAATGATGATTGTGGGCGTGATCAATATGATTACGGCATTGCTGATCATGATCCTGGAAAGGACCAATATGATCGGTGTACTTAAAGCCTTTGGTATGACTGATTTCAGTATTATGAAGATCTTCCTGTACAACGCCGCCTACCTGGTGGGCATTGGATTGCTGCTTGGAAATTTCCTGGGGCTTGGACTGGCTTATTTTCAAAACCGTACCCATATCTTCACCCTCGACCAAAGCTCTTACTACCTGAAATATGTTCCGGTAGAGATCCATGCAGCCGATGTGATTTTACTCAATGTGGCTACCCTGGTGATCTGCCTCATCGTCCTGATCCTGCCTTCTTTACTGGTCAGCAAGATTTCTCCGCTAAAAGCGATCAGGTTTAAATAGGTTTAGTTTAAAGCAGCTATTCTTTTTCTCAGCAAGAGATTAATGTCTGTTTTGGGTTCTTCCAGCAAAAGAATATAAGTTCCTTTTTCCCTGGCATACGGGTTTTCAATACTGCCCATAACCGTGATCTTATGGAACAAAGCTTTCTCGTTGGGATTGCCTTGATTAGCAGCCGAATTTTCCTTGATACAGATCACCTTATCATAGGCCTTATCCAGATCGAACCAGTTTTTGTAATCGGCATTAAAAGATACCGCATCTATGTTCTTGTACCTGGAGTAAAAGTTAATAGCACCTGTCTCGCCATAATTGTCGCAGATCACCAGCAGATGTTTTTTATCTGCTACACCAGCATACACCCGGTCTACTTTTTCGGCCAGTTCTCTCCAGCCCAGCATATCCGCATAATCCTGGGGTAAAGGATGATCTTTCCCGTCTTCCCACCTGGACACCCCAAATTTTTTATCTGTAGCCTGCTTTTTAATGATTTCTTCAGGGCTGTAAAGCGGTAAAGTGAGTTTTGCAAAAGAAGGGAACAGCACTAGAGGAAGCACTATTGCTACCGGCCTTAGCCGCCGGGTCCAGCCTTTGCTGCACAACTGCTCCAGATAGACCGTTCCAAAACCCAGCAATACAGGAATCAGGCCAATGGCATAATAAGACTTGGCATGAAAATAAGAAAAGATCAGCAGGGTGAAAATATAAGAGAACAAGACAAAACGATAAGGGCGGAAAGAAGGGTAGATGATCAGGGCAATGAAACCTGCAATCATCACAAAGTCTGCTCCGGCAAAGAACAGCAACTGGTCTTTAAACAAATCCATCCGGTTCATATTGACCAATTGTGTGGCCCTCAGTTCTGCCATATGTTTGAGCACAGGAAGATGCTGTTGAAACTGCCAGATCAGATTGGGTGAAATGAGCAGCAGTGCTAAGGCCAGGGCGAGGTAAAAATCTTTCTTTAAAAACCATTTCCGCTGTTCTCCAAGCAGCAATGCGGGGAATAAGCCGAACACCAGGAACAGGATATTGTATTTGTTCAAAAAGCCGATTGCAAACACAACAGCGGCGGCAATAAGCCAGTTGCGGTGTTGGGTATTGGTATATTTAATCAACGTATAATACAACATGGTCCAGCACAGGTAATCCAGTGAATTGGGCTGGTAGAGCATGTTGATCCTGAACAATATAGAAAAAGTTGTTGCAACTGCACCCAATATCAGCGCAAACCAGCCTCCCTTCAGCTCTTCTATAATCTTCCAGACCACCCATGTAGTGAGGGCACCATATAAAGCCGGGAAAAATTTCAGCCAGAAAAGGGTATGGCCAGACGCTAACATCAACCAGGATGTCCAGGAGGTTAATGGAGGAACAGAAGTATAGCCCCAGGCCAGATGTTTTCCAAGGTCAAGGTGCAGAAATTCATCCCTTTGCAGGTCGTAAACCGGGTGAATGACGAAGTACTGAATGATGAATTTCAGCAGAATGAACGACCAGAGGACAATAGATTTCTTTGACATAGAAACAGCTTAAATGGAATACACTACAATCCTAATAGCCTTTATCTTTGAGTTTATCCGCCACCTGCTGACCAATCTTTTGACCCCATTGCTGTCCAACTTGCATAGATTCCTGCATGATCAGGGGCGATTTTTCTGCAAATTTCTTTCCTATCGGGGTATTGTAAAAGCTGGTCAGGGCATTAATATCCTGGATGGTCAGGTGTTTTTGATAAACAGGTACCAGCATGTCGGTCAGTTCTGTTACTGATATTTTTGACATTTCGGTTTGTAAATTCTCCCAAACTTCTGCAGGGACCTCGCTTTTTTGCTGTTTCATCATGGTCATCATTTGTGAAATAGCTGCCTTGTAAATAGTTTCTGCGCCCGAGGCTTGCATCATCTTTCCTAAAGCGGTTTTGTAGGCCGTATTGTCCTGGCTAAAAGAAGAGCCGGCTGTAAGCAGTAAAAAAGAGAAAATTAATAGCGTTCTTTTCATAAAGTCTTTTTGAGTGTTTTTTAAAATTAGACGGGTTCAAGATAACAAATTGGGTTCAAACCTCCCTGGAATTAAACTTTTCTTTGATCAGTTTAGCTGGCTCTTCTGCTTCCTTTACATCCCAGGTACCAAAGCCCAGCCGGATATTGGTTACGCCGGTTCCTGGCATTTGACTGCCCACCGGATAGGGGATTTCGATACCCTGGTTTTCAATGGCCTGCATATAACCCAAAAGACTTTCTGCATGTCCAAATTCCAGCCAAAGGCTTAAACCGCTGTCGGGAGTATAAATCTCTGCAATTCCATGCAGGTAATTTTGCATCTCCATACTGATCTCATACCGATGGATTTCTTTCGCCATTCTGGCTTTTTTTGCATATTTCCAGAGTTCTCCGCTCCGTAAAATATCTGCAATCACTTTTTCTTCAATAATATTCCGGTAACGGAATGGCTCCAAGGGTACTTTTTTCAGCAAGGCAATAAATTTTGCTGCTGCGGCAATCACCCTGGTGTTTTGCATATAAGGTGTCAGTAAGCTCAATACACCCAGATATATCACATGCCCTTTATGGTTGTATCTCACCAGTGGGATATAGGGTTGTGGTTTGTACCAGAATTCGTGGTATTCGTCTTCTTCCAGAAGGTAGAATTCATGTTCTTTGGCAAGACTAATGAGTTGTCTGCAAATTTCCGGACTCAGGTGGTTGTTTTCAGGATAACCACATTGAGGGCGTACATGGAGTACTTTGATCTTTTTATGCTGCAGCAAGTCTGATAGTTGTTCTATGAACCTGGGGTCTAGAGTGCTCAAGGCTATTGTTTCTGCACCAGATTTGTCCAGAGCTTCCTGGAGAATGAGGTCTTGAGGTGCTGTACTGATGGCAATGTCTCCGGGTTCTATCAGTACATTAAGCAAGGCGTCCAGACTTTCCTGCCTGCCCATGATCACCTCTAAAGATTGCGGATGAAGGTTAAAACCTCGCATCACATTAAAGTGGGTAAGGATGGCATCTTTAAAATCAAACCCCTGCGCATCGATAACCTGTTGGATTTGTTTTACATTTTGGTAGCGTTTGGTGTGGTACCGCATGTATTTGTAGTACAGGCTTACCGGGAAATAATAGGGACTGGGGATGTCAAAGCCTATGGTTGTAAAGTTTTGCTTTGGTTTTTCCGGATCCTGAGGTAATGGAGTGGGTGATCTCAGTCTGACCGGTAAACGATCAATAGCTGCCGAAGCCGGATGGAGCGGATCATGACCCGGATAAGTAGGAGATACAAAAATACCTTTTCCAGGCTGTGCGATCACCCAGCCCTGTTCCTGAAGCTTATTGAACACACGTAAAATGGTGTTTCTGTTGATGCCATTTAACTGGGCAAGTTCCCGGTAAGGCGGTAAATAGGTGTTAGGCAGCAAAATACCTTCCTGTATGTTTTCAATGATGAATTCATACACTTGTGCCATGTAGAACCCTTCCGTTAGATTAGGCATTCTCCACAACTGAGAGTCAATTTTTGTCATTTTTTTGAGATGAGAGTAACTTAATTTTTGGCAATTGAGCTTGATGATTTTCAAGACAAAAGAGGATCGGAAACTGGCACAGTACCTATAATTTCGACTGGCCTACCTAAAAGTATTTTTCAAATTAGAACTTTGCTGAGTGTTAAATTAATAAAATTTTGTTGAAGAGACTAAGGGAGAAGAGAATTTTTTTTTAGAGATTAAAGTTAGGGGCTTTATTTTTTAGAAAATCGAGACTTTTTGAATTTAGACAGACAAAGCCAGGCCGTGGTATCATACAAGGGAGATGATACCCGGCCTTTTTTATGAGTTTTAAGTTAATTAATTTAATCAGAGGTCGTATCAAGATCAGGAATGGTCTGGTCCTGGTTCGTATTCCGGGCAGAGTGACTCCGGAGTGAGTCCGGAGTAAGTCCGGGTTTTTACGGAAAAACCCGGACTTACTCTGCTCTAAATGGGTATTAACTCAGGAGTAAATACGAACCAGGACTGGACCATGCAGGAACATAGTATATACTTTAACCAAAATATAAATCGAAATGGCAAGATTTGATGGAAAACACTTAAGGGGCCTGGTAGGCCCAACAATTTCAAAGGTACACCGGGGCAAGCAGATCATACAATCAAAAGCGGTTATCCCTAAAAGTGCACGTACTAAAGGTACAAAAAATGCAGCAACAATTTTTGGGTACGGGAGTAGCCTTGCTTGTGCTATAAGGAAAGCGTTTAACACTGTTGTTGCTGGTTTTCATGATGGAGATATGAACACCAGATTTCTTACAGAGGTATTACAGTCATTGCGTCAGGCTTTAGACGAGAAAACAAACCGGGTGATTTTGGAGGATCTAAATTTTGCTGCACTGGATGGTTTTGAATTTAATCTAGGTTCTCCGTTAAAAAAATCCTTGTTGGTAAAGCCAGAAGTGACGATTACAGGGAATATTTTACAAATTGAGCTCCCGGAGCTGCAATTGCCGCAAGACCTGAAATTTCTTAAAGGTGCTACACATTGTAAATTGAACTGTACCGTGGTGTCTTTTGACTTGAAAAACGAACGGATGCTGATGCACGAGGTACAGACTGTAGAAATCTCTTTTACAGATAAGACCTTGGCGCCACAGGAATGGACATTTGAAACTGAGCCTGGCTGTTTAACGGTGCCGGTTTTGTCATTGGGTTTTATGAAGCATAAAATGGGAGGCCTGGTGATTATGAACAGTGAGAAATTTAGCCCGGCGGCAATTTTACAGACGGTGTTTAGCAGTGGAGAAATCGATGAAGCGAGAAAAAAAAAATGGCAGAGGATGAGGTATTCTCCTAAGTATATAAGACGGAAGTCGATAATTTACGAAGATTAATTTTGTTGTCAACTAACTGGTACAGTAGTAATTAACTGAACTGGCATAGCTGAAATTTCATCTCTGCTATTGAACTTTATGTTGAATTAAATTAACAAAAATTAGTGGATACTATAAATGAAAACTCAGCTGTCAATAAACTTTCTTCGGGCAATTATGATCCGAAGCTTTAATTTTAGGAAACTTAATGACTTTGAATTTTTTGTATTTAAACGAAAGAGGTCGTATAACCTGGTTATTGGCCTGATCTCTCTGTCCTTTTTTCTGCTGTTTCTTTATGCCGGTTTAAGTGCGCTTTTCCATAGTGACCAGTTTCATGCTCAAATTTCCAGGTTGCCCGTACTTGAAAATTATGCAGGTATTCTGATCTGGCTGGTTCCGGTTTCGGAGCTTTTGATTTGTATATTACTGATCCGCCCTGGAAAAAGGAGGCTTGGTTTATATGGCTGTCTGGCCTTAATGACTTTGTTTTCCGTGTATATCATGGTGATGCTGAATTTCAGTTCAGTTATTCCCTGCAGCTGCGGAAGTGTTTTATCTGCATGGAGCTGGGAAGAGCAACTGATCTTTAATGTGGCTGGCGTGATTCTGGCTTCAGCAGGAATTTGTTTGCTTTCTGTGCGTAAACATTCTGATGATTAGAATATTGGCCTAGTACTTATTCGTACTGCTGGCCTAGTAAAAAGTCTTTTTCAATACAGAACTTTGTTGCAGCTCTACGGCAAAATTTTGCATTGTACAACGCCCCCTCAATTTACACCTATGAATTACTATGTAGAAGATTATAAAAGGGAATTGATCACCCGATACGTGCTGCCTGCTTTCGGACAGATGGTCAGTGATGAAGAAAGCAAGATCAATGAAATTGTGAAACGATGTAGGCTTCACAATGCGGTGAAATACCAGCAGCTGGAAAGTCCAGGCCCGGGATGGGAGGGACACTTGTTGTTTTCCATTCAGGCCATGGTACATAGCTACTATTATAATATAGACAAGAGTTGCAGGTACGGTACCAATATCTGGAACAAATGCAGGTTCATATTTAATGATTCAGGTTTGCTGGATGGAGAACCGAGAACCGATTATATAGAGATACTGGAGAGTGGTGAGGTGTTGTCGATCAGCTATGCTGATCTGCTGGACCTGATGGAGTATTATCCTGATATCAATAATGCCATACGGCTATTGGCGGTTCGGCAAGGCATGCAGTATCGTAAACGGAATGCTTTGTTATTGCAGTCGCCGATGGAACGGGTGAAACAGTTTATTGCCGAAAACCAGAGTTTTATTTATTGCACCAGTCAGGAGGTTCAGGCTATGCATGTGAATCTGACCAGGGTGGGCTATGTGCGGCAATTGGAAAAGCTGAACAGCTTAAAATTAATTTAAAGTATTTTGTGTTTGTTTTTTTGCTATGGTATTGATCCTTAGTGGGTAATGTGTGTACCTGTATACAGCAGAATTGTATACAGGTATACATTTTTTCTGTATATGGGTATATAACACTGGCTTGGTTTTACTAGCGAAATTTGGGTAATCAAAGTAATTGTTATGAATTCCAAGAAAATGAACTTTATATCTGACTGTTGTTTTAAAATTCTCGCAAATAGGGGCAAGATTGGCCGTGGTGTAATCGTAGAGATTATATCCGGCCTTTTTTTCTTATTGTTCCTGTATGCAGCAACCAGTAAGTTAATGGACTATGATAAATTTCAGATCCAGATTGGCAAGTCTCCAATCTTGACAGATTTTGCGGGGGTATTGGTGTGGTTGGTGCCAGCTGTTGAGATTGGGGTTTGTTTATTGCTGATCATTCCACGGACTATTATGCTGGGCTTGTATGGTTGTTTGTTGCTGATGGCCATGTTTACAGCATATATTATTGCCATTTTGAATTTTAGTGAATCGATTCCATGTAGCTGTGGGGGAGTGCTGGCGGCGATGAGCTGGGAGCAGCACCTGGCGTTTAATGTGGTGTTTTTGATGCTGGCTATTGTGGGGATTCTTTTACAGTCTAAAGTAGTAGAAAACAAGACTCCGTAGGGAGTCTATATAAAATATTCTTTGCGCAATTTGAATCAGGAGAAGCCAAAAACCTGTAATAGAGTAGGCACTTAAACAAAAATCTTAATGAAATGAAAAAATTATTCTTTGCCGCAGCGTTAGCAGTAGTTGCTATTGGCGGTGCTTTATCTTCAAAAGCAACAGTATATCAAGGTGTATCAGGACAACTTTATAACTGTAATACCACTGGCACATTGTGTTCCACCATCCCTGAAAATATCAGAGTACAAGGATCTACTGGTCAATATCTTTCTCCAAGTAGCTTCAACTTTACTCCTACACAAAAATTTGTGCTTCAATAAATTTGCGATGAGATTAAAGGCCTCTTATCTAGAGGCCTTTAATATTTTTCTGCAATTCATATCCTGTACTGATGAAAAATGGGTACTCTACTTTGTAGAACCAGATTTTGCTATTTAAGATCTAATAAATAAAAAAGTTTTGATGAAAAAGACATTGTTATATATCTTCTTGGTTTTGATATCTTGTACGGTGGTTTTTTATTTGATAATTTCTAAAAAGAAGAAAAGAGAATTTTCTGGATTTGATAGAATTTTCGTTGGAATGAACATCAATTTGGAGAGTAGTTCTAAATTTAGAGATAATCAATTTGGATTTTTATCAGAACCTGATCAGAACATTTGGTTCTATGATTATACTAAGCCTTTAACGATAATAAAAGCTAACTATTCACTCACGGAACTTCAAGAAGAGAAATTGAAGCCAACAGGTAATTTTTCTATTCCTGCATGGCTTGTTGAATTGGATAAGATAGATTCAACTATTATTGCTAACAATCAGATTGGTGATATAGTGGCACTATCATCTAAAATTAATCATAAATATAAATTAGCTGGCGTGAGTATTGATATTGTAAAAGCTATATCTCCGAATTCGGTGATAGGGAGGGGTTTCACAAATACAAATGGGAAGCATGAAACACAGTTAATTAAGATTATGCTTTTGCAAGATGCAAAGATTAAGGAAAAGTATACAATACCTCGGCAAGTTGATGGGATGTTTGATTCGGATGGTATGATCTACTATGATAAATTGAATTCAAAAATTTTTTATATGTTTTATCATCGGGGAAGCTTTTTATGTCTAGATACAAATTTAAATTTGAAGTATAAGGCAAAGACCGTTGATACCATTAATACGGCAAAAATTAAACTTGTATCCTCTGCACTAAAGTTGCCAAATGGCAAAACCATTCATAAGGAAACACCGACAGCACCTTTGAATCTAGTTAATAGATATTTTGCGACAGATAAAAAATTTATTTATATAAACTCTGGGCTAGAGGCTGATAATGAGTTAGATAAGTATTTGTCGCTATATACCCCAATAGATGTTTATTCAATTGAGGATGGAAGTTATTTACATAGTTTTTATCTGCCTAAATATAAGGGGTTTAAGGCTAGTCAGTTTAAAATTAAAGGAAATATTCTAATTGCAATATACAGGAACTACATTGTCACTTTCAGTATTAAAGAAAAACTCAGTCTGACTAAATAACTCTACATATGGAATTTATGTTATTGTCGTAAATGATTTGCGAATTTATTTTGTGAATTCTGGTTGTGCCAATGAGAGATCTATCAAAGATAGTAACTCTTTCAACTTGATATTATTCGGTCTAAAAGAAGCAATGACTCTGCCTTCCTTATTTGCAAGAAGCATAAAGGGGGCATAATTCACATTATAATATTTAAAAAATGGATGATTGATATTTCCATATGGTAAATTTGAAATATTTAAATACTTTTTTGAAGTATATAATTGACTATTAATTCCCTTAAGCCAATTTTTTTTTGTTTTACCATCATAAATGGATAGGACTATAAAATCTTTATAAGTTTTTAATATAGGCCATAATTCCTGTTCAAATTTTTTATGAAATCCTGCGCATACACTACATCCTAAGCCCCATGTTTCTAAAAGGAAAACTTTTCCTTTTAGAAAAGAAAAATCAAATTTGTTTCCCTCTAGATCGATAAAATCAGCATCGAATAATTTTGCCCCTTTCTTTAATTTAAGCTTTTCATTAATAATATTATGGCCATCTTCAGATGTTAAATATTTTTCTGCATCGATAATCAATGAGTCATATACCGAATTTATATTGGAAAGATCTGACATACCATAAGCTCCCTTGAAAAGCTCGCTCAGCATCTTCTCACTAAATTTTCCGGAGAACAGGTTTTTTAGTGTTTCATACTGTTCTTTAAGATCTACATATCCATTCCTGTTCAGCATCAACTTGTACTTAATAATTGCATTGGTAGATTGATAGTATCGGGGGCAAAGTAGACTGGTTTCATCAGGTGTATCATTGACTAACAAATTGTATTTGCGATTGAAATTTTCTCTTATCCTGTTTTGAATTAATTGATTACTATTGCAAAGGTCATACATTAACTTATGTGTTGCTGCCCAAATCAAATTAATATTATTCTGGGCAAATTCATTCATCAGCAAATTTTTCATTTTTAAATCGATTCCATTTGCTGACCATACTAGTTTTGAAGTTTCTTTTTTGTAATTGATTGCGACCTGATCAAAGAAGTTTAAATATATCATTGTGCTGTCTTTTAGTGACTTGGGAGGTGACAAAGATTCAACCGATGCATATGATCTAGCAAAAATCTTATTTAGCTCTTCAATTAGGATATACTTTGCCGAGCCTTTTCCTGAAAAGACAATAGAATCTTTTTGTGTAAATCCAGATTTGATTTGTTGATGGAAAATGTCCAGATGAATCTGATCGCCAGGTTCTGCGTAAAATTCTCCTAGATCATTGACAATATTATTTTTAACTGTCACCAATGAATATACAATCGGTTGGTACATGGTTGGGAATTGGAAATGGAATTGACCCATGTTATTTATTTTAACTGTATAATCAACAGAAGTATCCCAATAATTGTATTTTGGATAAGTCATTATTAGAATGCTGTCCGGACGATCTTTTTTGTGATAATTGATGCTTCCAGATATGGTCGGACGAGTAACGTATTTTGACTGAGCGGATGCTAAAAAAGCGTTCAAGATCGTAAGCAAAAGTATACTTTTGATAATATGTTTCATATTTATATAATATAGTTTTGGTAGTCTATTATCTATGTGGTCTTAGTATTAGTACCCATCATTTTGTTTTACATTTTGATTTCTAGTAGTCTCTTCAAATGGAATTGGATACAATGCATCAGTAGATTTCCAGTTGATCTTGATAGGTGATAAAACCAAATTTATCTGGTTCGTCCTTTTTAAATCAAACCATCGGTGACCCCATTCTGAAAAAAATTCAGCTTTACGTTCTTTTTGGATTAATATCAATAAATCTGCTTTGCTGATTGTCGGGTTGTTGTCCCTTAATAGTGTAAGTCCAGCCCGAGATCTTATCCTATCAATGTCATCAATAGCATTACTTAATTTATCCTGTTGCGTTCTTGCCTCAGCTCTAATTAAAAACTGCTCTGCTAGCCGTAGAACCATTGAGTATTCCGTAACTGCTGTTGTATATTGGAGTTTGTACTTGAAGGGATAGAAAAATGTCTCAGTTCCTTCTGTATAGGAGTTTGTCCAGTTTGTTTTTCGTTTATCATTAATTTCAAATGTTTGAAGCATAAAATCCTTAGATAGAGATACATTGTAAGGAATCGATGAGAGGATAAAGAAATTTCCCTCTTCAGTATTCCCATTAACAGGTGGAAAGAGTTGCCATATTGCTTCATTACTGTTTTTTAAAAAAACTTTATCTGGATCTTCTAGATTGTACAATTTTGACTTACTTATAACAAGTGATGCATATTTTTCGGCATTAGCCCAGTCTTTTGTATATAGATATACCCTTGCCAATAATGCATCAACAGTTGATAAATTTGGACGAACTCTGTCTGTTGTTATATAGGTGTCGGTAAGAAGGGTTTCAGAAGATTTTAGGTCGGTAATAATCTGCTTGTATACCAAATCTACTGAGGAACGAGGTTCTTTTCTGGTTACGTTGTAATCTGTAATAAGCTGTATAGGAACAGGTCCATATAAGTTTACTAAATAGAAATAATGAAAAGCTCTAATAAATAAAGCTTCGCCTTGCAGTTGTTTTTTTATACTTTGACTTACCTTGTTTGGTCCTTCTAGACCTTCCAGTAATGCATTTGCGCTATATATGAGTGAATAACAGTTTGAATATAATGATGTGTTTGAAGAACTAATTGTAGTGATTTTGTTTTTGTAGAATTCGGCGAAACCTACATTATAGTTTATAAACTCGTCGGCCGAAAGGCCACAAAGGTGATGAATACTTCCTGATCCCTGAGATATTGCCATTCTACTGTAAATACCGGTTACAACAGATGTCGCCAAATCATCACTTTGAAAAAGTGTTTCTTGTGATAGTTTATTTTTAGGTGGATCTATATCGATTAACTTTTTACATGATACAAAAAAAGAATTGATAAGAATTAAAGCGCCCAATAGTAAAATATGTTTCATAATAGGTTTTTTAGAGTGTTAGGTTTAATCCAATAGATAAGGTGCGTAGTGGTGGTAGTGTTGAAATACTTTGACTTTCAGGATCAAGACCTAGATATTTAGTAATTGTAAATATGTTTTGCCCTTGTAAACTAATTTTTGCATCGCAGATCTTTAATCGATTGAGGACTTTTTTTGGAATGTTGTAAGAAAGAGACACATTTTTTAACCTTATAAAAGAAGCATCACTTATAGATTCTCCACCATAGGTCCTTGCTTTGTCAAATGCTACATAAGATTCATACGAAGTACTTGCTTTCTGAATTGAAGTAATATCTCCAGGTTGCCGCCATCTCTGAAGGGTAATTACCGGGAAATTACTGGTGGGTCCAGTGTAATCCCAGTATCCAAGACTAAGTCCTCCATTATTCATGTAATTATTGCTGGAATTTTGTTTTGTGAATGCAATAAGAAAATCTAAATTGAAATTTTTATAAGTGACGGAATTGGATAGGCCGCCGTAAAAGTATTGTCCTGTAAATTTGTATAGATAACGATCCTCATCATTTATCAAGCCATCTCCATTTCTGTCTTCAATATCATAAAGACCTGTTTGGCTGTTAATTCCACGTACGTTATATATTCGTTTTATTGATAATGGTTGTCCAATTATGTAATTGTATGCATCTGAAGAGCTTTCTAAACTCGGATAGGAAATTAATTTGTTTTTAGGTATCGTAAGATTTCCGCCAATACTCCATTGCCAGTTGATCTTATTTAAGATCTTAAAATTTGTTTGGAATTCCCAACCTGTGTTTTGTACAGTTGCCGGGCGATTAGCCATTACCGAGAAGTTTCCTGTACTTGGGGGAAGCGGGTCACCAATAAGTTGATTAGAAGAACGATTTCTATACCAGGAAATTTCGATATTTACTTTATTGTTAATTAAACCGATTTGTAAAGCAGCTTCTAATTTGCGGTTGTTTTCCCACGCAAAATCTTTGTTTGCTATATTATCGGGTACGTTAGTCGGTAGACCTTGATAAGGTAGTCCATTAGCCCATAGTTGTAAATATTGATAATCGGGAATTTGGTCATTACCTGTAATTCCGTAGCTAGCTCTTAGTTTTCCGAAACTGAGAAATGTGAGGTTTTTTCTAAAGAAATGCTCATCCGAAAAGATCCAGGCTGCACCAGCCGCACCAAAATTTGCAAATCGTTTATCTTCTCCAAACCGACTTGAACCATCCCTTCTTGCTGTTAAATTAAGTAAATATTTGTTGTTAATATTATAGTTCAGTCTCGTGAAAAACGCTACATAACGATATTGGTATGAAAAGGATCTAGATTTTAATGTTGCTGCTGCAGAGATATTTTCTAATACTTCATCACTATTAAAACCCGTACCGGTAATCGTTGAGGATCCGCTTTTGTTATTTTGAAAGGTCATACCAATTAGGGCGTCAAATTCTCCTGGACCGATTTTACTTTTATAAGTGATTTGTGGTTCTGCCATGAAGGTTCTGTTACTAGAGTTTGAATAACTTGCAGATCTGAATGAGGAATTAAACCCATATGCTGGTGCATATGAAGATAAAGGTGTGGTTAAATAATCATCTCTTTTGAGAACACTATAACCTAAGGATGTTTTTATGATTAAATCTTTAGCTATTCTATAATTTAAAATTGTATTAATAAGTAGATTGTCCGCTCCACTATCACTTGATCGGAGTAGCGATGCTATTGGGTTTTCGTAAAGTGTATTATTATCCCAATTTATTAGACCGTTTTCATCAAGAAGATTTGGCGCATTTGGGGCTAGTAGAATATCTCTCGTTATATCTTCTCTCATTAAATCACTTTGTGTATGGCTATAGTTTGTTGTAAAACTGACATGAAATCGATTTTTACTAGGTCCCAATTCTAAACTTGACTGTATGCCACCCCTTTTAAAACCAAAATCGCCAGGAAAAACAGTGCCTTCCTGATAATAATTTCCTCCAAGAAAGTAGGTTATGTTGTCATTTCCTCCACTTAGATTAAGTGCAGCAGTTGTTGTATTGGCAGTTCCCCCAATTATTTCCTTTTGCCAGTCAGTATATTTGTTAGCATTCCAAGTACCATTTATATCATAGTCGGTTGAAGTCGGCGTTAATCCATCATTAGTGATCGCCTCCTTACGCATTTCCAGATATTCGTCGGTATTTAATAATTTAAGATGTCTTGCAACTTTGCTAAAACCTTGAAAAAAATTTGCATTAATTTTCATTTCACTATTCTGACCTCTTTTCGTTTTGATCAATATTACTCCATTGGCTCCCTTAGAACCATAAATTGCTGTTGCATCTGCATCTTTCAAGATCTCTATACTTTCTATATCATTTGGAGTTATCATACTTAATGGACTATCTCCTGTTAGGCCAAATAAACCACCTAAACTTGGTGAAGATATTCCAATAGAAGGATAGATGATATTATCAATAACATATAAGGGGTTATTTCCATTTGCAATGCTATTCTGTCCGCGTATTTGAACAGTAAATCCGCATCCTGTTATCCCAGTTTGTTGAGTAATCTGCAATCCAGGCACTCTTCCCTGCAGTGCTTGTAGGGGATTGGAAATTGGTTGTTTCCCTATAGTCTCTGCTGTTATTTTGGATATAGATCCTGTCCGTTCTCTATCACTTACTGTGTAGTATCCTGCATTAATTTGTACTTCATTCAGTATACTTTCATCTTCCTTTAGCGTAACTGTAAATGGTCCTGGGTTAGTAGGAGAGAAGCTGATCTCTGTTGGCTTATAGCCGAGGAAAGATATAAATAATACACCACTGAGCTCTTTACTCTCTATACTAAAGTTTCCATCCTTGTTAGATAAAACAGCTGTTTTTGTATCCTTTATTCTAATCGTTGCCCCCGGAAGTGGGTTGCCTTTTTCGTCAGTTACTTTCCCAAATAGTGTAGTGTTTTTAAAATGACTGATGACTTTATCCAGTAGTGAAGGGGTTTTCTCCTTGATCACAATGTTGTTCTGCCTGATCGTATAGGTGAGGGGTAAACCGCTCAACGCTTTGTTCATCACTTGGTCGAGTGAGGCATTGCTAAAATCCGCGTTGATTGTCGTGGCGGTGTTTAATTTCCCTTCATACCAAACCACATTGTAATTGGTTTGCTTCTTTATTTCTTTGAAAAGCTGTTCAAGGCTTACGTTTTTATTCACATAGTTCAGCTTCTGGCCAAATGTAGCGGCACTCAAGTGTAACATAGTTCCTAAAAGAATGACGGTGGTTAAGCGCATTAGGAATAGGATTTTACGGACATGATAATTCATGTCCAATATTTTGGAGTAAATTATATACATTTGTTTTAGTCTGTTAAGTGATGATCTCTAATCGGTTGCGAGACAGGCTACTGGCTGGAAGTGGGCAAACACTTCTGGCCTTTTTTGTTGGTTAGTTGTATTGTGTCGGTTATATGGTTGCTTTATTTCCTTGAGAGCACAGTTATCCTCCTTCCTTCCACTTTAAAGTGGACTTCTTCTGTGAGTTCCAACATGCATAGAACTTCAGATACGTTTTTGAATTTCGAGATTGTTCCGCCAAAGCGTTTATTGCTGACTTGCGGGTCTGAATAGACTACATCAACATTATACCATCTGGCTATCTGCTGCATTATATTTTCCAAAGGTTCATTCTTGAACATAAAATCGCCATTTTTCCAGGCCACTGCAACTTCTGTATCCACCGGAGTTACTTTGATCTGGCCATCGCTAAGACTGGATTGTTCTCCGGGTTTCAGAATGGTTTTAGCGTTTACTTCTACGCTTCCTTCCAATAAAGTTGTTTTTATAACAGGATCATTTGTGTAAGCACTTATGTTGAAATGTGTACCGAGAACTTTGATCTCTTGTTTTGGAGATTTCACGATAAAGGGTTGCTTTTTGTTTTTAAAGACCTCAAAGTAGGCTTCGCCGCTCAAGTTAACGACCCGTTGCCCACGCCCCGTGAAGGTAACAGGATAGCTAAGACTTGATGCAGCGTTGAGCCATACTTTGGTTCCATCGGGCAGGATCAGTTGGTACTGTCCACCCTTTGGGGTAGAAATGGTGTTTGTAGAGACATTAATTTCGGGTACCTGATTTTCGATGATTTGATAAACCAATTGGCCATCGGCTGTTTTAGTGATTTTTACACCGGCTTGTTTACTCAGCTCGCCGTTTTTAACATCTGTAAGGTTGATGGTTTTTCCATTGCCGAGGGTTAATGTCGCTTTGTTACCTCCTGCAGGGATATCGTTGGCATAATTTGCAGGAAGGCCCCGGTTGGCCCTGAACCAAAAGGTTGCAAAACAACCCAAAACGACAATTGCTGCTACGCTTGCTGCGATACCTATGGTCCAAAGTTTTCTGACTGGTTTATGTTCTGTTTGTTGTGTACGAAGGAGTTGTAAAGTTTCTGATTCAAGGGTTGAAAAATCAACAGAGGTTTTGGGTTCTTCCTGCGCACCAGCGGTTTTGATATACCAGGTTTCTGCCTGAGCTTTTTGCTCTGCAGATGCCGTGTCATCCAGATACGCTTTAATTAGTTTGCTTGCCTCCTCGTTTTTCATTCTGTTGTTGTCCTTTTACAATTATGGTTTTATACTAGTAAGTAAGTTAGGTCGGGCGCTTGTGTAATGTGATATGAAGAAAAAGTTAAGAAAACGTGAATTTAATTTTTGAATACTGATTTTTAGCGCTTTTCAAGGGAATAATCCGAATAGAATTGTTCCCAGTTTAGAGCGCAGAATTTTTAGGGCGTTGTTCATTTGTTTCTTTACCGTATTATCTGTAATGTTTTGTTCGGCAGCAATTTCTTTATAAGACAGGTTGGCTTTACGGCTCAGTTCAAAAACTTCACGCATCTTTTCTGGCAGGGAGGCTATTTCTTTTTCAATGAGTTCCTTCATTTGCTTTTCCCGGATCAGGTGATCGGTAGTGGAGGATTCGTTGCTTTCTATAAAACTTTGAAGCGAGGAGAGATAGTCTACTCTGACTTTGTTCTTGTCGATCAGGTTAAAGACTTTATAGCGTAGTACAGTGTATAGGTAGGCGGACAGAGAAGTTTTGAGGATTAATTCTTTGCCTTCCAGCCAGAACAAAGAAAATAAATCCTGAACAAGATCTTTTGATTCCTCGTCGTTGCGAAGCATTTTTCTGCAATGTTGAAATAAAATGGCCCAGTAACGATAGTAGATCTGTTCATAAGCCTTTCTGTCGCCGTTCTGAAAAAGAGCCAGCAGTTCAGTGTCCGGAAGGTTTTTATAGCTGTCCATTGCTGTAGGTATTACTTCTTTGTGTGCCTGGAGTGCTTTTTAAAGTCTTATTATAATGGAAGTTATAGAATTCGTTTGAGAAATATAACATGCCCCCCGAATTAGGATATAGGATCGTTTTATGGTGTTCTTTCATATCTGTGTAGTTACTTTCGTCAATAAAAAAATGCGTAAGATCTTGCTAATATATTTAGTGTGTAAAGCTAATATATTTAGTATTAATATTGGTAAATTATTTATTAATTTATTTTTTGTATTTGTAAGATAATATGAATAAAGTGAACAGGCTTTGTTCAGGAGGGGGTGCAATGCGGTGGCATGCCAATTCCAATGAGGTTGGAAAAGACTTTTTTTAGTATTAGGAAAGGCGTTGTTATATACCATTCTTAACTACTTAAATTTTTAGAAATCGCTCTTGATTGAATATACGGGGAATCGTTTTCCATGGCTTTTAACGGGATGCAAAATTTTGGAAAGGTGTTTTCAGGTTTTTGTGCCTTCAGCTGATTAAAGCTGGATGCAAAGCTTGCTTTGATGTTGCAGCATCTTTTGCCGGAGCGATATGAACTCTTTACGCAGACTGACATTGGCTAAGGCCTTTGGACAAATATAATGGAATATGTTATAAAGTCAACAAATATGTTGACTCAATTTTTTGGTTAAATCTTCAATTTGCGTTGATGAATGACATATCTGTTCCTGATTTCAAGAAAAATCTTGGTCAACGCATAAAACAATTGCGCGTGGGCTTAGGGCTTACTCAGCAACAATTGGCTTCAAGAATGGGATATAAAGATAAACAAGTGGTGAACCGGTATGAGATGGACGGTGCCAACCCTACGGCTTATAGTTTGATGCAGATTGCAGAGAGTCTGGAGGTTTCTTTGGATGAACTTATTGATTTCAGCAAGCTGGATAGTTAATTCTGCCTAATCACAGGGTTATTTTGCGTAACTTCGCAGAATTATTATAAATGTAAGAAACTGTGTCGTTAGATAAATTAAAACTAAGCAAAGGCCTGGTAACAGCAATGACTGATGCCGGATACTTAACCCCTAAAGAAATCCAGCTTAAAACCATGTCCAGAATTATTGGTGGACAAGATATTATTGCTGTTGGCCCTGAAGGCGCAGGTAAAACAACTACCTATGTGCTCGCTGTTTTATCTAAACTGAAATATACCAAAGATGATGCACCTAAGGTGTTGATCCTGGTTGCTGATCAGGAGCGGGGCGATGCTGTAATTGAGCAGTTCATTTCTCTAAGCCGCAACCGTGACCTGAACATCATGGGCTTGTTGGGCACAGGAGGTTTAGAATCTGATGTCAATGAACTGGCTTTAGGTACAGATATCGTGGTGGCTACGCCAACAAGAGCCAGAGCGGTATACCTGAAACTGGGTTTGAACTTAAGTAAACTGCAAACTTTTATTGTGGATGATGCGGCTCAGATTGTAAGTCAGGGCATGCAGCTGCCTGTTGCAGAACTGGCCAGAAGTGCAGGTAAATGCCAGCACCTGATCTTTACGGAGGTGGTTCATGATAAATTGTATAAAATGATTGATCAGTTTATGAACTTCCCTGCATTGATTGAAGTAGAAGACTTCGGTGATAAAGCGGAAACCGTTCCTCAAATGCTGTATCATGTACCAAATTATAAAACAAAACTTCATTTACTGCATACGCTGTTAAGGGATGATGAGGTGTTTGATAAAGTAGTTGTTTTTGTGAATTCTAGATTAACTGCACAGAAACTGGTTAAAAGTCTGGAAAGTCAGAAAGAAGGGGAGTATGCAATGCTGAAACCTTTGCACTTTGACGAGAGTGGCTTTGATGATTT
>Ga0105237_10001562_pt1 | contig 29875 bp, 18 predicted proteins | sample KBSC24metaG_FD_81520 | JGI IMG/M metagenome (GOLD analysis project Ga0105237, IMG submission 81520) | Corn rhizosphere microbial communities from Kellogg Biological Station, Michigan, USA - KBS C2-4 metaG | ecosystem: Host-associated > Plants > Roots > Rhizosphere > Soil | place: Michigan, USA... | reverse complement strand
GGCGGAGTCTTCGATGTCCCCGGCGGTCACGACGCCTTCCTTGTTCACGGAAAGGGTCAGGTTGCGGATCTCGTGGTCGTTCGCGCGGAACTTGACCTTCTTCAGGTTGAGCACGATATCGGTCACGTCTTCCACGACATGCGGGAGGGTCTGGAACTCGTGGTTGGCCCCCACGATTTTCACAGAGGTGATGGCCGCGCCCTCGAGCGAGGAGAGCAGCACCCGGCGGAGCGAGTTGCCGACGGTGTTGCCGTAGCCCGCTTCAAAGGGCTCGGCGATGAACTTGGCGTAGGTATCTGTGCGCGATTCCTCGTCCTTCACGAGCGACTTCGGCATTTCGAAACGTCCTAAACGAATTGGCATATCAGTGGGAATTTTGAATTCTGAATATTGAATTTTGAATTGTTTCCAGCGTGAGCCGCCGACAATTCATCATTCACAATTCATCACTCAACATTGCTTGGTTCACCGGGTTACCCCTGACGCGACAGCCGGCAATCATGAGGATCGACAGCTCAGGGACCAACGGTGCGTCTTTATTCAATTACGCGCGTGGGGCGTGCAAGAAATAGGGGTTCCGCCACTTTGTAAACAAAAATCTTTGCCTGTTTGCTACATTCTGAGGATTCCCATGTTGGTGAGGTCCGGCGGCTCTCCGGATTGCACGGCCTTCAGAAGCTGCGCGTAGTAAAGAAGGTCGGAATTGCCGGGCTGCAGCACTTTTTTCGCGCTCTCGTTGGCGCGCACCGCCAGGGCTACCGCCTCCTCCTGCTGACGCGCGATCGCCAGGCAGACCGATAGGGTACTGCAACAGTAAATGGTGCCGGGATGCTCGCGTCCAAGGACGCGTTCATGCATCGCCAGGACGGTCCGGAGTTCCCTTTCCGCCTCGGCCAGCTTGCCAACTTTCAGCAGTGCAAACCCCAGATTCGTCCGGCTGTTCAACGTATCGGCGTGGTCGGGACCCAGGCTCTGGGTGCGTGCATCGACAATCTTGCGCATTTCGGTCACCGCGTCCTCGAACTTTCCCATCATCAGCGTGCCGGCCAAACCGAGCCGCACGGCCAGGGTCTCCTTGGAACTCGGGCCCAGGTATTTCTCGTCATCCGCCAGCAGTTGCCGGTAACCCGCCTCCGCTTCCTTGAATTTGTGCTGGCTGAACGCGCTTTCCAGAATGAGGCGGCGGCTGATCAACGCAATTTCGTGGCTCGCACCCAGAACACGCTCGGCGACGGCGAACACCGCCCGAGCTTCCATCTCTTCTTCCGGGCGCCGGTTCGTCCATCCCAGCATATTCGCCACGGCGGTGCGGGCGTAGAGGGTCTCCGGATCGTCGGTTCCAAGTGTCCTGGCGCGCGCTTCGGCCAGCGCCCGGTATTGCACCAGCGCACCGGGAAAATCGCCCATCTTTTCCAGGATCTCCGCATAGTGCCGGCGCCCCTCCATCGTCTCAGGGTGCAATGCCCCCAGGATCTGCTCATCTCCCGAGAGCGCGATGCGAAATTCCTCCCGCGCTTCCTGGAACTTCTCCATCCGGGTCAGTGTGACGCCGAGATTGGCCCGAACCGCCAGGGTGTTCGGGTGGTTCTCGCCGAAGACGCGCCTCTCCACTTCCAGCAACCTTCGATTTTCCGCTTCGGCCTCGACCAGTCGACCTGTTTCACAAAGAGCGGCTGTCAGGTTCGCGCGCAGGGCGAGTGTCGTTTCGTGGTCTGGACCAAACGCGGCCTCAACCGCTGGCAAAATCTCCTGCGCCATCGCCATCGCTTCCGCGTATTTTTTTTGCGAGGCGATGACTCCTACGAGACTGGTTCTGGCCTCCAGAGTCTGCCGGTGTCCGGCACCGTATTTTTCAATCCGGGCCTGCACAATCTCGCGCATCTGCTTCTCCGCCTCCTCCGCCCTCCCGGTTTTCGTCAGCGCGGCCGCGAGGTTGCTTTTCGTCGATTCGATGAAATCCTCCTCCGGACCCGGCTGCGCGGCACTGGCCGCAAGCACCGCACGACATTCCGTGATCGCTTCCTCGTAGCGACCCAAGGCGGCCAACAGACCGCCATGATTGCTTTGGCTCCGCAGCGTATCCACATCCTCCGCGCCCCGGACCCGCAACTGATCACGAAATATCGCCTGCAAGCCAGCCTCGGCTTCCTTCAGGCGCCCCAGCCTGAATTGCGTCATCGCGAGGCCCATCCGCTGGCGCAGCGTAAATCGATTTTCACCGCCGAGCTTTTCCGTCGAGGCCTCGATCAGGGCCGCAAACGCCTTTGCGGCCTCGGGAAGTTTGCCCGATTCCACCAACCGGATCGCCTCCGCTCGTTGCTCGGTAAGAGCGGCATCTGGCGGCAATTCAGACTTCGCGCCCGAGTCTTTCCCAAGTCCGTTCGTGGCGTTCTGCGACTCTGGCGGCGGGACGCCTTTTGCCTCGGCAATCTTCATTCCTCTGGGCAGCAATCCGGCCTTCTTCAACGCTGCCGTCAACTGAGCCAGTACCGTGGACGCCGTCGCCACCCGCGGATCGCCCGGGCCGAAATGCTTGATCGCACTTTCGTGGGCCTTGGTGGCGTAGGGAAGAGCTTCCTCGATTTTTCCACCGTTCCCCAGGCAACTCGCCATCATCAGCCAGGTCTCCTGATACGCATTGGGCCCCAGCCTTTCCTCCACGGCGATCAATCCGCGCAGAACTTCCGCCGCTTCGTCGAACTCCTTCTCGCGGATCAAAGCACCCGCGAGCAAACGCCGGCCGGTGAGCGTGTCCGGATGATCCACTCCCTGCGCATGAGCCCGCGCTGCGACCATCTTCCGAATCTCTTCGATATCCAGGGGGCGATTGGCACCGTAGAGCTTGGCCAGGAGATTCTGTTGCACGGAAAGAGTCTCCAGATCCTCGACGCCCAGGCTTTTCTGGTCGTCCGCCAGCAGGCGGCGAAATGCCGCCTCGGTCTCGTCAAAATTGTCGGGACCGGCGGTGCTCTCGACCAGGTGCCGCCGGGCGATGAGAACCACCCGATTTCCGGGAGCAAGCACGCCTTCCGCCGCCTCCAGAATTTCGCGCGCTTCCTGCGAACGCTCCGCTTCCATGTCCAACTGACTGAAGACGGTGGCCAGCGAGTTGCGAGTCGCCAGCGTCTGCTCGGCCTTGGGCCCCCAGGCCTTGGTGCGCGCGTCCACGAGCATCCGCATTTGCGCCAACTCCTCCGTAAACTTGCCCATTTTCTCGAGAGCGTCCGTGTACCAATCCCGAGCCCGCAGGGTGTCCGCGTGCAGTTCCCCCAGAGTCTGCACCCGCCCTTCAGTCACCAGGCGAAACTGTTCGCCGGCGTCCGCATAATTTCCCATGGCCCGCAATAATGCCCCGAGCGAAAGGCGCCCTTCGAAGGTGTCGGCATGGTTCGCGCCCAGGAGTTTCTCCTGCGTCTGAATCATAAGGCGCATCTCCCCCGCGGCCTCCTCCAACTTGCCTTCCTTGACCAACGCCGTGGAGAGATTCGAAAGGACGGTGATCGATTGCCTGGAAATGAACTTGGGGTCGCGGCTTTCCACGTCCAGGATCGCATGCCACTCGTCCTTTGCCTCGGACTGGCGGCCGAGGAGAAAGAGTAGAGACGCGTGATTGTCGCGCATGTAGAGCGTCGTGGTGTCCTCTGGCCCATACGCGCGGGTGCAGTCGCGCACGATCTCGCGGGCCGTCCTCTCCGCCTCCGCCAGACGGCCTTCGTCCATGTAGATCAGCGCCCGCTCCATGCGGGCGTCGATCGTCGTACGATGGTCCGCCCCGAGTTTTGCTTCGCACTCCTTGATCAATGCGGAGAAGGCCCCCTCGGCCTCGGCGAGTTCGCCCGCCTTGTGAAGCCTTTTTGCCGCCTCGCTGTGTTCGATTAACGCAGCGTCCGGTTCGGGCTTCGGCTCAGCGCTCAGAGACCGGCCGGAGACAAGCACCACGCCGGCGGCGAGGAGGGGGAACATCCATTTGCCAAGCATGACATGCCAAATGTGAACGGTTCACGAATTTTCCGAAATGAAAATTGCGCGTAGCGTTTTCCACGTCGAACGATGGGCGGAATGCCTATGGGGCAAGGTTCCTCCCGAACGAGAAGATTGCCGCGCATCCGGTGGTCCGGCTAAGAATCTGAGCCGTCCGTCGATTGTCGCGACAGCCCGCTCCTCCCATGAAACTCTCCCATTCCTGTATTCTCGTCCTTGGCCTTGGACTTTTTTCGCCCGCCGCCCTCCAGGCGGCTGACCTCGAACCGCCGCAAGGCTATCGCGCCTTGTTCAATGGAAAGGACCTCACCGGCTGGCACGGCCTGAATCCTCACGAGGTCGTGAAGCTGGAGGGCGAAAGGCGCGACGAGAACCTCAAAAAGCAACGCGCCGAATTCCCGGACCACTGGCAGGTGGAGAATGGCGAACTGGTGAACAACGGCACCGGGCCGTATGCCACGACCGACGAGGAGTTCGGCGACATCGAACTTCTGCTCGAATACAAGACGGTGCCGCACGCCGATAGCGGCGTCTATCTGCGCGGCTCGCCGCAGGTGCAGATCTGGGATATCACGCAGGTCTTCGATCCCAAGAAACCCGATCGCAAACCGCACCAAGGCTCCGGCGGCCTTTTCAATAACACGCCCAAGACCCTCGGCCGCGATCCGATGATGGTGGCCGACAAGCCTTTCGGCCAATGGAACACCATGCGCATCCGGCAGATCGGCGCGCGCACCTGGGTGTGGCTCAATACCCGGGCCGTGGTGGAAGGCGCCGTGATGGAAAACTATTGGGACCGCACCAAGCCCCTGCCCGAGAAAGGCCCGATCATGCTCCAGACGCACGGCGGCGAAATCCGCTGGCGCAACATTTACATCCACGACATCGACGCCCACGAAGGCCAGGGAATTCTCGCCGCGAATCCGCCCATCCCCAATCCCACGGAATACGACGTCCCCTACGGCCCGCACCCCAAGCAAATCCTGCACTTCTGGAAAGCCGATTCTGAAAAGCCCACGCCGGTGCTTTTCTTCATCCACGGCGGGGGCTGGACTGCGGGCGGCCGGCTGAGCGGCCTATCTGGCGCCACCAGCATGATCGTGCCGATGCTGAAAGCGGGCATCTCCGTGGTCTCCATCGAGTATCGCTTCATCAATGAAGCCACGGCCGATGGCGAAGTGCCGCCGGTCAACGGGCCGCTGCACGATGCCGCCCGTGCGTTGCAATTCGTCCGGAGCAAGGCCGCCGAATGGAACATCGACAAGACGCGCATCGCCGCCTCCGGTGGATCGGCCGGCGCCTGCTCATCCCTCTGGCTCGCCTTCCATCCCGACCTCGCCGACCCGAAGAGCAGCGACCCCGTCGCACGGGAATCCAGCCGGTTGCTCTGCGCCGCCGTCGATGGCGCGCAGACAACCCTCGATCCACGGCAGATGTTCGACTGGACGCCGAACAGCAGCTACGGAGGCCACGCCTTCGGCTTCAAGGGCGACCCGGAAAAGAAGCTCACCGCCTTCGGCGAATTCCTCGCCAAACGCGACACGATCCTTCCCTGGATTGCCGAGTACTCTCCCTACGCGCTGGTTTCATCCGACGATCCGCCGGTATACCTTCGCTACGGCGCCCCGCCGGCGCTCGGTCAACCGGCCAAGGACGCGACTCACACTTCCAATTTTGGCGTGAAATTGCAGGAGCGCTGCAAGGAAAAGGGCGTCGAGTGCGAACTCGTCTACCCCGGCGCGCCCGAAGTGAAGCACGCCACTATTCAGGACTACCTCATGGAGCATCTGAAAGGGCCTGTCGCCGCGAAGTAGGAGATGAAGAGCCCCGAAGAAAAGGCCGAAATCCTTCGTCAGCAGGTCAACTCCAAGATCCGCTGGGGAGCACGCGATCAGGAAGTCCTGGACTGGCTGGCGGAAAAGCAGGGCGTTACCGGCGACGAGGCGGACGAGTTGCTCGCCAGCGCACATCTTGCCCGGCGGGCCGCCGTCCGAACCAAAGCGATCATCATGATGGCGACGTCCGCCCTGGGGATTCTGCTGGCCGGCGCCTACGTGAGCCTTCAGGTTTTTGCGGGCGTATTTGTCATCGGATGGGGCTCGATGGTCATCCTCGGAATAGGATTCGCCAGCGCCGGCATTTTCTTCCGCAATCTCTGGCGCCTGCTCACCGGGCAGATGCTTGGATCGGTCGACTAGAGGAATTGTAGTCGGCGTACCAGACGCCGAATGAATTCGCCGCGACGGATCTGAAGCGCCACGTTTGCGGCCCCTGACATTCCGCCATGCCTGCCGTCACCGTCTCCCAAGCCCTCGCGCTGGCCCAGCAGCAGTTCGAGGCGGGCAAGTTTGTCGAAGCGGAAAACTTCTATCGCCAGATTCTCGCGGTGACGCCCCAACATGCGGGCGCCTTGAACTCCCTCGGCATCATCGCGGCTCAGACCGGCAGGCACGACCTCGCGGTGGATTTGATGCGCCGATCCATCACACTCGATCCCGGCAACTCGGCGTATCACGACAACTTGGGGACAGTCCTGCGCGAGATGGGACGCATCGACGAAGCAATCGCTTGCGGCCGCCAGGCACTCGCCCTCAATCCCAACGAACCTGTCACGCACCACAATCTCGGCAACGCCTTGCAGGACAAAAGTCTGCCGACGGAGGCAATCCGCAGTTACGAACGCGCCCTGCAACTCGCGCCGAAATATGCGGCTCCTTACCTCGGCCTGGGCCGGGCATTTCTCGATCTTGGCCGGATCCGGGAAGGCGAAGCCGCGTATCGCCGCGCGCACGAACTGGATCGGAATTCGCCCGCAACCCACAGCGCTCTGCTTTCCAGCCTGCACTATCTCGAAGACGCTACTTCGGAATCCATCTTCGCTGAACATCAACGCTGGAATGAAATCCACGCGGCCCCTCTCGCCGGCACGATCCAGCCGCATCCCAATGACCGGGCGCCGGGCCGCCGCTTGCGCATCGGATACGTTTCACCGGACTTTCGGGATCATCCGGTCGCGTACTTCATGGAAAGTCTATTGGCCGGTCACGATCGCACCGCCGTGGAAGTTTTCTGCTACGCGAATGTGCACCGGTCCGACACGGTTACAACACGGCTCCGGCAATATGCGGAACATTGGCGCGACATTTTCCTGCTCACCGATGCGCAGGCGACGACGCTCATCCGCGAAGACCGGATCGATATTCTCATCGATCTCGCCGGACATACCGCCGATCACCGCTTGCTCGTCTTTGCGCGCAAACCCGCGCCCGTCCAGGTCACCTACCTCGGCTATAGTGACACCACGGGGCTGGAAGCCATGGATTATCGGCTCACCGACACGCACTGCAATCCGCTGGGCGCCGGCGAGGAAACGTTCACGGAACACTTGATCCGCTTGCCTCACTGCTTCGCCTGCTATCGACCGCCCACCGATGCTCCTCCGGTCGAGCCCCTGCCGGCATTGCACAACGGTCACGTCACCTTCGCCAGTTTTCACACGCTGGCCAAACTCAATGCCCCGCTGCTGGACTCGTGGGCCAGGATATTGTCACGCGTTTCCAACGCGCGGCTGCTCTTCGCCGCGGCCGGTTTGCGGGATCCGTCCGCCTGCGCACGGCTCCAGGACTTCTTTCGCGAGCGCGGAATAACCACGGAACGGCTCGAGTTTCGAGGCTGGCAGAGCTTTGGCGAGTTTCTCGCCATGCACCATGAGGTGGATGTGCTGCTCGACAGCCAACCTTTCAGCGGACACACGGCGAGCTGCCACGCCCTGTGGATGGGCATTCCGGTGGTGACTCTCGCCGGTGCTCGATCGTGCAGCCGCATGGTCACCAGCGTCCTGCGCAACGCCGGCTGCTCCGACCTCGTTGCGCAAACGCCGGAGGAATATGTCCGAATCGTTTCCAACCTCGCGGCCGATCTGCCACGACTCGCCGCATTGCGGGCGACATTACGAGATCGGCTCACGGCCTCGCCGGTCATTGATGGTCCCCACTTCGCCCGCGCCGTGGAAGTTGCATATCGCGAGATGTGGCGCACTTGGTGTGCGACACGATGCTGACAGCCACGATTCACCGTAGAGCGGCTGTAAGCCGCTCAAAGTAGGCGGCCCTTCCCAGAGCCGCTTTCTTGCGTCCGGCCACACCATCACCATGGCGAATACATATCAAGCGGGACTGGGAAGTCCCACCTGCTTTGCCTCACCTTCCGCTCACGTCTTTAGTAAACAGGTGGCGGCTTCCTTCTTCTCAGCGGCGAAATAATTCGCTACCAGCCACGCACTTTGCGGGTTAATCCCGGCAACGCATCTCCCCACTATGCCCAATACAATGCGCATCCTTCCCGCTTTGGCGGCCCTTACCATTCTCGGTCTTCGTGCCTCGGCAGCAGATCCCGCGATACCCGCTCCACCCAAACCTCCGGAAACTGCGGCCACTCCCCAACCCGGCCCCACACCTACTCTCGCCAACGTCCCGTATGGGACGCACGAGCGCCAGGTCCTCGACTTCTATCAGGCCAAATCCGACAAGCCGACTCCCCTGCTCTTCTTCATCCACGGCGGCGGCTGGGTCGCGGGCGACAAGAAGAATCCGGGCAGCCTCAAGAGCTGCCTCGCCGCGGGCATCTCCGTAGTCTCCATCAACTATCGCTACTCCTGGCAGGCGCAGCTTGCAGGCGTGAAGCCGCCGGTGAAGGCTCCGCTGGAAGACGCGGCGCGCGCACTCCAGTTTGTGCGCAGCAAGGCGAAGGAATGGAACATCGACAAGCAGCGCATTGGCGCATCGGGGGGCTCCGCGGGGGCGTGCAGCAGCATCTGGCTCGCGATGCACAATGACATGGCTGATCCGCAGAGCAGCGACCCCATCGCCCGCGAATCGACGCGGCTGTGGTGCGCGGCCGTCAATGGCGCGCAGACCTCGCTCGATCCCAAGGAACTCAAGGAATGGACGCCCAACAGCCGCTACGGCGGCCACGCATTCGGCTTCATGGACCCGAACGACATCAAGACTCGCGACACGCGTTTCGCGGAATTCCTCGAGCATCGGGAAGAGGTGCTGCCCTGGATCAAGGAATACTCGCCCATCGAGCACGCCAGCGCGGATGATCCACCGATCTACATGATCTACGCCACCGCTCCCGCGCTTGGTGAGTCGCAGAAAGATCCGACACACACCTCCAACTACGGGGTAAAGCTCCAGGAAAAGCTCCGCGGCCTCGGGGTACCGTGCGAACTCGTTTATCCCGGCGCGCCCGACGTGAAGCACCCAACCATCGACTCATACCTCATCGAAACGCTGACGAAGTAATCCCGGGTGGAAGTAATGAATCAGTAATCAGTGACGCAGTAATCAGTTTCCCAGGCACGCACGCACCCAGCATCTACGCGGACGCCGCTGGTTTCGCCGGCAGATTCTTGTGGCAATAGTCATCGCCATTGCTCGCCACCCGGAATTCCAGGGCTGGATTCGATTCCTCCGTTTCCCCGCACACCACGCATCGGTGCAGCGGATTTGCGATTCGGGCTCCCGTGCGCGGCGCCGCCTTTGCCCGCCGCCACCAGTAGCCAACGGCTACTGTTCCCGCAAGCAACCCACACACCAGAAGGCCAGCGGCAGTTTCGCCGGGGCTTTCCGCGGCTTCCCTGCCATTTGGTGTCATGCTCCAGGATGGGGAGACGGGCTTGGACGATGCCTTCGACGACACCCATTTGCTGGGAATGGAAAGGTCGTAGGACAGCAATGCTCGCGCCTTGTCCACGCTGGCGACGTACCTGGCGATGGCGGCCGCCGGGACGTGATCGACCCTGGATTCGTAGGAATGGTGAAGTGTGAGCCGCGCCCCATTCGGTACCGCTGCATAGGTAAGCATGAAGGCCGGATCGTCGATGGATGTCTGCTCCTTCTTCCACTTCAATTCCCACGGCACATTGATCACGATATCCTGGGTCGCTTTTTTCGGAAAGGGCAGGGCGTAAGGCATGGTGCGCATCCGCGTGGCCGGCCGGCGCAGCAGGTCATCGATCGTCTCCGCGCGAAATGTCCCGGCACTCGTGTCCTTCGAATCTTCATCCTGCGTCCAAAAGCCCGTCAAACGATAGGCCTCTTCGCCTACGATCACGTTCCCGGCGCGATCGTCATGAAACGTGGGAGGCTCCATCGCTTCGATCTTGGAATACAGCCGGGCATAGTAGTTGAGGTCACTCTTCTGAATGGATTCGAGACTCGTATCCGCCAGTTCGGCGCGGATGGCATCCGCCTCGCGTCCACGCCAGGTCGTGCGAACTCGCAAGGTCCCCGCCCCTCCGAAATCCTTGAAATCGAAGGTTTCCACGGCCTCGATCGAAGCTTCCTCAAAGCCGCCAGGGCGCACCGCGGTGAGCGTCGTCGTGCCGGGCGCGATGACCAAGGCCTGTCCGTAAGCCGGGAAGAAGATCGTCTCCAACGAGCCCCCCCGAACCCGGCTGGTCGGATCCAGCCAGTATTCCTTCCCGTGGTAACGCAACTGCACCACCACATGATCGAAGGCGAGCGCTGTGGGCAGCCAATCGGCAATGGTGTGGCGGGCGTCCGTCTCCACGAGCGCTGGGAACGCTTCGAATCCCAGCCCCTGCAACATGGTGCAAAGCAGCCGTGCCTTGTCTTTGCAATCGCCGAAACGTCGCGCAAGAATCGTTTCCACCGGGTACGGCTTGTGCGAATTCTCACCCGCCTCGACGCCGAGGTAGCGGATATTATCCTGCACATAGCGAAGCGCGGCCAGGATGCGGTCCGGTTCGCTCTCCAGCTTGCGGATTTGCTGCAACTCTTTCGCCAGTTCCTCGGGCACCGTGGACGGCACTCCGTGGATTTCGAGCGCCCACTTCGCGACCGCGCCCCAGGACTCGAATTCGGAAAGCTGCATCCAGCCCCATGGCTCGAACCATGAGGGAACCTCCCCGTCGGAAATAAGTGCGGGCACGTCACGTTCTTCCCAGACGTACTCGGTCAACCCTTCGCGGGGCGTCACTGCCGGCGCCAACTTCCGGCCGTGGCTCTTGAAGGCAAGGTGGCGGTTCGATGGCCACAGCAGCCGGTAGCGGAAATGGTGGATGGGATCGCTCCAATCCGTGTTGAAGGAACCCATGAAGCGGCCATTGAAGATCGGGTTCCGCCCGCGGAGCGTGTAGGCGTATTCGAGAACGTCGCCCACCCGGATGTCCTCCAGAATGATCACGCCGGAGAGACGGCCGTCATAGAGATTCCAGTCCAGGCGCGACTCGCGCTGCAATACTTTGAACTCCTGGGTGGCGAGCCGGTCGAATGTATGGCCGTTGCGGTGAATCAACAATTGGTTGAACGCCAGCTTTTCATAGCCTGGGTCAAAGGTGACGGAAATGCGCGCACCTTCCTGGACCGCCTTCTCGGTGAGGAGTTGCGTAACGTAGTGCGTGTAATGAGCTTCCTCCGCCACGTTGACCTGCTCGTCGAAGAGCAACGGATTCCTCCCGGAGTCCACATCCGAGCGTTGCTTCAGCGCCGCGAGGTCGACCGGGAGCGGTTCCACCCAAGGCGCCGCGGGCCCGCGGTCGATCTTTGGGGCATCTTCACACCAGCCCAGCGTGAGTGGCAGGAGGGTCAGCGCAACCATGAGCAGCCATCGAGATATTGTGCGAGGAAAAGCCATCATTGCCTGATTCAAAATCAGGAGGAGATAGCTCAGAGCCTGCCATTAGTCTTCTTTTTTTCATCCATTGGGATCAGTGCCCAATCAAAGACGGAAGCGACGGAACCGGCGCTATCCCTGCCGGTTGGCCGGTTCCAGGCGTCATGGTACCAGGCCCATTGAGGCCCGGCAGACCACCGACCGGAGGCAGTTTTGTCGGCGGAATTGTGCCCCCAGGCGTCGTGGGCCCTGCAGTGCCGGCTCCTGGCGTTATGACCCCCGGATTGAAGGAACTGCTCCCTCGCGAACCACCGGAGATGATTTGGACATGGCCTCGAGCAAAGGCCGACAACACCAGCGCCCCGCTGGTCGCAATGATCAGGAGCGACTTTTTGGATATGGCATTCATAAGTGTACCCTTGGCAGACCTGCCACCGCTTCAGCCCGTTCAAGAAATCCGGCCCCATGTCTCCGAATTTTCGGGGCCTCAGACGGCGAGAATACGCGCATCCACGGACTGTCTCGTTCCCACGGTGTGGAAGATGCGGCTGTGCACCGGTGCGGAAGCGCCGCAGCAACCCGCGGCGGATTGCCGGCGGCAGAGAAAACCGAGTCCGATACGTCACGAGCCCTCTAATTTCATTTCGTCCCGCTGATTGTTTCGGCTACATCCATCGCTCCCGCGCGGACGGCCAAGCCGATTCCACGCCTCTTCCTTCCTCACACGCACTTCATGAAGCTCCATCGTCTGTCCCTCTTCGCCTCCGTTCTCGGTCTCTCCGCACTCACAGCTTCCGCCGCGAGTTGGTGGGAGGAGATGGATTACGGACGCTTTCTTTCCGCCACCTTCAACGACAACGGCGGCAAGACGGTGGATCAAGATGGCAAGGTCAAGGAAGGCAACGGCAAGACGACGCTGGACAACGCGGAACGCATCGCCACGAACAAAGGCATCGCGGTCAAGATCGGCAAGGCCGGAGACGCCGGCCTGATTTTTGACACTGAGCTACTGCGCGTCACAGGGGGCTGGACGGGCGGCTGGCTGAAGCTCAAGGGCGTTGTCTTTGACGGTGGCCACGGCCCGAATCCTTCGGCACCGCAGAATGCGCAAATCCTCTTTGGCACCCACGCCAATACTCCCGGCTGGAGCAAGGGTGGCGACTTCAAGGACCCCCGCAAGATCCCGACAGGCCCGAAGCAATCTGAAGTGAAGGCGGGCGAACCGCGCTTCGCCGATGTGCCCTTCGGTCCCCTGCCCCGCGAGTGGGCAAAATACCAGGGACTCTATCTGAGCGGCGATCGCGTGGTCTTCGCTTACACGGTGGGTGCAGCCAAACTGCTCGAATCGCCGGATCTCGAATCGATCGACGGTGACCGCTCGCTCATCACCCGCACGTTTAATGTCGTTGCCCCGGGCGCCGCCTCCAGCTTGCTCGTAGCCGACGCCCCCGCAGGGACGGCACCGGTGATCGAAGGCGGCAACGCGGTGATCTCCAGCGACGCGGGCGAGCCTGATGCGCGCACGGTAATCGGCGTGCTGGGCGCTCCGGCCGGAGCGAAACTCGCGGTGGATGGCACTCGCGTGACGCTGCAACTCCCGGCCTTCGCCGCGGGCCAGAAATTCAAGGTCGCCGCCATTCGCGGACTGGCGCCCGACGTCGCCAAACTCGCGGACGCCATTCGAGCGGTTACCCCGCCCGCCAATCTTGAGCCGCTGACCAAAGGTGGACCCGCGCACTGGGCGGAGACGGTGAAGGCCAAGGGTACCCTCGGTGCCGAAGAAGGTCCCTTTCCCTACGTCGTCGACAACCTTGCGGCCCCGCTCGACAATCCCTACAAATCCAAGATCCGCATCGGCGGCCTCGACTTCTTCAAGGATGGCCGGATCGCTTTCAGCACGTGGAGCGGCGACGTGTGGATCGGCAAAGGCATCGACGCCAGGCTCGAGAACATCGAGTGGAAGCGTTACGCGACCGGCCTGTTCCATGCGCTCGGCTTGAAGATCGTCGACGACGTCGTCTACGTCCTGGGCCGCGACCAGATCACGCGCCTCCATGATCTCAACGGCGACGGCGAAGCGGATTTCTACGAAAACTTCAACAACGATGTGCAGGTCACGCCCGGCTTCCACGAGTTCACCTTCGGGCTCGAAGCGGATCCCGAAGGCAATTTCTACTTCGCCAAGGGTGGTCCGGTGAATCCCGGCGGCCGCGGCTGGGGTCCGCTGAGCGATCACAATGGCTGCATGTTCAAGGTCTCCAAGGACGGGTCCAAATTCGAAGTCTTCGCCACCGGCCTCCGCGCGCCGAATGGCATTGGCATGAGCCCGACCGGCGAATTGACCACAGGCGACAACCAAGGCACGTGGGTGCCGACCGAATACATCCATTACGTCAAGCAGGGTGCCTTCATCGAAGTGCCCGACCTCTCGCACCGCGCGGCAGTCCCTACGGTCTTCTCGCCGCACCTCTGCTGGATCCCCTACGCCTGGTGCAACTCCAACGGCGGGCAGGTATGGGTGAATAGCGACAAGTGGGGCCCGCTCTCCGGCCACATGCTGTATCTCTCCTACGGCAAGTCCTGCCTCTTCGGCGTGCTCCAGGAAAAAGTCGGCGATGTCCTCCAGGGGGGCGTGGTGAAATTCCCGTTGAAATTCGATACCGGCATTTGCCGCGCCCGCTTCAATCCCGCCGATGGGCAACTCTACGTGGGCGGTCTCAAGGGCTGGCAGACCAATGGTGCGAAGGACGGAGCGATCCAGCGCGTGCGGTACACGGGCAAGCCTCTGACCATGCAGAACGAACTGCACGTCACCGACAAAGGAATCACGGTCCGCTTCACCGGAGAGCTCGATACCGCCAGCGCCAGCGATCCCGCGAATTACGCGATCAAGCAATACAACTACCGTTGGACCTCGAACTATGGCTCCGACAAATACAAGGTCAGCGACCCGAACGCGAAGGGCGAGGACACGCTGGAGATCAAGGCGGTGACAGTCGCCCCGGACAAGAAGTCGGTGTTTCTCGAAGTGCCTGGCCTCCAGCCAGTGATGCAGATGGAGATTAAGATGAACATCAAGTCCGCCAATGGCGACGCGGTGCCGGCCGAAGTGGGCAATACCATCAACGTCGTCCCATCGGATGAGAAGAAGGGCACGATCTATCCGGCTGCAAAGATCTGACGACCGGAACTGAACCGCGTGTCGCCCGGGTTGCGGGTGGCACGACGAGCGGCCCCAAGGAGCGGCGGTTTTCCAACCGCCGAACCAAAGGGGCGCGCCGGAGGCGCCATCCTTAGTGGGCAGTCCTCATGGCGAACGTTCTTGCTGGAAGCTGCCTGATCTGCTGCGCCGGTTCGGCGAATGAATTCGCCGCTACGTAAATGCGCCATACAAAGCGGAGGCTTCCAGTACGTGCCACGGCCCCTTTAGCATCATCCCGCCCATGAAAGTTTCCCTGCTGATCCTTGGCGCCCTTTCCGCACTCCAAACAGCACCATCGTTTTCGCAAAGCCCTGCGCCGGCAAAGCCGGAGGTCAAGCAGGGCCTCGCCGTGACTTTCTCGGCTGGAGCCACGACTGATACCCGTCCTGCCCGCCTTGTCGCGCTCTTCGTCCCGGCGGGCCAACCGGTGTCTCCATTCCTCGCGCCCGGTCCTTTCTCCGCGCATTGGGAGGCGGACATCCTCTCGGAATTGCGGGCCGAATATACGTTCACCATTGAGACTTCAGGTACAGCGACCGTCACCATCAACGGTGCCCAAATCCTGGACAGCCGCCTCAAGAGCGCCCCCAAGCCAACGCAGCTCCAAAAAGGTTCCAACAAGCTCATCGTCGAGTTCCAAAGCCCCGCCACTGGTGACGCCAGCCTCCGGCTGCTCTGGTCATCGAAGGAATTTCCGAGCGAACCCGTCCCGCCAACGGTCTTCCAGTACGACAGCCACGGCGACCGGGTCTTCACCAGACAGCGGGTGCGCGAGGGGCGACTGCTTTTCGCCCAGAACCGCTGCGCCGCCTGCCACGACGCGGCGACGCTGCTCCCGCCCAAGGGCGAAGGCCTGCCGGAACTCGCGCAGGATGCGCCAGTCTTCGACGCCATCGGCGCAAAGTACCAGGAACCCTGGCTGGCCGCCTGGATCAATGACCCGCACAGCATCCGTCCGCGCGCGCTCATGCCCAAACTCTTCGCCGGCGAACCGGGCAAGATCGACCAACGCGCGGCGGACCTCGCGGCCTACTTCACTTCCACGACTCCGCCACCGGAAGACAAACCGCTGGACGAAAGCCTGGCGGATTCGGGTGGAGCGCTCTTCGCGAATCTCGGTTGCATCGCCTGCCACACCAAGCCCGCGGCAGAGGGGAAGGATGAGCACGACCGGGTGCCGCTCGCACACGTGAAAGCGAAATGGCATCCCAGCGCCCTGATCGCCTATCTCAAGGATCCGCCAAAGAACTACGCCTGGAACCGGATGCCGCACTTCCGTCTAAGCGATGACGAAGCCGCACGACTCGCCGCATTCCTCATCGCTACTTCCTCACAAGAACCGCCGGCCGGTCCCAAGGGCGACGCGACGCGCGGCGCCCAATTGCTGGCCACGACCGGCTGCCTGAATTGCCACGCCGGAGTTCCCCCCACGACGACTCCCACGCTGGCTACGACCCTCCAGCACGGCTGGCAGAAAGGCTGTCTCGCCCCCGAGGCCGCGGCCCGCGGTACCGCGCCGGATTTTGCCTTCGACGCGGCGCAACGCGAGGCCTTGCATGCCTTTGCCATGGCGGGATTCGATTCGCTCAAACAGGACGTCCCCGCGGAATTCGCCGAGCGGCAAATCCAGAATCTGCGCTGCGCCGCCTGCCATTCCCGCGATGGGCAACCGAGCGTGCTGTCCCAACTCGATGAGGAGATCACCGCCCTGCAGAGCGCCTTCCCACTGGAGGAAGGCGAGGGCAAACCGATCTTCACGCCGGCATTGCCCGCCCTGACCTGGCTCGGCGAAAAACTCCGGGCCGATTACCTGGCGACCTTCGTCGCCGGCCATGCTTCGGCCAAGCCGCGTCCGTGGATTGTATCGCGCATGCCTGGGTTCGCGACCCATGCCGAAGGCCTCGCCAAGGGCCTCGCGCAACAGCACGGGTTCGGCACCGACATCGCCCCTGAGCCGGCACCCAACGCGGAAAAAATCAAGGCGGGCGAAACGCTGATCGGTGAAAATGGCGGGTTCAACTGCGTGCAGTGCCATACCCTCGCCGATCGCGCCGCCACGGCCGTGTTCGAGGCGCCCGGCCCGAACCTGGCGCTCGCCCCCAGCCGCTTGCGGAAGGAGTATTTCTATCGCTGGGTGCTCACTCCGACCCGCATCGATCCGGAAACGAAGATGCCGAAATTTGCCGACGACGAAGGCAAGACACCCCTCACCGACTTTTTCGAAGGTCACGCCGATCGGCAATTCGACGACATCTGGCAGTATTTGAACGCCCTCAAGAAGTAGGCGCCGATGAAAAACAAGCCCGCACTTCCGCCCGTGGACATGGAAACCTATGTCCCGGCGGCGATCACTGTGGTCCGGCGATCCGTAGGCTGGCCGGGCATCCTGGTGCAGGAGCGGCGTGGACGTTCCGGCGAGGTCAACTATCCCGCGGGCATCAAGCAGCATGTATTCTATCTCTTCCTTGGCCCCTTGCGGAGCGATGTGCGCATTGGCCGCGACTACAAGATCATGAGCTACAAGACGGGCGAAGGGCGGTTCACGCCCGCGGGGCAAAGCGTCGCCTTTCGATGGAGCGGAGACGTGCGTGTCCTGATGCTTGGTTTTCAGCCCTGGTTCTTCGAACGGATCGCCGCCGAGCTTGGTTCGTCCACGGCCATCTCCGCCGAGGCCAATAATCGCAAGCTGTCCGTCGACCACCCGGCATGCCTGCTCATGCACCAGCTCCTCAACGAACTGAGCTCCCCCGCCGGAGCCGCGCTGGCCGCCGAGGGATTGGCCCGCACGATTGCCGTCCTGCTGCTCCGCGATTTCGATCACATCCGCGCGGCCAAGCCCGCCCAGCCCGCCCCGCCCCTCGCTGTGCTCAAGGTCGTCGAATTGATGCGGCAACGCCTGGCCGATCCCCTGGCACTCGAGGAGATGGCCACCGTCGCCGGCGTCAGCCCATTCCACTTCGCAAGACAGTTCAAGACCGCGACGGGCCATCCCCCGCATGACTATCTGGTGCGCCTGCGCGTGGACCGGGCGCAGGAACTCATCCGCCAACACCATCGGGAATGGACCCTGGCAGCCGTCGCCAATGAATGCGGCTTTGCCGACCAGAGCCACATGGCCCGCCACTTCAAGCGCGTCCTCGGAGTCAGCCCGGGTGAATTTGCCGATGCGCACGCCCCGGCGCGATAGATTGCATGACGCACAAGATCCTTCTCACCAGCGGGACCCGCCATTCTGTCCGATCTACCGTATTTGGCTATGGCAAGTCACGTATGACCGCGTATGTCCGACACTCCCTGTAGCGGATTCCACTAGCGCAAGATCGTTCTCAGGCCCGCGCAAGAGTGTCCAAGCGCCTTTCCGCCACAGGGTTGAGAGTCGGCGTCGTTAATGATCGCCTAAAATGTGGATTGTCCGCCTGGCCTTGCGCCGGCCTCTTACTTTCGTCGTCGCCTCATTGGTGCTCCTCCTGCTCACGCCTTATGTGCTGCTCAGGACGCCGACCGACATCTTTCCGGCCATCAACATTCCGGTTGTCTCCATCATCTGGCAATACGCCGGGTTGAGCTCCCAGGAAATCGAGCAGCGCATTCTCTACAATCACGAGCGCTCGCTGTCGGCCACGGTCAATGACATCGAGCACACCGAGTCCACGAGCTACAACGGCGTGGGAATCATCAAGGTCTTCCTGCAACCCGGCGCCAGTGTCGATGGAGCCGTCGCCCAGTTGACGGCCGTCGCCCAGACCATCCTGCGCCAGATGCCGCCCGGCCAGACGCCGCCGCTCATCATCCGCTACAACGCGTCGACGGTTCCGATCCTGCAATACAGCCTCACGAGCAATACCCTGAGCGAGCAGGCGGTCGCGGATCTCGCGCTGAACCAGGTACGCGTGGGCATCGCCAATATTCCCGGCGCGCAAATCCCCTGGCCCTATGGCGGGCGGCAACGCGCCGTCGTGGTCGACCTCGATCTCACGGCGCTCAAGGCCAAGAACCTGCGTCCGCAGGATGTCGTGGACGCCGTGAACGTCCAGAACCTGATCCTGCCCAGCGGCACCTCGAAGATCGGCCCCACGGAGTACAACATCGAGATGAACAGCAGCCCGCGCGTGCTCGAGGATCTCAATAATCTGCCGCTCAAGACGGTGAACGGCACGACGATCTATCTGCGCGACGTGGCCATGGTGCGTGACGGGTTCAACCCGCAGACCAATGTCGTGCGGCGCGATGGCGCTCGCGGCGCCCTCATCACCATCATGAAGAGCGGCGCCGCCTCCACGCTCGACGTGGTGAGGCGGGTGAAGGAGCAGTTGCCGCGAGTCATGTCCACCATCACTCCGGAGTTGGAGGTCCGGGAGTTTGCCGACCAGTCGCTGTTCGTTCGCGCGGCCATCAGCGGCGTGCTCAAGGAAGGCATCATCGCCGCGGCGCTGACGGCGATCATGATCCTGCTATTCATCGGTTCGTGGCGCAGCACGATCATCATCGCGCTTTCCATTCCGCTCAGCGTGCTGGTCTCGCTGGCGGTCCTGAGCGCGCTCGGCGAGACGATCAATCTCATGACCCTCGGCGGCCTCGCGCTCGCCGTCGGCATCCTGGTGGATGACGCCACGGTGGAGATCGAGAACGTCCACCGGCAGATGGCCATGGGCAAGCCGCTCATCCAGGCCATCCTCGACGGCGCCCAGGAGATTGCCCTGCCCGCTTTCGTCAGCACGCTTTGCATCTGCATCGTGTTCGTGCCGATGTTTTTCCTCGCGGGCGTCGCACGCTTCCTCTTCGTGCCGCTGGCCGAGGCGGTGGTCTTCGCGATGCTGGCCAGCTACTTTCTCTCGCGCACGATCATCCCCACATTGGTCATGTGGTTCTATCGCAACTCGCCGTACCATAGCCACGAGCAAGAGGAAGACGATGGCGATGAAGCGCCGCCCACCGGCTGGAGCGCCCCATTTGTCTACGTCCAGCGGAAATTCGAACACGGGTTTGCGGCGTTTCGCAGCCGCTACCAGGCGCTCCTGGCCGCGGCACTCGCTCACCGGAGACTCTTTGCCTCCGTCTTTTTGAGCCTGTGCATTCTGTCCCTGATCCTCGTCCCCGGTCTGGTCGTCCCCGGCTTGGGCCGCGTCCTCCCCGGCCTGGGCCAGGACTTTTTCCCGGAATCGGACGGCGGGCAATTCCGCCTGCACCTGCGCGCCCGCAGCGGCACCCGGATCGAGGAAACGGTGCGCCTCGTCGAGCAAGTCGAGCAGTCGATCCGCAAGCTCGTTCCGCCGCAGGAACTCAACGGCATCCTCGATAACATCGGCATTCCCTTTTCGGGCATCGCCCTCAGCTACAGCAACAGCGGGGTCATCGGCACCGGTGACGCCGACATTCTCGTATCGCTCAATCACGAGCATCGCCCGACCAGGGAGTACGTGCGCGAACTGCGATTACAGCTCAACCGGGAGTACCCGGGCATCATGTTTTATTTCCAGCCGGCGGATATCGTGAGCCAGACGCTCAATCTCGGCCTGCCCGCGCCATTTGATGTGCAGATCTACGGCCGCGATCAGGTGGTTCTCCGGAAGATTGCCAGCGACCTCGCCGACAAGATTCGTCACGTGCCAGGCGCCGTGGACGTGCGGGTTCAGCAACCCTCCGATCAGCCAAAATTGACCGTGAACGTGAATCGCGAAAAATCCCAGGAATTGGGGATCACGGAACGAGACGTGGCCAATTCCGTCCTGCTCAGCCTGAGCGGCAGCGGCGTGGTGCAACCGACATACTGGCTAAATCCCAAACTCGGCATTCAGTACACGATCAATGTCCGCGCCCCCGAATACGTGATGGATTCCGTGTCGGCACTCCAGAGTGTCCCCGTCAGCGGGGGTGGTCCCGGCCAGGCAAATGGACAGCTCCTGGCGAATGTCGCGGACCTCGAGCGCGGCCAGAGTCCGCCCGTTTTTTCCCACTACGATGTTCTGCCGGTAATCGACGTTTTCGGTGGAGTCAGCGGCCGTGACCTGGGCGGTGTCATGGACGACATCCAGCCGCTCCTCGCGGAATACGTTCCGAAGCCCGTGTGGGAGCGCAAGGTCGCCACATTTTTCGGACTCGATGGCTTGTTCGACAAGCTCGGCTTGTGGAAAACGCCACCGTCGAAATTGCCTCGCGGCAGCCGCATCGAAGTGCGTGGGCAGGCGGAAACGATGAAGAGCAGCTATATCGGCCTGGAGTTGGGCCTCGTGGTCGCCATCATCCTGGTCTACCTGCTGCTCGTTGTGAATTTCCAGAGCTGGCTGGATCCGCTGATTATTGTCAGTGCCCTGCCGGGAGCCCTGGCCGGCGTGGCCTGGAGTCTGTGGATCACCCAGACCACGCTGAGCGTTCCCGCTCTCATGGGCGCGATCATGAGTCTGGGTGTGGCCACGGCGAATTCCGTGCTCGTCGTCAGTTTCGCCCGGACCAACTACCGCGAAGGCGCCGAAGCCACCGCCGCGGCTCTGCTGGCGGGTGGCACCCGCTTGCGCGCCGTGATCATGACCGCGCTCGCGATGATGATCGGCATGCTGCCGATGAGCCTGGGACTCGGTGAAGGCGGCGAACAAAATGCCCCCATCGGGCGGGCCGTGATCGGCGGGTTGCTTTTCGCCACCGTGGCGACCCTGTTCTTCGTCCCCGTCGTTTTCAGCCTCTGCCACCACGGCAAGACCCCCGAACCCGAACTGGAAATGCCCGAAGATGCTTCGGAAGAGCCGGAACTCACTACCGTCTAGCGTTTTACCTGACCATGAACTCTAATTGCCTTTCACCGGAACGTGACGAACGTAACGGTGCGCCGATCCTCGATGAGCCACCCCGCTCGGCGCTTCATTCCCACGACCCAGTGAGCAACCCTCGACCCAACCCACCCCGCCTCAGGCGCCTGTTAGTGGCCGCGCTCGTCCTGCTGGCCGTGGCCTTGGTCTTCGGGCTCATTCCCCGGCTGCGCGAGCGCCACGTGGTGGCTTCCGATACCAAGGAGCTGATCCAACCGTCCGTGGTCGTTGTGAGCCCGGCACCGGCCAACGCGGATTCGCCCCTGGTCCTTTCCGGTGAACTGAAGCCGGTCAACGAGGCCTCGATCCATGCCCGGGTGAATGGCTACATCCACCGCTGGGTGGTGGACTTGGGCGCGCACGTCGAAGCCGGGCAACTCCTCGCGGAACTGGAAACTCCCGATACCGATCGCGAACTCACCCAGGCTCGAGCTCAACTGGTGCAGGCCGAGGCCGCTCGCGATCTCGCCGCGACGACCGCCAAGCGCTGGAAGGAGATGCTTCAGGCGCGTACCGTCAGCGCGCAGGAAGCGGACGAGAAAGCTTCGGACCTCCAACTGAAGAAGGCCACCGTGGAGGCCGCCAGCGCCAACGTGGAGCGCTTGCAGGAAATCAGCCGCTTTGCCCACGTGACCGCCCCTTTCGCCGGGACCATCACCGTCCGCCGCGTCGAAGTAGGCCAGTTGATCACGGCCGGTGAAGCGCAGGAACTCTTCCGGCTCGCCCAGACCGACAAACTTCGCGTCTTCGTTCGGGTCCCGCAGAACTACGCCCGCGGCACCGCAGTCGGACAGACTGCAGAGTTGTCCCTGCCCGAACAACCGGGCCGCATGTGGCCGGCCAAAGTCATCCGTACGGCCGGAGCATTGGACGCCGCGACCCGCACCCTGCTCACGGAATTGGAAGTGGATAACTCCAAGAACGAAATCCTTGCCGGCAGCTATGCCCAGGTTCGCCTGGCGGATGCGAAGCCCGTGGCCACGATCACCCTGCCTTCGAATACCATCGTATTCCGCGGCGAAGGCCCGCAAGTCGTGCTCGTGGTGAACAATCGCCTGGTCTCCCGTGCCATCAAGCTCGGCCGCGACTTCGGCACCTTTTTCGAAGTCGATTCCGGAGTCGAGATGACCGACCAGGTGGTCGTCAATCCTCCGGACTCGCTGACCGACGGGATGGAAGTCCGCGTCGGGAAAGGCAAGTAGTTGCGCGTTTCTGGCTTAAATCCTGATGGTGCTGGTTAGGCAGGACGGCGAGGTGCATCTCGGTGGATGCGATCCCGTCAACTGTGGCTCCAGATCCATTTTAATTTCCCTGTCCGAAAACGGGGGGAGTGTGCTGTTACAATGTTGAAGTCGCTTGATGCGTCTTCCTCAACCCCACAAATACACGTTCATCCATGATCCTCCGCATCCTCACCGTCACAGCCCTCGCTCTGGCTCTCATCACCACCTCCGCCCAAGCTGCCAAAGGCGCCAAGGGAGACAAGAAGGGCAACGCCCAATCCGCCCGCTTGCTGGCCCACTTTGACACGAACCACAATGGCGTGATCGACGCCGATGAATTGCCGGCCTTGCAGGCCATGTACGCGACGCTTTACGCGATGGATGCCGATCACAACGGCACGATCTCGGAATCTGAGGCCGCAGCAGTCAAGATCCCGGTGCGGGCTGGCAAGGGCGGCGGGAAAAAAGGCAAGGGCGCGGCGCCAGCCACCACCACGACCACGACGCCTTCCAGTAGTTCTTCCTCGTCGACGGGAACGTCCACGACGACGACCCCGGCAAAGCCTCAATAAGCGGGGCCCTTTACCTCTGGGGAAAACCCGGATTGGCCGGCGCACCCGGTCTCTGCCCTGGGGCAGGTCTTTGCCCCGGGGCCAACGCGTCCAAGGCCGCTTGATCCAAGCCGGCCTTCTCATATTCGCTGGAAGACGCCTGCACGCGCACCACCTTTCCGTCGACCATCTGTCGGACGATCCACCCCACGGGACGAGCACCGGCTTTCTGGCTGGCCACGGTGATCTCCGTGTAAGAGTCCTGACCGGGTTGGGACACCGTTCGCGATCCCGTTTGCTGGGCCGTCACCTGGACCAATTCGGTGGATTGAAACACCTCTTTTTGCTCCTGGCCGCCGCCGACCGTCATGGACTTCGTGCCGGTGCAGTAAATGTACGGCTTCGATTTTGCCAACCCTTGAGCCACGAAATAGTACTCGAAATCACTGGAGGCCGGCGCCGTTGAAAGATTGCGAACCTTGAGTTCGAGGGAGGTCTGGCTGGTCCGCGTTCGGGTCGTGCTGCCCAGATTGGATTCCTGGCCTCCCATCGGACTGGCCTTTCGATTGAAATTCGAGCCGCCGCCGTTCGCCACCGTTCGCACATCAAAAGTCAGGCTGCTGGTGGGGCGAAGATATTGATTTGCCGGGGCCGGAGTCTGCCCTTGAGCAATGGTCCCAGCGGCAAGAAGCATCAATGAGAGGAACGGTAGCTTCATATTCACGAAAACTGGCCGCGACATTGGCATGGATACCCCTCGTTTCACAAGAAACGATTTCTGTCACTTACGCTGGAAAACCATCTTGCCATTCCAGTAAGTGGAGAGCACCTCGATATCACGGATTTCGTCCACGGGACACGTTAGGATATCGCGATCAAGAATGATGAAATCAGCGTTCTTGCCAGACTCCAGTGAGCCCACTCGATTTTCGCAGAAAAGCAGCCAGGCATTGTTGCGGGTGTAAAATCGAATGGCCTGCTCACGGGTGAGGGCCTCTTCCGGGTGCAACGCGCCCTCGAACCACTTCGCGTGGCGCGTCACGGCGGTCCACATCGCCAGGAAGGGATTATAGGGGTTGTTCGAGCGGAGTGAACCAATCTTCTGCATATGATCGGAGCCACCACCGACGATCACGCCTGCCTCGAAAAGGCTGTGCAACGGCTGAAACCAGCGCAGTCGATCGTTGCCAAACTGCGCCGTGAGCGTGCGAGTATCCAGGTAAAGCCATGCCGGTTGGATATCCATCACCACACCCAGGCGCGCGGCCTGGTCGATGGCCTCGCGGCTTTGAAAATTCGCGTGGGTCACGCACATCCGCAGTGGACGGACGGGAATCTCCCGGTTCACTTCCTCGTAGGCATCGAGCAGCGCGTGTACCGCCCCATCTCCGACAGAATGCGCGGTGAATTGCAGTCCACACTCGGCCGCGGTGCGGACCATCGGGACGAGCCGCTCTTTCGGGATAAAGAGGACACCTCGATACGCCGGGTCGGTAATCGCGTAGATCTTACTGACACCCCACGGTTCGCGCATGTAGGCGCTACCCGTGAGCATACCGCCATCCAGATAAGTCTTCGTGCCGATAATCCGGACCGGTCCCTCCTTGTTTTTGAAGAGCGGATGCTGGGCGACCGCCCGAATCTTTTTCTGGATCTCCTCGATCGGACCGATGTTGGGGATGTCGTGGGATATAGACACATCGAGCGTCAATTCCCCGCGATCGCGCAGCGTCGTGTAGAGATTGATCGCCCCCGGACTCGCATCCCGATCGGCAATTCCGGTGAGACCCACCGAATTGTAGTCGTGAAACAGGATGCCGAGTTGCTTCGCCTGATCGGCGAGCGAAGGCGCCTCAGTCACGGCCTTCACTTTCACGTAGCGCGTGCAGTTGCGCAGGATGCCCGTTGGCTCGCCCGTCTCCGGATCTTTCTCGGCAAATCCCGATCCGCCGTCTGTCACCTTGAAGTTGCGGTCGATGCCGCTCAGAGCCAGCGCCTGCGAATTCAACGAAGCGTCCGGCCCCGTGCGATAGAGCACCGGGTGCTTCGGCGCTGCCGCATCCAATTCCGCCCGGGTCGGGTAGCGCTGCTCGCGCAGGCGGGTGATGAAGACCTGCCCCAGCGTGATCCATTCCCCCTCGGGCAGCACTTTCGCGCGGCCCTTGATGTAATCGAGCACATCCTGGATCGTCTCGAAGTCAGGAATCGGGTGGTCGAACTCCGTCATCGACGCCCCGGTGGGATGCGTGTGCGAATCGATCAATCCCGGCAATACCGTCTTGCCGCCGAGATCGACGACCTGCGTCTGATCCGTCCTGCTCTTCAGGATATCTTCATTTCGACCGATGGCCGTGATCTTGCCATCCGTCACCGCCATTGCCTCGTGGATGGTAAAGCGGTCGTCCACGGAGACGATCTTGCCGTGGTGGACGATCAGATCCACAGCATGGCTGTTCCCGGCAACGGCTGAAACGAAGGTGAAAAGTGCGAGCGGCAGGAGCGTCTTCATGGAGGGGGGATATTCTTTTGGGGCTAATGCTGAGACTCCTCGTCCGATGGACTCAGATCAAGCGTGTCTCCATCTGGTGGCGGATGAACAGCAATGCGCATCCTGAGGGCGTCATTGAGCAAAAGCCTTTGCACACAGCGTATGTCAGCCATCATGTCTGAGTCCCGTCTCTCTGGACGCCGGACGATTGCACGATGCCTTTACGAAGCTCGTTCACCGCCATACAGGGAAGGAGGGGTTTCGAACGTATGACGTCGTCCATGTCGCCTCCGCGCTGACACTCGATTGCAAGGCGTTTTGGAGTTTCGACTCAAAGGCACAAAAACTCGCCAAGCTCGCGGGGCTCATGATCAATCGGCAACCGTAAGCGGTTTTCATGGCTGCGGGAGCCAGTCGACGCTCAGACGGCGAACACGGAGCCGGTTCAATCCGCCGACTTTCGAATCTCCGGCGCAATACGCGAGCAGAGCGGCGTCATCGACATACAGGATCGCCGTGTAACAGTACCAGCCATCGGGATCGTCCTCGATCGTCTTCACCTGCGGCCACGTCCTACCGCCATCGCTGGAGACCGCCGCCACGAGTGGGGTGCGCTTCCCTTTCACAAAAGGAAACCGGCCGGAGTGATCGTTGAAAATCGCCAGCAAGTTTGCCGAGTTCGGCAGGCGCTTGATGCTCGCCGGTGAATTGGGCGATTGGATCTCGGTGGGCGTGGGAGCGGTCCAGTTCTTGCCCGCATCCGCGGATGCAAAACCGTACTGCACGCCCTGGTCCGTTCGCGCCCAGCCGAAGAGCTTTCCATCCGACAGTTCGACCAACCCGGGTTCCTGCAAGCCCGAGCCGCTGCGCACCGGTGGCCCCCACCACGTTGCGGCTTCCTGCCACGTCTGGCCCTCGTCATCGGAATAGAACCACATGGCAATGGCGCGTGGGTCGAAGGATTTGGAGCTATGCGGGTCGGTGCCGCGCGAACGGTGGAAGGCCGCCGGGACAATGAGCCGCCCCGTGGAAAGCTGCACAAGCCGATCGTTGTTCACGACAAAGCAACCCGGCGCGGCGATCACCGGCTTCGGTTCCGACCACGTTTCGCCTTCGTCCGCAGACCAGCGGATGACGGGACGGCAGTCGATCCAGCTATTCTTCACGAGATAAAAGAGAGCGAGCTTTCCACTGGCCAACCGCAGCAAGGAGACGCTCATCACGTTGTTCCCGCCCGAATTCTCGATGACTGTTTGCGGAGCGCTCCAGGCGCGCCCGCCATCATCGGAATGAATTCCGGCGATGCGCGCCGGGCTTTCGTCCGCCGCCCCACCGTAGAACTGAGTGTAGTAGAAGATGATCCGCCCGGATTTGAGGCGGGCGAAGGATCCTTCGGAATTCCGGGGATTGTCCTTCGTCGGCTCTAGGTTGAGGACGATTTGGTTTTCTTCGGCACCAACGGGCGCGCCTGGCGCCGCAAACAAGAGTGCGAGTAGCAACGACAGTAATCGGGATGCCGCGCGGCACTTAGCGCGAGCGCCGTAAAACCTGTCATCCTGAGCGGAGCCGGGAAGCATGGGCGGTGTCGAAGGACCTCCAACTTCCAGTGGGTTTTCGCGCGGAGCCGTTACAGTGCCGCCTAGCTGGTCGACGCAGCGAACGGGTGCCAACAAAGTAGGCGGTCTCTTCCTAGAGCCGCTGGTGTGCGCGCAACCACGTCTCCAGAGCGGCTCTAGGAAGAGCCGCCTACTTTCCCTGCCGCGTCGCCATCCTCCGATTCCGCATCTTGCTTGAATATCGGTCGCGGTGCTTGCTTCCAGGCGCTGGCAGCTCCGCTCGAGAACCCGCAGGATATTGGAGGTCCTTCGACACCGCCCATGCTTCCCCGCTCCGCTCAGGATGACAGAGGGTTGGATTACGGCGCTCGCGCTCAGTGCGGAGCGGCAACACAACAACAACATCATCACGCCAGAATCTCCTTCACCACCCGTGCCTCCTGCCCATCCGTGAGCGACGCGTTCATCCCGTTGCGCTTGTAAGTGAGTTGGGTGTGATCGAGGCCGAAGCAGTGCAGCAGCGTCGCGTGCCAGTCGTAGTGATGGACGATGTCCTTCACCGCGTGGTGGCTCCACTCGTCGGTCTCACCGTAGGCAAATCCGCGCTTGAATCCCCCACCCGCCACCCATTGCGAAAATCCGTAGGTATTGTGATCGCGGCCCCATTTCTCGCGGCCCGCATCGTTCTGGAGCACCGGAAGGCGGCCCATCTCTCCTCCCCAATGCACCACGGTGCTGTCCAGCAACCCGCGCTGCTTCAGGTCGGCGATCAGCGCCGCCGAGGCCTGGTCGGTCGCCAGGCAGTTTCCGGGCAGCGCAGTGATCAGCGAACCGTGCTGGTCCCACGACTGCCCGGAATTCAAGACCTGCACGAAGCGCACCCCGCGCTCGACGAGTCGCCGGGCGATCAGGCAGCGCGTGGCGTAGTCCTTCGTCTTCGGCTCGTCCACGCCGTAGAGTTTCCTGATGTGCTCCGGTTCGCTGGAGATATCGAGCGCTTCCTTCGCCGCGGTCTGCATCTTCGCCGCCAGTTCGTAGCTGGAGATGCGGGCTTGCAGATCGAGTTCGCCGGGATGCTCGGCGAGATGATCTTCATTCAAGGAATGGAGCAATTCCAGTTGGCGGTCCTGCGCTGTCCCGGCGAGGGCAGCCGGCGGATCGAGATTCAGGATGCGCGGCTCCGTGGGGCGGATGAGCGTTCCCTGATAAAGGGATGGCAGCCAGCCATTGGTGAAATGCTCGCCCTGGAAGGTCGGCAACCCGCCCGGATGCGAGAGCACCATGTAGGCGGGCAACTCCTGCGATTCCGTTCCGAGGCCGTAGGTCAGCCAGGCGCCGAGCGCGGGCCGGCCCTGCGTGATCCGCCCGCCGTTGATGGCATACAGCGCCTGCGCGTGGTTGTTGACGCCAGACTGCATCGACCGAATGAGCGTGATGTCGTCCGCCACCTCGCTGAGATGCGGCAGCAGTTCGCTCAACTCCGTCCCGCATTGTCCGCGCGGCTCGAATTTCCACGGCGAACCGAAGACTTTGGCCGACGCCTGGGCGAGATTGTCGTATTTGATCTCTCCGGGAAACTTCTGCCCGTCATACTTGGTCAGCATCGGCTTCGGGTCGAAGAGATCCATCTGCGACGGCCCGCCCATCATGAAGAGCGAAATCATCGCCTTCGCCTGCGCGGGAAAATGCGGCGCCTTGGGCAGCAGGTCGTAGTGCGGCGTGCCGTCGACATGCGGCTTCACCGGCCCGGCCAGCAGTCCATCCTGCCGCAGCAGCCACGCCAGAGCGAGGGACCCGATTCCGAAACTGTTGGCGTGCAGAAAATGGCGCCGGGAGCAGAGGTGCGAGGAGTTCATTCGACGTAGAGGAATCGGTTGGAGCTGAGAAAAACCTGGCAGAGACTCGCCAGCGCCTCGAGTTGCGGATCGGGCGCCGGCACATCCTTGGCATGCTGGATGCCGTGATGGTAGGAACGCACCGCCTCGGTCTGCTCCGCCAGATACGCGAGGCTCTGGAAGACATCGGTCGCCTTCGGCTCCCGGCTGTAGAGGGTGCGCCAGGCTTTGACGATTTGTCCGCGGGCATCGCCGGGCATCTCGTTGCGCAAACGGAGGGCGAAATCGTGCGCGGTGTTCAGGATGAAGGTGTCGTTCATCAGCAGGAGCGATTGCGGCGCGACGGTCGTGCAATTCCGAGCTTCACAGTTCGGCACCATCGTCGGCTCATCGAAGGCGTCGAGCACGGTCAAGGGCTGTTTGCGGCGGACACTGACATAGATCGAGCGCCGGTAGTCATCCTGGCCCAGGCTCACCACTTTCACCACGTCGCGATTGGTATTCAGCTCTTCCTTCCCGACGACGATGCGGCCGGAAAGGTCACGTGCGATGCCGACGGGTTCGCCAAAGGCGGCGCGGTTCAGCGTGCCCGCCGCGG
>Ga0105237_10001561_pt1 | contig 29878 bp, 29 predicted proteins | sample KBSC24metaG_FD_81520 | JGI IMG/M metagenome (GOLD analysis project Ga0105237, IMG submission 81520) | Corn rhizosphere microbial communities from Kellogg Biological Station, Michigan, USA - KBS C2-4 metaG | ecosystem: Host-associated > Plants > Roots > Rhizosphere > Soil | place: Michigan, USA... | reverse complement strand
GTTCGAATCCTGTCTTCCCGACATAACGGATAACATCCGAACTTAAAGGCCCGTAAACGTCACTGTTTACGGGCTTTTTCTATCTTTTTCATGTCAATTTGTTGCAATCATTATCAGCTTTCACGTGAACAGAACGGTGAACAAGTTTTTCGATCCGGTGAACAGTAATTTTGTTCACAGAATCGACTTAAAGACTTAATCATCAAACGTTTTCATTCGTGAGGTTTGGTACAGTTTAAGGGTTCTTGAGTTCATTTTTCGTGGTCGCAGAGACCGATATAGTGCAGTTTGATATTCATCACGTAAAAATGAAATGACATGAAAAGTACAAACACGTTTGGCGTCCACTACATCTTACGCCAAAACAGGCCGGTAGACGGGAAATACCCCGTTTATGTCAGGATCACCGTCAACAAAAGCCGTTGTGAACTGGCTTTGAAGTCTTACCTGTTCAAAGAAGACTGGAACATAGCCAAGGGTGCCGCCAAGCCAAAGAACCCGGAGCTGAAAGAACTGAACAGCTACCTCGAAGAAGTACGGTCGAAGATCGTCACCCACTACCAGCGGTTAGCCCTTGAAAATACAGCCGTCACCGCCGAGGCCGTGAAAAATGCCTACCTGGGAATCAGTGACAAGCCCGCCGCTGAGATCATGACCCTGTGCAAGTTGGTGGATATGCACAATGATTTGATGAAGTCCGTACTGAAAAGGGGGACACTCAAAAATTACTATAGTACGGCAATCTATCTTCGGAAGTTCTTAGCCAAGAAGTCCCCCACCGGTGATATCCGTTTAGAAGACCTGAATTACGCCTTTATTACCGCCTTTGAGTTTTACATCCGCAACAATCCCCTGAAATCCGGTGACCCTTGTACTAATAATGGAACAATGAAGCACCTAGAACGGCTGAAGAAAATGGTTACCTGGGCGGCGAATAACGAATGGGTAGAGAAGAACCCCTTCACGGCATATAAAATAAAGTTCAAACGCCACGAAATGGAATTCCTGGATAAGGACGAGTTGACCCGGATCGAGAGCCGGGAATTGACAGACCCCATGTTGGGCAGGGTCCGGGACCTGTTCGTATTCAGTTGTTATACCGGCCTTGCCTACATTGACCTGGTTTCGCTACACCCCGGCAACATATTGTCCGCAGTGGATGGGATGAAATGGATAAAGACCTCACGGAAGAAAACGGATATTCCGGTGAACGTCCCCCTGTTAAGCCTGCCCTTTCCATTATGGATAAATTCAGGGCTGAGGAAGACGCCGCCAAATGGGAAACCCTGTTCCCCCGGATCAGCAACCAGGAAATGAACCGCAGCCTGAAACTTATAGGGGAGATATGCGAGATCAAAAAACGGCTGACGTTTCATCTTGCCCGGCATACATTCGCTACTACTGTCACCCTGTTGAACGGAGTGCCTATTGAGACGATAAGTAAACTGTTAGGGCATACGAAACTAAGCACTACCATGATCTACACGCACGTCATGCAATCGAAGGTAGGCCTTGACATGAGTTTGTTGCAAAGCAAGCTGGATAATCGGGATGCGCCCGCGAGCCTTGTAGCTGCGGTATAGGTTGATCCCGCATTGGTAGAGCTGCCCGCTAAAGGTGGGCGGCTTTGCCGTTGCCGGGCGAAGTGTTTTTCACATTTAGAAAATAACCATAAGCTGGAAAACATTTGGTGAAGACGAGAGAAAAAACTCTATGATGAGAAATAAAAATTGAACTATTTCAATACAAGTAATTTAACAGGTGCCTATAGGTTTGACATATTGACAGAATTAATTATATTGTCATCCTATTAACCTCCAAACTCCTTCTTAAATGACATTTGAGTATATTCGCAAGCCTGCGTTAAGCATATGGCTTCATGAAACTAAGCGTGTAAGGCAGGATGATACGGATATATTTTCTGCAAGTTTTGAATGCGATTGGCAAAATGAATTTCAGCCACCAAATCCTAATCGGACCGACCATTATAGTGTTTTTTGTAGCCTGGGCGATTGGAACACCAACCTAACTGACATAATAGACGATGCTCGTTATGACAACCTGGATTATACCGACGATGAAAATGGTGCAATAATTCTTAGGCAGTATACTAAGGTAATGCTGATTACAAGTGAAATTCTTACAGATTTCCAGGATATACTTTCGACTTTTAGAGCCGGCAAAATCTTAAAAAAGAGTAAACTATCAAATGAAGCAAACATATCAAGGCAAATGCTTGATAAAAATTTTCCGCCTGGAACGGTAACGAACCTTTTTGAGTTTATAAATAATGTCGTTAAGCACAAATTAAATAATATTCACTTTTGCAATCATCATCTCCATTTGTATTTTGTGGATTCAGGCACAGCTAATACTCATAGATCTACTGTAACTATAAGCAATCTTTCAGACTACACCACCAAGAGTTTTCTTTTCTTTAATAAGCCTGCGAAGGTCGCTGATTCAATAGAAATCCCATCGTTGACTTTTATTATCTCAGTAATTATTAATGGCTATAAGGTCTTGGATGAAGAATTCAAAAAGGCCCCTAGAGCTTTCGGAATCTTTTCGAAATTATATTTAGGAACTAGTGTTAAATGAAACACATTTCATATGTCAACCAGAACAGAAGATGAAATGTCAATAATGGTATTGACTGAAATGCGAAAATTGCTAAAAGATGAGCCTTATAAACTAGGCAATAATAAACGAATCCTAACAGATGTAACCTGCGTGCCCACTCCTGATAGTTTTAAATTAGTTCATGGCTTTGCGGATACAGATATTGCTATCTATAAGGAAATAAATATTCCGATTAATAATTCATCATTTATTCAGTTTTATCGTGACGCCCTGACTAATGAGGGAAAGTTCGCTGTGCCTTTTATCATAATTGAATTGAAATCAGGAAAGAAATTAAATAGTGATAACATAAGAGCCAGAGAACACGTGGCCTCTAAAATTAGAGAGCTTTTCCCATTTACTGCTTATTATTTTTTTGCAGAGAATACCACAAAACAAAAGTTGACCTTAATGAGGCAAGGCAAAAGCTTTACAGATTCTTTTATTTTCAAGAATCAAGTGACTAAAAAGGAAATAGAGTCAATTGTTTATAACTATATGCTCCCTCACATAAGAAGAATAGAACGACAGTTAAAAACTTTAGGTGAATTGGCAAGTGAGGAGTTGGAGTAAAGAAAGAGCCATAGCAAGAGGGGTTAGATAATGAGTTTTTAAATGTGGAAAAATTGTAAATTCAAGTTGGAAAGCCCCTTCCCTAGATATTTTATCCTATCCATTAACATCCTTGATTGGGTAGATTGAATTTTGTGTATAGTCGGGGATGTTTCATAGGAAATAGATAAAATATAAACCGTCATGGCCGCTACTCCCAGAAATAGTTTATGCCCCTGTGGAAGTGGGAAAAAATATAAACGTTGCTGTATAACCAAAGATCAGGCTACCGCAGCTACGCCCACTAAAGAAATGATAATGGCGGCATTTGAGGCCGCTGCCAAAAAACAGGATATTGATGCCAAAAATGCGCTTAAAACACTAAAGAGATATAACTCTGCGCATGTATTAAAAGTGCTAGCGCTTCTCCAGGTGCAACCTCGCAACCACGGAAAAAACATTCGACTTGAAAACGCGGTCATAGAGACGATCAGGAATATAAATTTAAAACCTGACACACTCAATCTAAGTTCTTTAATTAAAGATATTAAGGAGAATTGTAAGGGGCACTATGCCGAAGACCCGCCAGAGGAGTTTTTCACAGAAAATATTGTTTATGAGAATGGCAACAACATTGTCTTCCCTGGCATTTCGGCCAATGGTACTGAGATAGTTCAGGGCCTTGTCACTTGCCTCTCTTTAAAAGAATGCTTTTCCCCTCAGTTTATTGATGAAGCCAAAGCTGGAATATTGTTAATTCTGCATATCCATAGCTCGATTGCAAAAAGTCTTGGATTCTTACATAGAATGTTCGAGGAAGACCTTCCAGATGAAGTTTTCGTGCCCGACGAACGTTCAGCAATGGAAATGATGAAGTTGTTTTCATTTAAGCAAGAATCTATTGAGTTATTGTCTAAACAATTAAATATAGCTTCTGGAACTTTTGATCAATTCGTTTATGACTGGCAAAAAAAAGGACTAACCTTTACTCAAGAGAATGTAAACCCACTTTTGAGGCGGCCGTTTATTTGTATTGATGAGGAATTTATACTTGTAATGCCAACTGCTGAATTGACCTGTCTGAATGACTTTATCATTGAACTTGCAAAAAAACATAATTGCTTAGACCAGTTGGTTTCACTGTATTCGAAGCTTGGGTCTGATGAGTTACTGCCCTACTTCGGAAGGATGCAGTGGTCACTTATTAGATTTGAGTTTTCAAAAGATTGGGTTGACGAATTATTTTTCTTAAAGGAATCGCTGTGGAAGATAGATGAAAATAAACTAGCGTATGTTACTATTATTACAGAGCATCCGAGTCACACAACTTACCAGTATAGTAAAACAGAAGTCTTTTCTTTGCAATATACCAAAAGAGTTGAAAGTGAATCTATGTTAATCAAAGAAAGATATCCTGGGTATCAAATTTTGAGTATTGGAATAATTCATAAATCTCGTGTGCTGGGAATGCTGGGATTAGGGCTAAATCACCTCAAAAATGTTGAATATCAAATATTTTTTTCATTTTTAGAATTGCAGGTATTAACTCGTGTATGGAAATTTGATAAGTTAACAATCTGGAAATACGCGAAGTATTTTCGGATGGCTGAAGGAAAGATTCAATTTTTTCCAATGAATACGCACTACTCCAAATACGACTGGTATATTAGGAATGGTGAATCTTTTCTTGATCCTGATAGTGAACCTATCAATGGTGCGACATTCGGGTTCGAAATTGAAAGTGAAATAAGAAGAAAGGGCGTTAATAAATTAGACAAGATTGGAATTCCATTTCTAGTTGGAGATAAATTGTCATACGTGCAATGTTATCGTAAAGAGGAATATTATCCTGCTTATATTTCGCAAGAGGTCAACTATGGATTTCTTAATAGTTGTTTTCTCAAATATTCTTTCCCTATTTGGTTTGTGCCGGCTAAGGGCCCCATTTTAAAGACTGAAATTTATATTACAGGCATATTGTACTGGTTAAATGAATTGTATGATCACCTGAAAAATTACATTAATAAGCTTGGGGCAGATCCGATACTTTTTGTTGTAGGATTGGATAAGGAATTTGAAAACATTTCAGACCTTGATTTGTATGACGAAAAACCCACCCATATTAGATATTCAATCGATAAAATCAAACGAAGAATTGAATTTATTATACCTGTAGAAATTTTACAATATACTTCATCGCCGGATAATAAGGGCGAACAGTATTTAATGAAGTTCATTATCGATATGTTTGGGGAGTTAATGGAACAACTAGGTTTAGGTACTCGACTTCCGGAAATTGAGCTTGATCAAATAATTGAATTAGCTATACCGTTCGGAAATAGAAAAATGATCCTTACGGCAACAGGAGAAAGGGATTTAAAAATTGCAGAGATTGATATTGACAAGGCAAGAACTATTCCAAAAGCAGATGCTTCATACATACTCGAAAATCAGGTGTCCTGGCTAAACCTTCCTGACCCGATACCTAAGAAGATAAAAGAGAATAAAGACAAAATACAACTGTTCAATGCGTTTGTCGCTTTGCATTTTAACAAATTGACAAATGAAATAAGAAAATACAATGCATATTCGCTGATTCTTTTCCTTATGCGACGGCATGAATCACTTATTCAAGCTAGATCATTTAGAAAGGTTAATTATCCCGCTAAACAATCTTGCTATGGAAAATTCTATGATGTATACAAGGAATTCGCAGAATCTGAAGCTGAAATTAATTTTAGTAGTTTATCGCACCGAGTGCTAATTGAATTTGTTGCTTGCCTGATGCCATCAGGCGAACTTCAAATTAATGATGATGACGCAGACATGCTGGTAACTTTGGCGGGGAAAATTATTCAGTACGGCTCTATGTCTGACGAAATAAAATACGAGGTAAGAGATATGGAGGTCGGTTTGCTTCCTTCCGGAAGAATCGGAATTGACCGTACCGCTAGAAGGGACGCGTTTGATAGTTTCTCTAACCAAGTCTACGCGGAAGAATTTGATAGCTACGCCGAAGACTTCAGTCTATCATTCTTGCGCAGACGGAAAGAAGCGCCGAAAACCGGCGAACGTGATTCATATAATGAAAATGTGAACGAAGTGTTTAAAAGGGAATGGGGTATTGGAATTTATGACATGATGGCTCTTTCATATTTTATTGCTTACTTTTTGTATGAAAGGGGAAAATCTGTTGAAATGTTCAATAAGAAAGAACTCGTCGACGCTATTAAATTATCAAGCGATTTTGCTGAAAATGAAATAAATTCCTACATAAGTGTATTGGCATTCCCCCAAAGACTTGATATACTCAAGCCTCCATCTGGCTTTGCCAATTCCGAAATTTATCCTTGGCGTTATAATCGACGGTTATCTTATATTATGAAACCTATTGTCTGCATTACGAAAGACAATGACGAGTTTTTGATTATAAGCGCACGGCATCTTTGGATGTCGTCGGAGAACATTGTCGCTGCGTTCGGAAATGGTATTTTGAAGGTGAACCCTGAATACAAAGGAATTCTACAGCTGATTGCTGACCAAAATTCAATAAAAGGGAAAGAATATAGGGAAGAAGTTTACGAATGGCTAAGAGATAACACCACCGCTGGGGTAATTCAGCATGAGGTGAAAATTTCTCCAAGAGGGTATTTTAAATCATCTTCCGATATGGGAGATGTTGACATCCTGGCAATCGACGATAGCAAGCGAATTATATATTCTATCGAGTGTAAGAATACACACCAGGCAAAAGTGGCTTATGAATTCAGGATGGAGATAGATAGCTACTTGGGTACTTCGAATAAAAGCGGACTCATTTCAAAGCACGTTAATAGAGATAAATGGTTAAATGAAAATAAGGAGACTATTGTGCAAAAGCTGGGGTTGCAAGGGAAATATGCCATTTATTCCCTGGTCGTGTCTAAGCATGTCCTGCCTACCAAGTTTCTGCAATCTATAGGTATAAAAGTTATTTCATTTCACGAGCTTAAGAAAAATGGCTTGCCAAATATTACTGACAAGTAGGTATCATCACGGTGTATAATTGGCAATTCTTGATCCGGCCACAATTGAATATAATCGAATGCAGGGTATGAAAAAATAGCACAATAAATCAAATCGTTTAAAATGAAATGTATAATAATATTGTTTGTTTTTTGTTTTGTGTGTGTTGCAAAAATGTCCCATGCGCAAAATGATTCCTCCAGGACAAAAGTGGCAGAAAATTATAGAATCAGCGTTGATACTTTAAAGGTGCAGAACTTGGAAAAGGAAAGCGCCAAACATTGGTTTGAAAGTGCCGCCATGCCTTGGGTAGCATCCATAATTGTGGCAATTCTAGGCCTTGCGGTTAATATTGCCGTTGCAATTTCTACAAGGAGGACATCCTTAAAGATGGTAGATACACAGATTCAAAATTCAACTAAGCTGGCTGCTTCGCAATTTAATGCAACGCTAAATTCATCTAACCGGCAGGAGTGGATAAATGATGTCAGGAGTTGTATAAGCGAGCTAATTACTCAATGTAATTTATTGAATATTTCATTTCAGGAAGAGCCTAAAAATAAGGATCGAGAACGTGACATACACGAGAAAGTTAGTCTCTATAGGAATAAGATGCGTTTATACCTTTCGACTGAAATTGAACAGCATAAAAGGTTTCTTGACGAAATGAAGGAGTTTATAAACATTCTCGATAGGCATTTGTTGAATAGTGATAATAAAATGGAAGACTTTGATAACATTGAATTTATGAGAAAATCTGACTCGATGATTGAATTAGGAAGGGCATTGTTGTATTTTGAATGGCACAAAATTCAAAATGTAAAATTTGAATAATTTAAGAGCCGTAGTAAATTATAGAGTAAGCATTGATGTCGTCAATTATGATCTTTTCTAGTAAATAGAAATCTAAAATAACTGCGTTTTTAATTTTGGTAATGGCTTGCTCTCTCGACATCCTTGGCATCCAAAAATTAGGGTTAGCATCAAGCATTGTCTGTGCCGCCTCCTGAGTTATTTCTCGAATTTCTAGGTTGACAGTTTCATCGTCTGAATCTTCTACAAGTCGTTGGTTTAGATGGAAGCTTTTGTCAAAATCTGCGACAAGCGCAATGTTGTTCATTACGTCACTTTTAAATCGTATTATCGGCAATTCTTTATATTCGCCGCCGAAATTCTTAAATGGAAAAGTATCTTGTTGATTCCAATCCATTTTGTAATCTGAAGAAGAAAAGTGATTGAATACCTTATGCCAAAGATCAAGGCCGATAAGAATTACGGAGGGATTATATCCTTTTTCTTTTATTGAATTTATAGATTTATCCAACTCCTGAACTAGGTCATTTGCAATAGAAAAGCTCTTATTCTGAATTATTTGACTAATCAAGAAGCTTTCTTCATTTAATGAAAGGTCGATGCCAATGTTTTCAATGCCGAATACGGGCGCTGTAAACTCCGGATGATTTATAAGGTGAGGTTTATAGCCCTGCCAGAGCTGGCCTCTAAAGCCGATTAATGAAAAGTCTTCTTCCGGGGATGTGTATGGGGATTTGACTATTTTTTTAAAATGTATAAAAACGCCTAATAATGAGTTTGAGTCTTTCCAGCCGCCAAGCATGGCTCTTTTAAAGTTCGCAACTATTGATTCATCTAATGGCAGGGATGCTACTAGGCTTTCTTTGTTGGTAATTGAGAGATTGTTTAACTGCTCTATCCTTTCTTGTAAGAGCCTAATTCTATTGCTAAATTCTTCTTTGCTGATTTTTAGAATTGGCTGCCATTTGGTATAACCATTTTCAGAGAGAGGCTTTAGCATATCTCCCATAGAAGATAAAAGAAAATCAAAAGAATTGATCCTCTCGTTGTTATTGTTTTCTAATCCGAAACTTATATTGAGATTAGTTTTCAATAAATATATTAGCATTCCGAATGTTACCCAGCTATTTACGCTTGGCGGACTGTATACTATTCCTTCAGGTCTAGCCATGAAATTGTAAGTACCCCATTTCTCAGACAGTAGTTTCCGGCTCTTTTCGCATTATATCCTGACATCTTTGAGCCCATTCCTGGGGTGTTGCGTTACCCAGGCTTTCATGTGGTCGACAGGTGTTATACTCTTCCACCCAGGTATGTGTAAGCTGGCGCACCTCATAGAGTTCAAAGAAGACATAGGCGTCCAGAACATCTCTTCGGTAACTGCCATTAAATCGTTCAATAAAGCCGTTCTGCATGGGCTGGCCTGGCTGGATATATTGGATACCGATTTGCTGATCTCTTGCCCATAGTTCAAAATCTTTGCTTGTATACTCAGGTCCATTGTCGACGCGGATAACGGCTGGTTTGCCTCGCTGCTGGATAACCCGTTCCAGCACCCGGATTACCCGTTTACTGGATAGAGAGGTGTCTACCTCAATGGCTAATGCTTCCCGGCTACAGTCATCCATTACGTTCAAGGTCCGGAACTTCCGTCCACTCACCAGGCTGTCCGACATGAAGTCCATACTCCAACTTTTATTGATCGTATCTGGCTGCAGTAACGGCTGCTTTACGCGCTGTGGAAGCCTTCGCTTGCCCCTACGTCGTTTGTTCATCTTCAACTGGCGATAGATCCGGTACACCTTTTTGTGGTTCCAGCCATGACCAGCTCGTCGTAAATATGCAAAGAGCTTTCGAAAGCCATATGTCGGATGGGCAGCTGACAACTCCAGCAGAGCGGTTATGATGGCTGAGTCATCCTTGACACTTCGATAGTAATATTGAGACCTGGTTAGTTGAGCGATTTTACAGGCCCTGCTGATCGGCGCTTTGTACTCCTTTACAATCTCCTCTGCTAACTCTCTTTGCCGGCAGGGCCCCAACCTTTTTTTGAGATGACATCCTTTAAAATCGTATGATCCAGGCTCAGTTCGGCGTACATTCTCTTTAAGCGGGCATTTTCTTCTTCCAGGTCCTTGAGACGCTTAACATCAGAGCTTTCCATCCCCCCATATTTGCTTTTCCAACGATACAGGGTAGCCTTCGATATGTCCATCTCCCGACTAAGATCGTCTGCGGATCGGCCGCCATCAAGTTCCTTGAGGGCCTTCACAATTTGTGTTTCGGTGAATCGTGTTCTTTTCATGCTGTTCAGTTTAAAATTAAGGTTTTTTGTCTCATTTTAAACTGTCTGCGATTTAGGGGTACTTACAAAATCCCAGTGATGCCAACTATAGTCCCCACCTAGTTGTTCATCGCGAAGGATCATTACGTCTTCCAGGAAGTCGTGCTGAATATATCCTTTGTAGCTTTCTAATATTTCTAATATTTGGCTTAGATCGTCAAAGTTTATTGCATCTGTTTGATATAGAAAAATGCTCCAAAATAGAGTAACCTTATATAAAATTCTCACAACGTTGTTTACATAGGAATTTATCTCATATAGCTCCTCCTTTTCGTGTAGATCCTGTAATTCTTCTGCCGTTAATTGTTTCCTTTTCGAAATGAGTATTTCGAATCTAAGATTTGATAGGTTGTGATCATAGGCATTTGGTACTTGATGAAGCTGGTTTAATGTGAATGATAAGTGTGAAATGTCCTTATACCGGAGAGAAGTATAGATTATTTCACTGAATCTGTTAAGGATGATTTTTGAGTATTTATTTATTTTGTTTTGCTCATGGACGTTCGTGATTTCTCCGCGCCCCCATTTACTATATGAGTTAAGTTTTTCCTTAAGTCCGCGAGTTGACCTGTCTGCACAGGCCTCATAGATGTCTCGATACGTTATGGAAAGATTCAGTTTTTTTAAGGAATATTCATAGTAGTATACAAAAACCGCGGAAAAATCCACATAGCCGCCGATATTGTCTTGGTTATAGTTGTCTGATAATCGCCTGTATAAAAAGCTATTCAAGGAATAAAACACGTTTAAGTCCCTATTGTCAATTGCAATGTAAAACGACCTTATAATTGTCGAGGTAATTTCTTTGGTAATTGTCTCGTATTTTCCTTCCATAAAGCTATTTTTCAGTATTAATTCTATTTTCTAACTCATATATCTTTTCGTAAATAGCGAGTGTTCTTTCTATATTGGCAGTTTTCCCATCTTTAACAGAACTCAAAAATTGTTCGTTCAAATAATCTTGAAAAGTCTTGTTGTCCGGTTGGAAGTCGTCTTTAGTGTTATACCTGAGTTTATAGCTTTTTTTTATTTTTACTTTACTTTCTTCTGATATTTGACTAAGCTGATTAAAATAGATGGGGCTAAAACCGGGATTTAATTTTGAGTTCATAGACAAAGGCAAATAGTAATTGTCGGATTCAATTTTTATTTCTTTCAACGTAGCGCTAATTCTTGATAAATTAATGTCCGAAATTTTATAAGAATCTTTTTGCAACATCAGGATGCTCACTGGCTCATTGTTGGGCTTTACGCCGGATGATGACTTGTCCTTTTTTCCTGATATCAGAGCTATTCCTGAATGCTTTTTTAAATCGGCTGTGAATGGAATTCCTCTTATGTATCCCAACTCTTCAAAGACTTCGCTGTATTTTTTACCACTTACCTTTTCAGCTATTATTTTCAATGAATTCGTTCTTACTTCAAACAACACCTCTTTCTCTAGGTTGTCGAAAAAGAACGATTTTCCTACTACCTCAATTAGACGAACAAATAGGAATGTGATAGCTGCAAGAGCAATGATTATTAAGTATGTCCCAGCTATTACTATGTCACCTAAGCCGATGGAATTTACATTTCTGAGCAATGATGACAAAATAAGGCATGATATTAACGTAATAATAAAGTAAAAGATCGGATACAAGTACGTGCTTTTGAACAGCAACCTGTAGGAAAGCGACTCCTTAACAGTGAGATTTGTAATGAGCCATCCAATAACTACTAAGGTTATGCTGAATATGGCGGCTAAGTTGGTAATACGTTGGTCAATAATTGTCTTTGCGCTGTCAAACGGTAGCGGAATTATTTGGAGAAATTTAGGCTTGAGAAATTGGCTAAGGATAAAAATGCTTATTGTTAATGGAATGATTAAAAGCCCCCCTTTCTTATCATTGATTAAAAGGAGAAATCTTCTTTTGTAACTGCTGGTTTCGAGAAAATCAGGGAAATCCGTTTTTAGCGACCTATGCACTACTTTTTTTAGGGATCGTATTTGATTCAACTTGTTGGCTTTTAAAATTTAATGAATTTAAGAAATGTTCTAAACCATAAGCGAGATTTTTTTGAAAATTATTTTTCCGAGCCTCTGATCACACTCTGAAACCTCACTTCCCCGCTGATATATCTTCGCCTTAGAAATCGTGCAGTATGGACAAGGCGAAAGAAATACCGTTACAATCGGCTAATAGGGTCTACCGGGATCAGCTCGTTACCCTGGGGGACTTGCAGGAATTTAAAGAAGACCTGCTGCTTTCCATAAGAACGATCATGCAGAACAATGCCCCCTTACCTACCAAAAGGTGGCTGAAATCCTATGAGGTCAAGAAGCTACTGAATATTTCAACCGGCACCTTGCAGAATCTTCGAAGTAATGGTACGCTGCCCCACACAAAAATTGGTGGCTCGATCTATTATGACGCTGATGACCTGAACAGGGTATTGGCCGATAGAAAGAGAGATTTTTATACAGGAACCAAACCAGCTCGGAAAAAGAGCTGATTTGCCAAAATCGTTTACTCATGAAACAACAAGCTTTTTTCACCAGCACCATGCCGCCGAGCATCCAGGACGTTAAAATCTACTTTACTCAAAAAGGTATGCCTGACCGGGAAGCCGAGCACTTTTTTCTGTTTTATGAAAAAAAGCGGTGGAAAAGCAAAAGCGGCAATTTTTTGAAAAGCTGGAAAAATATTGCCCGGAACTGGATTATGTCGGTTTTAAGCGCCGAACCCTGGCTATTCAATAAAAATATCCATTGATCCATTCCGGGCGCTTTTAGGATGGTGAGTGAAATGATTAAAAACTGAGGTTATGTACTACATCTGCAAATTTTCGGATTCCTGGTCGCTATATGATGGGAAAAGGAACAATAGCCGCCAGCTCAATAAGGAAGAGGTTGAATGCCTGAGAGGCCTATTTCCCGGATTATTACAGGAGACCGGCAAAATACTCATGGCTTTGCAAGTTTCCAGTATCAACCCGAATAAGTTGCTAAACCTTCCAAGTCCTGAAAAGCAGACCAATGGTAAGAAGGATTAGGATAGGACCGTAATGATTTCCTTTCGTGTGTCCCCTGCTCCAGCGATGGAGACATATAAATAAGGAGTAGAGCTACCACTGAAGTAGCCAACAAATTAAATGTGTATGAAAGTTTTCCAATGGCCTACGGCCAACTTGGAGGGGGGTGACCGTGCTTTTTGCAGCACGGAGCAAGATATAGTGTTGTAATCAACACGGTGGTTTTCGTTTGCCGAAAACCTTATGCTGGCCTGCCGCGCCAGTCATTTTTTGACAGATTTAAAGGGGTGAACTATGAGGAAGGGAGAAACGAAGGGAGACGACAGGCTGGAACGCCCGGTAATGACCAGGATCAACCAGGCCAAATACCAGGAGCTGAAGCGCCTGGCCGAAATGACCAAAGACGAGACTATTAGCGGATTGGTGCGCGATATTATCCATAACCGACCTATCCAGGTCTATACTCACGACGAAACGATGGATTTGTTAATGGAAGAATTGGCGAACCTACGGGGCCAGATCAGGTCTATCGGTGTTAATATCAACCAGATTACCCGCCTCTTCAATACCTACCCGGAGCCACGGCGTAAGGAGTTTTACGCCAAAACTGCTTTTAATGAATATCTGCAAATAGAGCCAAAGATCGACCGGTTATTGGAAATCATATCAAAATTGTCCAAACAATGGTTGTCCGAATGAAAAGCGGGAAATCCATCAAGGGTATTCTCAGCTATAACGAGCAAAAGGTACAACAGGGAAAAGCAGAGCTAATCCTGGCAAGCAAATTTGCCTGTGATGTATCGGAACTGTCATTTTCTCAGAAGCTGCAACGTTTTGAACAATTGAACAAAAAGAGCCAAAAGGTTAAGACCAACGCCCTACATATTTCTTTAAACTTTCCCCCAGGGGAAAAGCCGGACACAGAAACCTTGCAAAATATTGCTTCAAGCTATATGGAGCGCATTCGTTTTGGAGATCAGCCATACTTGGTTTACCGGCATGATGACGCTAATCATTCCCACATCCATATTGTTACTACTCCGATTAAAGCCAATGGGAAAACCATCGATCTACACAACCTGGTGCAGAGAAAATCGGAATCTGCCAGGAAGGCCCTGGAAAAGGAATTCGGTCTTGTTCAGGCGGAGGGGCGTAAACAGGGGAAACCCGTTACTCCTGCACTGTCCAGCCTGGAAGCCGCCAAATATGGAAAAACCGAAACCAAGGCTACCATTAGTAATATCGTCCGGGAAGTTACTGCCAACTACAAATACACGTCATTGGAGGAATTGAATGCTGTTCTTCGACAATACAATATCACGGCCTACCGGGGAGCAATAGGGAGCCGCCAATATGTAAACAGAGGTTTGAGTTATAGCATGGTGGATAAAGACGGTTATAAAATTGGTGTTCCTATCAAAGCCAGCTCTATTTATACCAGCCCGACTTTGCCCTTCCTGGAAAAGAAATTTGAACAGAATAAGGTTAAGAAGATTGTCTATAAGAAGTACATACAGGCAAAGGTGGATGCCGTAGTTGCCAAGCACGGCACCCTGGAAGGAATCGTAGGGGGATTACAGGAGAAAAATATTCAATGCCATTTTGAAAGGAATAGAGAGGGCGATATCCGACAGGCCAGTTTTATTGATCCTTTTAACCGGACGATATTCAGCGCCGAGGAATTGGGCTATACCCTGGAATCTTTGTTTGGCTCACTCAAATATAAACCTGCTGCACCACAATTAACCGCCAAACCGCCTAAAGATACCCATTTAACAAACCCTGAAAGTATCGAACGGTTCAAGATGGACATTTCCCTTGAAATTATTAAAAATCTTATGTCCACCGATGAGGCGGGCCAGGACCTCGACCCGGCATTTTCCAAGAAAAAGAAGAAACGGAAAAGGAAGCCTTAATGCAGGAAGGCATCACTGAAATACCTAAAAATCTCCTTTTATGCAAAGCGGCGAAAATACACAGGCATTGCACCGGATTTTGGATTTTACCCGGCTGCTCAGTATCGTCTTACTGCTGCTGCATTTTTATAGTGCTTGCTATCCGGCAATAAAGGCGTGGGGTTTGACATTTTCCTTTTTGGATACCCTGGTCTTTAACCTGACACAGAACCTACCTTTTTTGAGTGGCATTAATAAACCCAAGCTGGCATCTCTGTTATTGCTCACTGTTTCATTGATCGGTGTTAGAGGCAAGAAAAGCGATAAACTCACCTTGCCCCCTATCCTGTTCTATATCTTTATCGGTCTGTTGCTTTTTTTTATATCGACATTATTCCTACAATTATCCCTATCTGAAACCTCCTTAGCACAACTGTATATTGCTATCACTTCTATAGGCTATCTGTCCATTTTGGCCGGAGGCTCCCGCATGTCAAGATTGCTTTACCTGAGATTGGGGAAGGACATATTTAATGAAAAAAACGAAACGTTTCCCCAGGAGGAAAGAATACTGTCCAATGAATATTCTATCAACCTGCCTGCACAATACAAACTGAAGGGAAAAACCCGGAGATCCTGGATCAATATTATCAATCCCTTCCGGGCCTTGTTGGTATTGGGAACGCCAGGAGCTGGTAAGAGCTATTTTGTGATCCGGCATGTTATTTCCCAACATATTCAGAAAGGCTTTACCTTTTTCATCTATGATTATAAGTTTCCAGACCTGACCCGGATCGCGTATAACACAGCCCGGCAGCACACCGACAAGTATGCTATATCCCCAAAACTCTATATTATCAATTTTGACGACCTTTCCCGTTCCCATCGCTGTAACCTGCTTTCACCGGAAAGCATGTTGGATATTACTGATGCCACCGAATCGAGCCGAACGATCCTTTTAGCCCTCAACCGGGAATGGATCAAGAAAACCGGGGATTTTTTCGTTGAATCTCCCATAAATTTTACAACGGCGATCTTTTGGTATCTCAAAAAGTATGAGAACGGCAAGTATTGCACCTTACCTCACTCAATCGAGCTTGCACAAATTGAATACGACAAGCTTTTCCCGGTACTGAGTCTGGAGACCGAAATTGAGGTTTTAATTAACCCCTTTATCTCCGCCTATATCAACGGAGCCTTGGAGCAATTGGAAGGACAGATTGCCTCCGCCAAGATCGGCATGGCGCGACTCGCATCACCTCAGTTGTATTATATCCTATCAGGGAATGATTTTACCCTGGACATTAACAATCCTGAGCAACCGAAAATTGTCTGCGCCGGGAATAACCCAAGCAAACAACAAATATATGGAGCTGTCCTATCCTTATGCGTGGAACGCATGTTAAAGCTCGTCAACCGGAAAGGACAGTTAAAATCCAGCCTGGTTTTCGATGAGTTCCCGACCATCTTCGTCAACAACATGGATAACCTGATCGCCACAGCAAGGAGTAATAAGGTCGCTACTACTCTTGGCGTCCAGGACTTTTCGCAATTGCGTAAGGATTATGGTAAAGAGCAGGCCGAAGTCATTATGAACGTGTCGGGGAACGTTATCGCCGGGCAGGTCATCGCCGATACCGCCAAGCTACTAAGTGACCGGATCGGTAAAATCATGCAGGAGAGGGAATCTGTATCGATTAACGCAACTGACACATCCGTTAGCCGCTCGATGCAGTTGGATGCTGCCATACCCCCCAGCAGGATTGCCAATTTAAGCTCCGGGGAGTTTGTGGGGGCCGTAGCCGATGATCCGCAGCAGCGGATTAAACTAAAGGCTTTCCACGCGGAAATTCTCAACGACCATGAAGCTATAAAACAAGAGGAAGCTAAATACGAAGAGCTTCCCGTGATCCGAAACATAGACAACAACACCGTAATGCAGAATTTCTATCAAATAAAAAAGGATATAAGGGATCTTATTGATAAACAAATGGAGAAAATACAAAATGACCCTTCTTTAAAGGAATTTTTAGAAAAAAAGAAGCCTGTTAAAAAATCAAATGTAAGTCGGTAATTATTATTTATTCATTTTTAAAACGTTTCGTTATGGTAGAGAAGAATTATCAGTTTTTGAGTGAAACCCTCAGTCAGTTAGGGTTTGGGGATACCTTAAACGATGCACTCAAAACTAAAATGAAACTAGGTATGCCTGAGTTTGATCTAAAGGCAAGGGATACCTACGGAAAGGACGAGATCGTATACGCGCTCAAATTCGGCAAAAAGGAGGATGGGGATTTTTATTTCCTAAATGCTTATCAAGCCCAACTGAAAAAGGAGAATGGCGAGACGGCCAAACAAAATTTTCCTCTTTATAAACAGCGGGGTTATTCCGCAGAAGAGGCATACAACCTGTTAAGTGGCCGAGCGGTCTATAAGACCTTTACCAAAGAAGGTACGAAGGTAGGTCGCTGGTCGAGGCTTGACTTCGACAGCCAGAACGAAAAAGGAAATTTCATGATCCGCAGCTATTATGACAATAACAGTAATTTCAACCTCTTAAAGGAGCTAAGCTCCTTGCCTCTGATCACCGCCAGCCAGGAAGATAAGGAGGCATTGATCAAGAACCTCCAAAAAGGTAATCGGGAGCCGGTCTTGATTAAGAGCCAAAATGGACGGGAAAGAATGTTTATCGAAGCGACACCGCAGCATCAACGCCTCACATTGTATAATAGTGAAATGAAAAAGCTTAGCCTGAGCAATAGTAAGATGCAAGTTATCCAGGATGAAAAATTAGAGGGAAAGCTGCCGGATACAACAAAGAAAGTCATGGAAAAAGTGAACAGCCAATCAATGCAGGAGGATCAGCAACCTAAGAAGAAGATTGGCTAATCCGAAGAAGCTACAAGTCTCCTAAATGCCGACATCTTCTATATACATTGAGAATACCGGAACACCGGTATTTTTTTTATCTATTTCTTATTCCGCTCGTTGATCAACTTTTCAATTAAAACGTCTTTTTCTTTCAGCATGCGCTCATACAGCTCTATGACCTTGTCAAGAGGATTGAATGTGCATTGATAGTTCATCGCTGAGGCAACTGCACTATCCTTAAAATCGGAGAAAGTATTGGAAAATATATTAATAGGTCCTTCCTCTGTTAAATTTCTTATTGCTTCAGGGTTGATCTTTAGCACTTTTGCAACCAGTTCCAGGATCGAAGGATCGATGACCTCCCGTTGCTCCAAGAGAGAGATTTTCTGCTGGTTCCAGTCATCTCCCATAGCAAAGGCCAAAGCATCTTGTTTCATTCCGAGCATTTCCCGGAAGCGTTTTACATTTTTTCCTTGGTGAACAGTTTTTTCGCCCATAACAATGTATAAAATAATGAATTTTTAGTAGCCACCAAATTTTTCCTCACCGTAATTTACCCGTATCGTACAAAGGTAGTTTGTTTTTTACAAAATAATCCTATCGTTTCTTTGCATTGTACACATCAGGCACATATACCCTGAGTTGTACAACGGCTATATCGATAACAGTTTGCCAGGGGTGGCCGGCGATAAATCTTCCATTAATTCAACTGTTATCGTCTAATGAAACGTCTTCCCTTTGATTTAGCTGGCGTAAATGGCATCCCCCAAGAATCGCAACATGCCGATTTTCTAAGACAACCCGATATTGATCCGGAGTTTCTGCACGACTTTTCGGAAGGCAAGGAAGCTGGCCTATCCAAACTATATAAGCTGTATCATTTGCCATTAATCAGGTGCGGACTTCAAATTGTCCAGGACTATTTTGCGGTTGAGAATATTGTCCAGGATGCCTTCCTCAAGGTTTGGTTATTTCGGGATAGATTAAAGAGTTACTTGCATGCTTATAGATTCATGCGCATGAATGTTAAATGGGACTGTTACGACTATTATAAGAAGCCTGAAAACCGGCTCGTTGTATACGCAGAGTATGAAGCTTACCCTGCTGTTGGCAATCAGCCCCTTGCTGATTACGAAGAGGATATTCACAAAGATGAGGAAATGCTTCAAGCCATCTATAAAGTTATTCCCTATCTGCCAGCCGATAGACAAACGGTTTTACAGCTTTATTTTAAATATGGATTCAGCTATAAGCAGATTGCTAAACGGTATAGCTCATCTGTCCAGAACGTAACAAGGGAAATATACGAAGGCTTGGATTACTTGAAAAAAGTGATTCATGCCAGCAAGCAAGTAATTGTGTCAGCGCCTATAACTATGGTTAGAAAGGAGGCAGAGGAATGCCTTACCGGTGAAATGCTCCAGCTTTTTAGGCTCCGGTATGAATGCAAACTGCCATTTGACATAATTGCCACTAAGATGAATCTTTCCCAATCTTACGTTCAACAACAATATGTTATTGCCCACCGACAACTTAATCAACTAAAGAAAAGCCGCCGTCATGGATGAAAAAAATATCATATTAACGAGAAAGGTGCAACTCGTCATCAATAGTGACAATAAAGATTTTGTAAGTGAAGTATTCAAGAAATTGTACCAGTGGCGATATATTTGTTTTAGATCGGCTAATTACATCTTCACCCACCTGTTCATACAACATCAGCTTAAGGAGCTTTTCTACCTCCGCGATGATGTCAAAGTGAAATTGGCGGATATTGCCAAAAATTCAGATGGCATCCTGACCTGTTCACAGTTGAATACTACCTATCAGGTGCTGAGTAAGCGGTTTAAAGGAGACATACCCATGCATATTATAGCCACGCTGGGTATGACATTATCGAAACATTTCAATAATGAAAGGGAGGAATATTTGAAGGGAGAACGCTCCATTCGAAACTATAAAAAAGATATTCCGATCCCTTTTGGAAGCAAAGACATTACGCAGCTTCAGGCCATGCAAAATGGCAGGGAATACAGTTTTCAATTATTTAAGATTCCTTTTCGGACCTATCTTGGCAAAGACCAAATGTATAAGCGACCTCTGTTCGAGAGTCTACTAAAAGGCGAAGTCACCCTGCGAGGCAGTTCTATCCAAATAGAGAAAAACAAGATATACTGGCTGGCGTCATTCGAAATTGCTAAAGATATCAATGACCTGGATACCTCTATCGTGGCAGAGGCGCATTTGTCCATTGATTACCCTATTATTCTACACATTGGTAAGGTTCGGCACACGATTGGGAGTAAGGAGGAGTTTCTTCACCGCAGACTTGCTATACAGGCAGCCCGGTCACGGTCCCAAAAGGCTGCTTCCTTCAATCGCGGCCAACACGGTAGACGTAGAAAGCTCAAAGCGGTAGAAAGTTTTAAAGATAAGGAAAGGAACTATATTGATCAAAGGCTTCACCTTTATAGTAGGCGATTGATAGACCTGTGCGTTCGATATAGGGCTGGATCGCTCATATTGGTTGATCAGACTAACAAAGAGGCTGCTGCTGAGGGCGATGAATTTCTTTTGCGAAATTGGAGCTACTACTCTTTAAAGCATAAGATCGAATATAAGGCGGAAAAGTCCGGGATTATGGTTATCACGGAATAAGGATTCGGGCAGGCTGCTTGTACAGCCCAAGGGTGAGATTATCCATACTCACTAAATATGCCGTGCATATATACAATGTCTTGTACCAATGGTTTTCGGAAGGAGAAAAATTATTTATAGAGGCGACCTGTACCGCCGAAGGGTGAGACCAAAGTACTCACTAATACCAAAGATGGATAGATACAGCGTTTTGTACCAGAATTAGGCACAATAATCAACCGTTAAACCGACGACTTCTGTCGAGCCGTTAACTTAGGTTCGTCACAATTGTTTCTTATGTATTGGTTTGTTTTGGATAGTATATAAAGCGTTTTTTTTCGATAAAATGAGGCTGCTTGTTCCGCCGCAAAGTGAGGCTAACCTGTACTCACTAAATACTTGTAGGGAATATACAATCGCAACGCCATTGCTTATGTTAATGGATTCTTTCACATAGTTGAAGTGGCTGCTTGCAAGGAATTAAGGTGAGCATGTAAACACTCGCTAAATATCCCTGGAGGTATATACAATCGTAGGGCCATCGCTTTCGACACGGCTAATTAACGATAATTGAGGCTGCTTGTGTTCAGCCGAAAGGTGGGGCTGCAACAGCGCTCACTGAATGCCTTGGTGGTATACACAACGGTTCGCTGATGCTTCTATACATAGACTGTTGACTTTTAGAAATGAGGCTGCTTGTACAGCCGCAAGGTGAGGTCTTTATCCACTCACTGAATATCCTTTACGATATATACAATGGCCTCTGTCAGATTTATGATGCAGGCATATTGTAGGGTATATACAATGTGGTCTTTTTGCTTTTTTAAGGCTGGCACTAAAGACGAAACTATCAAGAGGCTACTTTCGCTGCTTATTTTTCTTCTTCGAATATTTTACACCTTTTTTTCCTTTCCGGTCATTCAAGATCTCCCGCCAGTCTTCCGCTACAATGATTATCGCAGTATATCGGTGGAAGAGATTTAGCATTTGATATAACTCAATATCATATTGATATTTCTCTTTATTTGCAGCTACGGCATGTAGCAGGAGCCAAAGGATGGCTTTGGTGGATTGAGCTGTTATTCCTTTGAAAAAGCTTCGGCAAAAGGACGTTGGCAATGGAATCGCGGCCCGATTAACGTCCTTTTTAAAGTAGGTGTCAAAGTATTGCTGGAGCAGTTCGTCCAGCACGCAGGTGCTTTGAACGCTGCCTATCGCAGCCGAAGTAGCATAAACGGCATCGATAAGTTGGATAAATGCTTTTTGAACATGGTAAACGGCATTAATCTCATGTTCACGAGAGGAATCCATCTCTGCCTGGGCTATTTCACACCATTTTTGGAAATGTTCCTTTAGATAGCCAGCAGGCGCGTCTTTATAAATCAGCATTGTGCCAATGTCCGGCCCGCCTGTCGGAAAATATATCGGTAAAAAATGTTCGGTGATCATATACTCTATATTATCTACTAGTATTCAAGAGAGTTTTTAAATTGACAACTTGGCTAAGTCATTTTTGGCGCTGTTATAGCATTTTTGCTGTTTCCTCAATTTTTGTTAAGCCTTTCGTTTTTCTTTGCTGACCTTTTTCCAGTCATGTCCGGTAATCGCAATAGCGGTGTACCGCTCAAATAGGTCTAATATATTGGACGGGTTGAGATGGTATTCGTGCGCCGGGGAATGGACGAAAGCCAACTCCATGAGGACAAAAAGCAACGACTTGAGTGAGTCGAGCGATATTTTTTGGAAAAACGCCTTGCAGAAATCTGGCGCAGGGAGTATCTCTTCTATCTTTGCCTCTTTATTGTAGTAATGTTGTATATATTGACGAATGGACTTTCGCATTTCTTCGTTCGTAATTTCTTCTCTGAACGTTGTGGCGATGAAATACACAGCGTCTATAAGCCCAGGGAATTCCGTTTTGACCAGACGAATAGCTTCTATTTCAGCCTTTCGGGATGAACCTATTTCTGCGATACCAACCTCGCACCACTGTAAGAAATTAACTTTTAAGTAGATGGGGCTAACATCCTGAAAAACCAGCATGGGACCAATATTTGGCTCGTGTAGGGGGTGATTACGAAAGTGATATGTTTCGGTGATCATAAATCAGATGGCTTTTTAAGACTGATTAAATAACTATACCCTTTGGGATTAGGTATTTATAAATCTATCGTGACACTTGTAAGAACGTATTTATCCGTCATGCGTATTTTTATCTTGAGATTCCCATTGTCCAGGTCGTAGTAAATCTTGTAGGTCTCTTCATCAACCTTAGTTCTTTTTTTCGATTTTGGGTTCTGAGAAGGACCGGCTTGTTTCACATTTTTCCAATACATATTATATCGATCATATGCCTCTCTTTTTTGCGGATCGCTGAGGACTTCATTTGCTTCGTTGATCGCCTGAAATTTTTTGTTTGCGTTCTTGTCATTGGGGTTAAGATCGGGATGGTATTTTCGGGCCAGCTTCCGATAGGCGGCTTTTATTTCTTCCGGGCTTGCATTGGACGATATACCGAGTAACTCGTAATAATTTTCCTGTGCCATATAGATTTTTTTTGTAAGAAAGTATATGAGTAACAACTACAACGAGGATGGCGCTTTTACTTTCGAAGCCCTATCATGGCCTGGTTAGCTATCCCAAATTATCGAGGACTGATAAGCTTTTTCAGTCTTTTTGATTATCGAGCGGGTTCGTGTAAGGCCAACGTTAGTGATATGTTAAAAGCTTGTCGTAGGGTGAAAACACGTATTGACAAAGTGGAAGGGCTTAACTAACTTTAGTAAAGACCCTTAGCCGAAGAATAACCATTATCTTAAGAATGGCCCGGCATCCTTGCCGTATATATGGGCTATGCTTGTGGCGGAGTCTTTTCGCCTGAATAGCAAATTATCATGCCTAGCTAGTCTGGAAGCGACCAGATGGTAAGGGCCTTGGGGCCTCTGAATCTATGCGGCAAGCGGATAATTTGAAGCAGGTCCCTATTAATCTACGTCCATATGATTGACAATTGCATTATAAGGTTTTCATATTTATAGCTGTATTGGAATATATAGCTATGAAAATTCCACACATGGGATCATTATGGTAATGGCATGTATTAGTATTGGCTAATCTGGTGGTGGTATTTTCCACCGCGTGACCCTTTATTAAAAAAACCGTTGTACTATGATACCCATAGCTGAAACCTTGCACCGTGAGCTGATCGCACGGATTAACGAAATGGCTACCGAAAAAGACACCCTCATCCGCACAGAAAGAATCGTAACAGATATCAGCCATGTGCTTTTCCAGCTAAAAGAGCTTATCAGGCAGCAGGGTTTTGTCGATGAACAAGAGGAAATTCAATTCTACAAGCATATTAAGCCCCAATTTCACGCCTTGTATATTTACCACGCCACAGTATTCAATGTGGAATCGGATCGGCCATTGGGTAGCAAAAAGGCGTCAAAGCGATATTTTCACAACGAACTACGGAGGATCGATAATTTCTTTTACCATAATGCAGAATTGTATAAGTACTATCGGTCAGGTAAGACCCATCTGGACAAGGAGTATTTTACCAGAGGTCAGGGATTCAATGGCTTCGTCATCGATATTGTGACTCCGATCATCGACCGGGAATTTTGTACGCTGCATAGTATTAAAATTGCATTTCTGATTGCTTATCAGCAGCTTAGGCAGTATTTTCAGGATGCAATGCTCGAAATAGAAAACTCGGTGAAGACACCGGTATTTGCCACACAGCAACCGGAAATGAATTGGACGGATTCAAAAACGGGCCTGATTGAATTAGCATATGCGCTGCATGCCGCAGGATCATTCAACAATGGGAAAGCTGACCTGAAGCAGATCAATGACTACCTGCAAACTGTTTTTCATGTTGACCTGGGCAATACTTCCCGGACCTTCCAGGAAATTCTCGCCCGAAAAAGAGGATATACAGCTTTTTTGGATAGGTTGCGCGAACGGTTATTGAAGCGTATTAACGAGGATGAATGAAGTTGAGCGTTGGAAAGGGAAAAATGGGCCGGAACTTACCCGCCGCTATAAGCCCGGCCCCGAAGCGCAAATATCGTCAGATCCGCTTTTTACGTTAATACTAGCTATTAAGGCAAAGGGGGCATAACTTCGGCATCCCATGCCTGTGTAACTAACGCAGCCAGGTCGGTGACCACTTTTTGAATGTCTACGACCTTTGATCGAATGTTGTCAAGATGAATTTTATAGCTTCTAGCTGCTTCCGTCTCGTTCAAATGGGGGGCGGAATTGACAGATTCCCGAATCAGACTATCTTGTCTAGTCGCAAGCATAGCGGCTTCTAATACAGTTTCCAAACGTTCCGAAAAATGTAAGAGGTCGCTTCTTTTATCGGCCTCGTCAAACTCTATACCACTGTCAGTCACGCAGGTAGTGACTATCTTAAGTAGCCAGTCCCGGCATTCACTCAGGCTATAATCTACGAAGAACTCAGCAAACACTAGGTTGAAATCGGCTTTTTCATCTTCCCTAATACGGAGCGGCTCGTTGAAAAGATTTGGATTGTCAGTATAAATAGACATACCTATAATTTGAGAGGTGCAAGTCTGGATGGTGATTTTTAAATGTACCGGGAAAGCATATGATCATCATGTCATATTCAAAGCAGCTGATGCGCTGATTCGAAGACTGATAGAGGCCTATCTCTTAGAAACGTTGGTAAATCGATATATAGGAAAAATAAGAAAAGTGTTCTGCGGTACAGGATATCCATAAAGCGGATAGCGGAGAAGATCCTAATAAAATATTATAACCTGTTAACCCATTTGATGGCTCCATTTTCAGCCAATTTGCCTTCTGCTGTAATTCCCTTTACCAATGTTCCGTTTTCAAAGTCAAAATTGTAACAAATAACCGAAAAACATTTTACTGCTTCCAACTTATAGAGACTTTCCGGGAAGATTGCAACATTATCTCCACGAAATCTATGAGCCACGCTTGGGTATAAAATCCCATCAAACTTGACTTTTGAGGAATTGTTCATTTCTCGTAAGGTATTGGCAAAGAAGGATGATATTTTATAGTCATGGGGTGTCTTTATATTTGACTTAGCGAATTGATCAGCAAAAAATTTGGCTATTATTTGTGACCCTTTTATTACTTTTTCACTTGTTAGCTTTTCATAAAGAGTTTTCGAATATTCACTAACATTTCGCATGTCTGGGCGAATTTCTTTTACATTCTCATTGTCAATCAACGGAGCTAAACGTAATGTTTCATTTTCTCTTACCTTCCATATTCCCATTGTGAAGTTCTGAGGTGTAAATCTTTCATGTTCTGTTACGTTCTGCCAACTTTCAAACAGGGCTAAATCCCCCTAATGCGAACCATAAAAATAGGATCGAATTCGTTATTTGCTCGCCCAAACGGGGTCTTATCAGCCGGTGGTAGGCCAATATTTGTGATATTATTGTACGGCTCAAAATCATTATTTAAATTTCTTCTGACTCGGAAGACATGATACCTACTATCCCATGTGACTTCTCCATAATTCAATATGGGAAAACAGTCGTTAATTTTTTTCTTCAATTCTTCGACTGATATCGTAGATAAGTCCAGCGCATTCAATTCGCGGACAGACTTGTGCAACGAATCAATGTCCGGAAATCTATTGTGCAGATATATTTCGGCTTCGTTCATTATAATAACGTGTATAACAAATATACGCAAAAATGGGTGTGAGCATAAAGTAGTGGCAGGGAATTGGTTAAAGAATATTTTTCCGAGCCTCTGATGCCACTCTGAAAATTCGCGTTTTCATACCCCCATCTTTGCTGAACAAAAACGAAGAGATGAAATTTTCTCACCTAAAGTCAAATGTTATGTTCAGCGATATTACCGGGCCTCAATTCCTCCTTATTATCGGAGGGCTTATAGTCGCCTATTATGCCGTTTTAGCCTTTTTCTTCCGGCGGAAACTGGTGGCTGGCCTTATGCCTGCTAAAGGCAGGTCATTGCAGAGTGTCCAGGCGACACCTAATAATATGCACCACGAGCTGATAGCCCGACCCCTGGAAATGGACGGTGAGTCGGTGGAAATCTTGCTGGAAAAGCAGCCGGACGATGAGGATACCTTGGAGATGCTGGTAGATGACGACTATATCCTGGTAAAAGAGGCTGAAAAGGTCGTTGAGCAAGTGCAGGTGGAGATCAATCATATTGCCTCCAATCCTCCGAACCCGGAGGAAGCCTTTTCCAAGATAAACGCCATTGTCCGGCAGTACCGGATTTTCGAGAACACCGAGTATTTCGAGCCGATCAACCGGTTTGTGGCCCTGGCCGTCCAACGGGATTGTAATATCCAATGGACAGAGCAACAAATATTGGCCCTGTGGAAATAGGAGGATGGTGTGAGCGGTGGTTTCATAAACGCCCGTCTGTATGTGAGTAAGAATATGTGCTGTAAGAATACAGGCGGGCTTTGTTTTGTCTATCAGTGAGCTTTTTTTAACTATAAACGAGAGTGATTATGTGCAGAGTGAATTTGTCGGGATACTCCCGCAGGAAAGTTTTTGCAGCGACTATACTGCTGCTGTCAAGTGCAATAGCACACGCGCAATCCGGTGATGGTAATGCCGGGATCAGCCAGGCGACGACTATGGTTAAGGGTTATTTCGCAACAGGTACAACCTTGCTCTATGCCATCGGCGCGGTAGTCGGATTAGTTGGGGCCGTTAAGGTGTACAACAAGTGGAATTCCGGCGAGGGCGACACCAATAAAGTTGCCGCAGCCTGGTTCGGTAGCTGCATCTTCCTGGTCGTTGTGGCTACCGTGTTAAAGTCATTCTTTGGTGTGTAGGTTTTGAGGGTATTGGTCCGGCGGCAGTGCTACCAGGAGCTGCCGTTGCGACGCAGTACGTTCATCGTTCCGTAATCCTGTTCAGCATCAAAGTTCCCCACCATTTCAACATAAAGCTATGGCGACCGTGTACGAGATAAACAAAGGGATTAATAGAAGCATTGAATTCAAAGGGATCAAAGCACAGTACATTATTTATCTGGCTGCCGGGCTGGTACTATTGCTCTTACTGTTCGCTATTCTTTACATAGTTGGTATCAATATCTACCTGTGTTTAGGTATCATCCTGCCAGCCGGGGGCGGGCTATATATGGGTGTGCAACATTACAGTAAAAAGTACGGAGAACACGGCTTAGTCAAAAAAATGGCCCAAAGAAACTTGCCCATTTGTATCAGGTCGAGATCAGGAAAATTTTTCACCCAGTTAAGTGCGAAAGAAAATGAGGAAGAAAAGAACACTGGAAAAACTATTGCCCATCTATAAGATCGAGAAAGGTTGCATCCTTTCGAAACAAGGCGATATTACCCTGGCTTTTCAAGTGAGCCTACCGGAAATATTCACCCTATCGACCGATGATTTTGAGGCCCTGCACCAAGCCTGGGTAAAAGCAATCCGGGTTTTACCAAACCACACCATGCTACACAAACAGGATTGGTTTGTAGAAGCCGCATATCAGGCTGATTTTACTAAAACGGAACAATCCTTTTTATCTCGGAGTAGCGAACGCCATTTCCATGAACGTCCCTACCTGGACCATGCCTGTTACCTTTTTATCACAAAAAAGCCGGATGGACGTAAACCGTCTTCCGCTTTGTTTTCCAACATGGTCCGGCCTACCCTGGTCCCGCCACAAACCGTAAATACAAAGCTGGTAGATACCTTCCTGGAGAAAGCGGGTCAGTTTGTAAAAATCTTACAAGATAGCGGATATGTTCAACTTCGCCGGTTGACGGACGAAGAGCTGGCCGGAACGGAAAGCGGCCCCGGACTGCTGGAAAGGTACTGCTATTTGCTGCATCCGCAGGAAAGGCCGGTGGTCCGGGACATTGAGATCGGCCATGAGCTAAAAATTGGAAACCTCCATTGCCAGTTATTCACCCTTGCTGATGTGGAAGACCTTCCCACTATTTGCGGCCCGAGGATCAATTACGATAAATACAGTACGGACAAGACCAAATTCAGCGTAGGCTTTGCTGCACCTTTGGGCCAACCCCTGCCCTGCAATCACCTGTATAATCAATACCTGATAGTAGATGATGCCCAAGCTACTCTAAAAAAGCTCGAAAGCAGGCGTTTGAGGCTACAATCCTTATCGTCCTATTCCAGGGAAAACAGCATTAGCCGGGACGCCGTAAATACCTTCCTGAACGAAGCCATTTCCCAGGGACGCATGCCGATCAAGGCGCATTTTAATATTCTCACCTGGACAGACGATAAAGAAAGGGCAAAGGAGGTGAAAAATTTGGTATCGGCGGCGCTGGCCCAGATGGATGCCCGTACCCGGCAGGAGACGGCCAGCGCCGCCCAGGTGTATTGGGCAGGAATGCCAGGTAACGAGGCTGACCTACCTGCTGAGGAAACCTTTGACACCTTTGCAGAGCAAGCCACCTGTTTCCTGAATATGGAAACGAACTACCGCAGCTCCCTGTCACCGGTAGGTATCCGCTTGGGGGAACGGATCAGCGGTTTGCCTATTCACGTGGACATATCGGACGAACCGATAACCAAAGGGATTTGCACCAACCGTAACAAGTTCATTTTAGGCCCGTCTGGCAGCGGGAAAAGTTTTTTTACCAATCACATGATGCGGTCATACCTAGAAAATGGTGCGCATTGTGTCATTGTCGATGTAGGCCATTCCTACCGGGGGCTGTGTGAACTGGAAGGCGGCTATTATTTCACCTATTCCGAGAAGGAGCCGATTCAGTTTAATCCCTTTTTTTTACAGGAAGACGAGCTGGATACAGAGAAGAAGGAATCCATAAAAACGCTCTTGTTGGCCCTTTGGAAAAAAGACGATGAAAGTTTTAGCCGGAGTGAATATGTGTCCTTGTCCAATGCATTGCAGGCCTATTTCGATCACCTAAAGCAACACCATGAAGTGTTTCCTTGCTTTAATACTTTTTATGAATTTCTAAAAGACGTTTTCCTTCTCAACCTACGTAAGGAGGGTATCAAAGAAAAGGATTTCGACATTGATAATTTTTTATATGTCCTCAAACCGTACTACCAGGGCGGGGAATATGATTACTTACTCAATGCCCGCCAAAACCTGGATTTATTGG
>Ga0105237_10001560_pt1 | contig 29883 bp, 18 predicted proteins | sample KBSC24metaG_FD_81520 | JGI IMG/M metagenome (GOLD analysis project Ga0105237, IMG submission 81520) | Corn rhizosphere microbial communities from Kellogg Biological Station, Michigan, USA - KBS C2-4 metaG | ecosystem: Host-associated > Plants > Roots > Rhizosphere > Soil | place: Michigan, USA... | reverse complement strand
CGCCAGGCGGCCGAGCAACGTGGCCGGAATAAGCGGGTACTTCGGAAGTCTCTTTATCAACGCCGATGGCAGTTCTGTTGCGTGAACTCCATAAGCGGAGAGAGCGTAATATCCCAGAATCCGTCGCTCTTGATCCACCATCACAAACGGCGCGGCTACTTTTCTTTTGGCGTCCTGACTTGCCTGCTGGCGCAGGTAGCTGTCGAGTTCTGCAATACCGCAAGAAAAGGAAGCCCTATCATGATCAGCCAAAGGCTCGAAAGAATAGGGACGGGAAGCAGCGCTCACCTATTGACCGATGATCGTTTTATAGTGCCGCTTGACCGATGATCGTTTTATAGTGCCGCGCCGCGGTTCGTAAGACCGACCCTGGGGCAACGGGATTTAAGATCGCGTCGACAAAGGCTTCTGTCTCACGCGCGCTTAGGATCAATATCGATCGTTCCTTGATGGTACGTTCTGCGGCTGCTTCGGCGCTATGTAATACAAAGTCTGTCATAGATCGGCCTTCCAGATCGGCGGCTTTTTGAATCAGTATCTTCTGTTCCTCATTGAGGCGTGCATCAAAGCGGTACGCCTTGGACTTTGGCAAGCTCCGCTTGGGAGCTTTCAGATTATGCTGACTCATCGCTGATCCCTTCTCTTGTGAGCGTACGGTAAATAGCCGTACATATCAAGGGGGGACTCCCAATTCGTCTGGCTTGATTAAAAAGGACGGATCTCCAGGCCGTCCACCATCATGAGATCGATCCTAAAGTGCACCTTCATGGTGGCGAGCGCGTATTTGCCGTCAGGCGAGATGGACAGACCCCCGGTTGGTGGCTTGGGATAATCGAAGAGTTCCTGCAATCGCCGGCTCGCGAAACTGTAGAATGCGAGCGTCTGCCGCCGCCCTTTGTCTCTGGGGATGACCCCGTACACGCCTGCCTGAGTAGCGTCTACGTGTTCAGCGGAATAAACTTCGTCGAAAATCTGTAGTGGTTGACCTTCCGGAAGCGGCTGAAGGCGAACCGCGCCATCCTGCCCTAGATACACAACACCGTTTCCAGCCGCCAATAACAAAGGAGATTGCGCTTCGTAGTCAGAGACTAAGATCGGCTTGCCGCCGCTCGCGGGAATCTTCCAGATCCTTTGGGCGCCGCTTCGCCGCGAGCTGAAATAGAGCCATTTCCCATCCGGGGAAAAGTCCGGGAAGGCTTCGTCCGCTCCTCCCGAAACGAGTTGTTGCACCCGCCCGTCGGCGACGCCGATTTCGTAGATTCCGATGGTCCCCACCGAGTGGAGTGCAACGGCGATCCGCAACCCGTCCGGACTCCACGCAGGCCGTCCGATCGCTCCGCCCTTCAGTTTCGTGAGTTGCAAGGGCTGCGGGTTGTCTGAGCCGGCGACCCAGATCTCGTCGTTTCCGGTGCGATTGGAAACGAAGGCGAACTTGGTTCCATCCGGCGAGAACCTCGGGTAACTGTCTAAATAAGAAGACTCGACTACCTTCGCCATTTCCGCTGCCCGTGCTGGAAACTTGTCTAGCGGTATTTTCCAGATGTCTGAGTCCAACTGCAAGCGGGTATAGACCAGACGCACCTGGTTCCTACCCATTGAGACAATGTCGAAGGGACCGATGCCGGAGTCCAGCACCGGTAGCATTTCCGGAGGACTCTTCCCATTAGCGTCCACAACACTAAGCCGTGTATTTCGAAGCGTACCAGACACAAAGAGCAGGCGTTGGCTGTCGGAAGTCCATACGGGACAGGCATTCCAAAGGTCCGCCGATGGAATCCGGCGAGGGCTACCCTCCGGGCGCATATCGGCGGTCAGGTCCAGAACAAACACATCACTGATTCCGTACCCGGAAACCCGAGAAAAAGCGATCCGGCGGCCATCCGGCGAGAAGCGAGGGCTGTAGTCTCCGAAAATCTTCCCCACATCTTCAGTCAGGACACTCTTCTCACCCGTGGCCACGGATACGATTGTGATACGGTGCTGGGTCGTGCTCTTCGCGAGGCTTTCGGAGATGGCGAGGAATCGATCGTCGGAAGACCAATCGATGTACGGGTCCGGCAGGTAATTATGGAACGGCGGCGGAGTGAATACTTTCGCAATCTTCCGCTCCGTTCCACCAAATGCGGGCAATACAATCAAGTCCGCCGGCATGGCGGGCTGGTCGGGATGTTGCCGAAGGAGAGCAATGAATTTTCCGTCCGACGACCAGGTGGGACTGTAGGTATTTCGTTCCGGGCCCGCGATCGGCACAGGCTGTCCGCCGCCGATGGGCTGAACCACTACTTGCGGACCGAGGTTTTGATCGCCTCGGGTGTAGGCGATGCTGCGTCCGTCGGGAGATAGCTGGGGTCCCCAGTCCCATCCAGCATCGGCGGTTAGGGGCGTTGGCAGACGGAGTTGGGGACCGGATTGGCTCTTAGACAACGAGAACCAAACGCCTGCGGCCGCCCCGGCGACCAGGAGGATACCCACTGAGGTCCACAGAACCCTGCGGCTTCGGTGCGGCTGGACTGGCGGTGCCGGTGGCTCTGGCGGACCGGCGGTGCGCTTCGCCATCCACTCGTCGATTTCGGTGGTCAGCGCGTAGACGGTCGCGCCCTTATCGTGCATCAGCCGATGCACGGGCAGACCGTTATTACTCTCCCAGCGGTGAGCGGTTCGTACGTCGCGCCCGATGTATTCCGCGATTTCCTTCCATGACTGGAGCCGTGCGCCAGCGCCCGGTGGACCAATTTGGACTCCGGATGGTTGTGCGGCACCATCGTCGTCCAGTTCGGCCATTTCTAGACAATCTTACTCTGGCTCCTGGCAGAAAGCTACCGCTTTCAGGGATTTTCGTCAAGTACTCCGCGCTGTCATGGGGTATGACATCTTCTGACATCGCCGGAAATCGTCTGACAAACCACTGATGTCAACTGACTTCACTTGGGTAAGAAAAAACTTTGCCGATAGAGTCTTGTATGACCATTTTGTTTGGTGGAGTCCATTCTCTACGGCGTTTTCGGAGTAGAGCGTTTCGCGTCGCTGGACTATTCACGCTTTGCTTTGTGTGTAAGGCTGCGTCGACCAATACGCCCATGCAAGTCACCGGATTCAATGGCGCGGCGGTTGAGCCGATCGATCTTGCTGAACGACTGCACGACGAACACAAATTCGCGGAAGCTAAAACCATCCTGGTTGGCGCGCTGGAAGATGCCCTCAAAGACCAGAATGGTAAACGCCGAATAGCATACATATTAGATAGCCTCGGTTCCGTTGCTCATGATCAGGGGCAGTATCTCGAAGCGGAGAAATACTATCGACGCTCGATCGACTACTGGCAGGATGGCGGAGAAAAGTCCCTCGCAGGCCTGGCCCGAACGCTGAACAATTTGGCCTCATTGCTGTACAGCGCAGGTAAGTTGGGCGAAGCGCAGCAGCTTCTTCGGCGCTCCGAAGATATTCAACTCGAGGGAGATCCGGGGGCAGGGGTGGTGCTTCTGAACCGTGGAAGTGCCTACTTCAGGCAGCGCAAGTACGATGAGGCGGAGGCGGCGTTTCGGGGCGCTTGGGCTGCCCTGGAACCGCATGGTAAATCGCGGGAGCCGCAACTTGCGGTGATCGCGGCTGATCTTGGCTTAATTTGCGAGAAGACTGGCCGGAGGGAAGAGGCGCAATCCCACTACACATTCGCGCGGACCGTATGGGAAAAACAAGTGCAGTCCGGCAAGGCGACACCGGAAATGTTTCTGAGCCTGGCGGAATTGTATTCAAACCTCCGGCAGGACGTTTCGGCCAAGCTGATTCTACAAAAGGGCTTGGTTGTTGCCGAGCGCGAACTCGGGCCTGAGCATCCGCTAGTTGCAGATATGCTCTTTCTGTACGCGAGAGTGCTGCGTCAGAGCGGAAGCAAGGCTGAGGCAGGGCGCATGACGAAGCGAGCCACGACGATCCGAGCTCAGTCTCAGGAGCGTCTCGCTCGACACACCATCGCAGTTGCCGATCTGGCGCCGGTGAAACGAACGAAGTGATTGGCGGCGCGCCGTGGTTGTGGCTCCGCTCAACAGAATCATGTGAGCGGAAGCCATACGCAGATACAGGATGGGTAGATCAAAACTGCTTCGCGATGCCTGCTTGTCTCAGCACCGCGTTGGCTGTGTGCCTGGAAAGGATTTTCCCATCCACGGGGAAGCGCTATCGCGTGATGGGACTGTACCAGATCTCATGGTCACCTCGGCCTGGCCGTTCAAAGTAACATCTATACGCGCGGAGAATCTCCTTCACGCGAGGGTGTAACTGGCCATCAGAAGGTCAGGACGCCACCATCTTCGTGTTGGTACAGTACTTGGAAACTCGCGGTCCGGTGGTTGGGGGCGGTGTTCAACTCCAGCAACTCGGGGATAAGGATTCTCAGTTTCTGAACTAGAATATTAGGTGAATCGGCCTCAGCAACAAGGCCTGGGACATCCTCGCTCTCGGCCACCCAGACACCAGCCTCGCTGTCCCACTGCGCCCGAATCTCATAAACGCCATTGAGTTCTCCACTGGACGCATGTTATCACGGCCCGCCTTTGCTGCCGTGCAGTCAGTCAAGCGAGGGCAGTCGACGAAAATCGGAGCGCGGACTGAAGGGAGGGCATTCAACCTCAGTAGAAAGAGAAGGCGTGTCTTAGTATCTTATGGTCACTGAGCAAATTCCCCGCAGCACCACTCGAAAGTTGGCATGTCTTTATACAGCATCGGCTTTACGGGAAAATGGCCGAAAACCGCCTCTCGATTCCTACACTTAGGTTCGTAACATTTCCGTCCCAACCGTTCTCTTAGAAAATCCGTCATAATCATATCTGACTTCTTTTGTTGTGTAGCCCGTCAGACGACTTTGTGAGCAGAGGTGCGTCGGGGCACAAGGGCCGGTATGCAGCAGCCTTACCAAATGAGCGGGGCTTCGCTTCCCAGCGTTCCGCCTCAACTTCCACCGTCGGCGCCCGTCTCGGAACCGGCTTTCGAGCCGCCGAAGCGCCGTCGGTGGTGGGTTGCCGCTGTTATCACTATGATGCTCGCGACCGGGGCTTATTTGTATTCGAAGAACCGGTCTGCCGCTGATGAGGCTGGTGCGAAAACGGGGCCGGCCATCCGCACGGCTGCTGTTGTCCAAGGCCGTCTCGAGCGGACCATTCGTATATCAGGAACCACGGGCGCGGCCAGATTCTCAACGTTGATCACACCCATCATGAGGGGCTCGCGTTCCGGTTCTAACCGCGAGGCCAAGACGTACGACAGCGGACTTCAGGATTACCAGGTAACTTCCAACGGTGCAAATACCAGCGGCAATTCCGTCTCGGCGGTGACGACCTCCGGCAGTTCCCCGACCGGTAGCACTACCACCACTACCAGTGGCTCGGGCGGTTCGGGCGGTTCGAGCTCCAGTTCCAGCACCAGCACCACTACCACGAGTTCCGCGGCGTCGTCGAATTCTACCGTTCAATCGACGGCCGGCACCGGCGCGAGCGGCAATAATCTGTCCACCGCGCTTCAGTCGGCCACGTCTCAGGTCAGCGGCAACAGCACCACTTCGTCTCACATCACGCCATCGACAACTTCCCGTACTGCGCCGCTGAGCTCGGATTCGGACTTGGGCACGACGGCTTCCCAGCTCAGTGGCGGCACCAATGGACCGAGCAATGGAGGAGGAGGAGGCGGCGGAGGCGGCGGGGACGACTACATGCTGGTTCTGCAGCACGTTGTTACGCCGGGCACGCACGCCAAGAAGGATCAGGTGGTGGCGGAATTCGACCGGCAGTTCATGCTGCTTCGCCTTGACGACTACCGCGCTTCGCTGGCGCAAACGCGCGACTCCGTCGGGAAGTTGAAAGCGGAACTGGCGGTGGCCTTGAAGGCTCATGAGCAGACCGTTGCGGTGGCCAAGGCGGATCTGGATAAAGCCGAACTGGACATGAAGACCATCCCGGTGCTGGGAGTAATGGACGCCGAGCGGCTGAAGCTTACACGAGATGCGGCCGAGGCCCATTACAAACAACTTCAGGCGGAAGTTCCGTACGTAGTGGCTGGTCAGAAGGCTCTCATACGCACGGCGGAACTGGATCTGGAACGCGGCGAGGTGGAGATGAAGCGCGCGGAAATCAATGCGGACAAGATGCTGCTAAAGGCTCCGCTGGCCGGGCTTACGGTGATGCAGAGCACTTTCCGCGGGTCCGAGTTTAGCCAGATTCAGGAAGGCGACCAGCTCTGGCCGGGCTTGTCGGTGATGCAGATTGTGGATACGAGCGCGATGGTGATTAATGCCACTGTGAATCAGTCGGATGTCGAGAACCTGCGCATCGGTCAGAAGGCGATGGTCCATTTCGACGCTTATCCCGATCTCGAGTTGCCTGCTCATATCTACGCCATCGCCGCCATTACTACGCCGGGCGGCATGCGCGCGCAGTATCTGAAGGAAGTGCCGGTGAAGTTGAAGCTCGACCAGGAGGATTCGCGTGTGATTCCGGATCTCTCGGTCAGCGCCGATGTTGTGCTGCAGGCGCAGGACGACACGGCGGTCGCGCCGCTGGCTGCGGTCTTCCGCGATGGCGCAGGCAAGACGCCGTATGTTTACGTGAAGCATGGAGACGCTTGGGACCGCCGTGATGTCGAACTTGGCCTGGCCAGCAATATAGCTGTTTCGGTGAAGTCCGGTGTCAAACAAGGAGAAGTGGTGGCTCTGGAGCCGCCACTCAAGCCGTCTGAAAAAGACCAAAGTTGAATCTGGTAGGGATCGTCTAGGAAGCCATTCAGAATGTCGAAGGATTTAAAACCGAAGCAGCGCCTTGGCCAGACTGCGGGTTCGCGCCGGCGCCGTTTGATTATCAATGTTGTTCTTGTTGCTCTGCTGGCCGGAGGGGCTTTCGCGGGCTACCGGTATACGAACCAGACGGAGAAGGTCGAGGTTTCCGTGGCGCGCGTGCGGCGGAGTCCGTTTGTGATTAGTGTGAAAACGCGCGGAGAGATCAGGAGCGTGCGGTCGGTAACGCTGACGGCTCCTCAGGTACCGATGCCGCGTATTGTTCGGCTGGCGGAATCGGGGCGGCCGATTAAGAAGGGTGAAGTGGTCGTGGAGTTTGATGCGGCGCAACAGGAACAGAATTATTTGGACAACGTGACCAACGTTCGGACGGCGGATAGCGAGATTGTTCAGACGAAGGCTTCGCACCAGATTGTGAAAGAGCAGGACTCGATCAATCAAATGACGGCGAACTACAATGTGGATCGCGCGAAGTTGGATGCGAGTAAGGCCGAGGTGGTATCGGCGATTGAAGGGGCGAAGAGCGAGATTGATGTGGGCGTGTCGGAAGGCGATCTGAGTGAAGTGAAAACGACGGTTGACGCGCACGGGAAGACTCAGAAATCCGATCTGGATCGGCTGGCGCAGAGGAAAGATAAGACGGTCCGTGATGCGGAACGGACGAAGAGCTACCTCGCTCTGATGGTGCTGCGCGCGCCGAACGACGGCATCGTCAATATTCTTCCGAACTTCCGCGCCTCCGGGTCGTTCGGTTCGTCTCCGCCGGCGTTTAAGGAAGGCGACCAGGCGTGGACGGGCGCGGCGATTGCGGAGATTCCGGATCTTTCGGAGATGCGCATTGAGCTCAAATTGGATGAAGTGGATCGCGGCAAGATGAAGCTTGGCCAGGGTATCAAGGTTCGCGTGGATGCCATTGCCGATCGTGAACTGAATGCTACTCTCGACTGGATCAGTCCGATTGCGGCGGTGAATTTCAAGGGGATGGGGCTTACAGAGAAGACTTTTCCCGCGCGGGCGACGTTGAAGAATTTGGACCCTCGGCTGCGACCCGGTATGAGCGCGAGCGCCGAAGTGGTGATTGAGAGCGAACCGAACACGCTGCTGATTCCTGTGCGTGCAAGCTTTATGAATAAGGGCAAGCCGTCGGTATACATACAGCATGGCGACCAGTTCACTATTCGCGCGATTGAGGTCGGCAAGCGGAACGATACCGACATTATTGTTCTCAAGGGACTGAAGGAAGGCGAGCAAGTGGCGCTTGAGAATCCGATTGAGGCGGCTAAGAAGGCTAAGAAGTTATGAAGAAATTGTTAATCCGGGTCGTCATTCTTGGCGTGATTGGCGCTGGCGCCTGGTATGGATACAAGTTGTTTCAGGCTATGCCGCAGCGGCAGCAGCAGGTTGCTACGGCGCGGGTCCGGCGTGGGGATGTGGTGGTGCGGAGCTTCACTCGTGGTGAGATTCGCGCGGTGCGGTCGGTTACGCTGATTGCCCCGAATCTGTTCGGTACGGTGCAGGTGACGCAGCTTGCGGACCTGGGTAGTTTCGCCCGTGAAAAAGATCTTGTTTGCGCGTTTGACGATTCGGAAGTGAATTCACGGCTGGAAGAGAAGCAGTTGGAAATCGATCAGGTTGGTGAGCAGATTAAGAAAGCTGAGGCCGATTTGGCGATCCGGAACAATCAGGATCAGGTCGATTTAGTGAGCGCACGATTCGGCGTTCGGCGGGCAGAGTTGGAAGTGAAGAAGAACGAGCTGCTGGCGGCTATCGATCAGAAAAAGAACCTGCTGAATCTCGAAGAATCGAAGCATCGGTTGCAGCAGCTTGAGAGCGATATCAAGTCGCGGCTCGATCAGGCCCAGGCGGAAATGGCCGTGCTTCGCGAGCACGATCGCAAGGCGAAATTGGAACTGGCGCGCGAACGGCAGCGCCTGTCGCAGGTGAAGCTACTGTCTCCGATGAGCGGTCTTGTCGCCATCCGGCAGAATCGCCAGACGGGGTTCTTTTTCCCTGGTATGCAGATTCCTGATATTCGCGAGGGCGATCAGGTGCAGCCTGGTATGCCGATTGCCGATGTGCTGGATCTTTCTGAATTGGAAATTGTCGCCAAGGTTGGCGAGCTTGATCGGGCGAATCTGACTGAGGGTCAGGAAGTAAATATTCAGCTGGATGCTGTCGGCAATAAGACGTTTCACGGGAAGATCAAGAACATGAGCGGGACTGCTTCGGCGAATATTTTCTCTGGTGATCCTGGAAAGAAATTTGATGTGGTTTTTTCGATCGATATGAAGGAACTGCTCTCGGGTCTTGGGGCGAAGCCGGAACAGATCCGGCGTGTTCTTGAGACTGCAGAACAGAATCGCAAGAAGCCGGGGATGCCCGGGCCTGCTGCAATGATGATGGCCGGCGGACCTGGCATGATGCCGGTTGCGGGGGGGCCCAATGGCGGCGGTCCTGCTCCGGCCATGAGGATGGCTTCCGCGCCTGCTGGCGGCCCCGCCCCTGCGGGCGGCCCCGTCACTTCGGGCGGCCCGGTCACTTCTGGTGGCCCTAATGGCGGTGCTCGGGCTATGGTGCTTCTTGGTGGTCCTGGCGGCCCGGCTGGTGCGCGGCCGGCTGCGGCACCGGCTTCTGGCGCTGGACCTGGCACCGCTCCTCCTCCGCCTCCCACTGGTCCGGGAGGACAACCGATGGCTATGCCATCGTTTCTTGGAAAGTTCACCGAACAAGACGTTGCCGCCGCGAAACTTCCGCCTCCCGCAGCTGAAGACAGCCAGTTGGATGTGCTGGTGCGGCCTGGCTTGTTGGCCGATGTCGAAATCATCGAAGAGCGAATCCCGAACGCTATCAATATCCCCGCCCAGGCTGTGTTCCAAAAGGATGGCAAGATGATCGCCTATGTGAAAAACGGCAACCGGTGGGATGAGCGCGTGATCAAGCCGCTGAAGCGAAGTGAATCCACCATGGTTATTTCGGATGGCTTGAAGCAAGGCGAGATCATCGCGCTTGCCGATCCGAACGCGAAGCTTGGCGGTGGCAAGAAGAAGAGCGATTCCGGCGGCGGCCCGATGGGCGGCATGGGGGCGAAATAGCCATGTTGAATATTGCCGGATTGATTCCTGAATTGAAGATGGGGCTGCAAAGCCTCTTCGTTCATAAACTCCGCAGCTTGCTCACGATGTTGGGCATGATTTTCGGGGTTGGCGCCGTAGTTGCGATGCTTTCCATTACTGCCGGTGCGCAGAAGGAGATGATGAGTTACATCGATCTTCTCGGTGTGAACAACATCATCATCGAATCGAAGGAAGCCGTCGATCGCAATGAATTGCAGGCCCGCCGCGCTATCTCGCCGGGTCTGACGTTCCGCGATTACCGCGCGATTACGGAAAACGTGCAGGGCATCGAGTCATCCACTCCGCGCAAGCGCTTTAAGCCGCTGAAGGTACTGCCGAAGACTGCGCAGGAATCTCCGCTGCTGATCGGTGTGACTTCCGATTACATGAACATCAATAGTCTGAAGCTGGTCGAAGGGCGTTTCTTTAGCGAGGACGACGATCTGCGCTCCTCTCCTGTTTGCGTGCTTGGTGAATCCGCGAAGGTCAATCTGCTTGGCTACGATCCGGCGCTGGGCAAGTATGTAAAAGTGAACGACACGTGGCTGCAAGTGGTGGGTGTGCTGTCGCAGCAGGCTACTTCCGATTCGGACGTCGAGGGTCTTGAGGTTTCCAACCGGAACAACCTTGTGATCGCTCCACTCAACACGGTGATGCGGCGCTTTGAGGATAACAACAGCTATTTGAAAGATGAAATCGACGGCATCTACATCCGCGTGAATAAGGGCGTCGATTCCGTTGAGACCGCTAACGTGGTCAGCGCCATTCTCACCGCGACTCATAAAGACGCCGGGGATTTCAACGTCACGGTGCCGGCCGGACTGCTGGAACAGCGCCGCCGCACACAGTTCATCTTCAGCGTGGTGATGATTTGTATCGCCGGGATTTCACTACTGGTCGGCGGTATCGGCATCATGAATATCATGTTGGCCACGGTGCTGGAACGCACCCGTGAGATTGGAATTCGCCGGGCGATTGGGGCGCGACAGTCGGACATTATCCGCCAATTCCTTACCGAGGCTGTTCTGATTTCTATTATCGGCGGCCTCATCGGAGTGGGGTTTGGCTATTCGCTCTCGAAGATCATCGCGGCGGCGGCGGGTTGGTCCACCGATGTGACCACCGGATCAATCGCCGTTGCGTTCGGCGTATCGGTCGGCATCGGTTTGTTGTTTGGAATTTACCCCGCGGTTCAGGCCGCAAAGCTGGATCCCATTGAGGCGATCCGTTACGAATAAAGGAAATCGGGATTCATCGGTGAGAACGTTTCATATCAGCGCAGTTTTTCTAGCCGGAGCTTTGTGCGCGGTTAGCTTGTTTGGACAACAGTCGTTCAAAATGGACTCGAAGGAGAGCAAGGTGGACGCGCCGCTGTTTCCCACTTCTGCGTATTTCCGGCGTGTCTTCAGTCCGCCGCAGATGTCTGTGGATATCAAAGCGCCCACGCATCTGCGCGATAACGTGGTGGACGGCAAGCTGGAATTGTCTCTGAAATCGTTTCTCGAGCTGGTGCTGGCCAACAACACCGACATTGAGGTACAGCGGGTTACGATTGACATTTCAAAGGACGCCATCACGCGCGGATTTGCCATTTTCGATCCGCAATTCACCGGACGATTTAACGCCACTCGCACCCAGACACCGGCCAGCGACGCGCTTGCCGGCGCGTCCGCTTTAAATTCGCTCTCGCAGCCGGCGAACTTCGGCTACCAGCAGACTCTATCGAGCGGCGCTACTTACAATGTTGGATTCAGCACTCTGAAGACTTCCACCAACAGCTCTTTCGCGCTCTTCAACCCCTCTTTGACGGCGAACCTGAACGCCAGTTTCACCCAGCCGTTGCTGCGCAATCGCGGATCGTTCATGACTAAGCTGCCCATTACAATTGCGCGCAGCAAGCTTCGGGGAGTTCGCTACGGGTTCGAGGCGCAGGTGCTGACGCTCGTCTCGAACGCGGAAAACGCCTATTGGGACGTGATTCAGGCGCGCGAGACGGTGAAGGTTTCCGAGCAGGCTCTCGCGCTGGCCGACGCCTCATTGAAGCGCTCGAAGCGCGAGCTTGAGCTAGGCGCAATTTCGCCGCTCGATATTTTTCAGCCGGAAGCACAATACGCAAATTATCAACTGCAGCTGTCACAGGCTCGTTTCGCCCTTCAACGTGCTGAAGATATTCTTCGTAAACAGATGGGGGCGGACCTCGATCCGGATATTCGCAAGCTTCCGATCAACCTGACCGAGACTCTCCAGCCACCGATTGACCACGTTATCGACCGTGAAGCGACGGTGCAGAAGGCTTTGCAGTTGCGGCCGGACCTGCGGCAGACCCGGCAGTCGCTCGACGTGGACGACCTGAATATTCGCGGTACCAATAATTTGCTGAAACCGAATCTCGCGCTGACCGGCCAATATGGCGCGGCTGGCCGTGGCGGTCCTGCATTCACGCGGCAGAACGTGTTCCAGGGCGACGGGACTACGAGTTCGATCACAACGGTGCTCCCCGGTGGTTTTAACGACGCGCTCAGCCAGCTCTTCGGCTTCGGATATCCGGTATACGGGTTTGGCCTCACACTCAACCTGCCTCTTCGCGACCGGAATGCCGCGGCTAATTATGCGGATGCGCTGGTGAATAAAAAACTCGATTCTCTGGCGGTGCGCCAAAGCGAGCAGCAAATTCGACTCGATGTGCTCAGCGCAATTACCGATCTGGAAAACGCCAAGGCGACTGTGGAACTGGCGAAGGTCGCGCTCGATTTTGCTCAGAAGCGTGCTGACGCGGAGCAGAAGAAATACGATCTTGGCACTTCGACACTGTTCTTTTTGCTTGACGCTCAGACGCAGTTGAATCAGGCGCAATCGAGTTTGGTGAACGCTTCGGTTACTTACAAGCGGATCACAGGGACGCTGTTGCGCTATACAGGAGATTTGCTTCAGGAGCGGGGAATTACGGTTCAGTAAGCGCCTTGCAGTGGCATCCGGAATCAAGATCAAAGACGCTGTCATCGGCACGGGACCCGTGGCGGAGCGCGGCAAGATAGCCGTCGCTCACATCCGTGGCTTTCTGCAGCGCGGTGACGAATGTTACAACACGTATAAAGACGGCCGGCCAGCGCGCATCGATATGGCCAAACGCGATCATATGGCCGGGCTGCGAAAAGGAATTGAAGGGATGCGGGCCGGGGGACGCCGGGAGTTAGTTGTAAGTCCTCATCTGGCCTACGGCAAAGAGGGAGTACCTGGGCGAATTCCTGCAAACGCAGTGATTCGGTTTGAGGTGGAGTTGTTGGAGGTTCGAGAGGCCGGCGTTCTGCATCCAGACGATTACCAGCCAGGAAAATACCTTCTTGTCTTTCGTCCTGGTGAGGCGGCACGGAATCTTCGGCGTTGGCAATTTGGGTTGCGTGAAGGTGAGTCCGCTGGAGCCACTATTACCAATCCGCTGCCTGGATTGACTTGGCGGTACGCTCGTAGCCGAAGTGTGGAAATAAAGCTAGACCCTGCGCAGATGGCAGAACTCATTCAAAGCGTGCAGTCCACCTTGGCTGAGTTCCCAGAAGATTGCTTGAAGCATGATGTTCTATGGAATGACACCTCGGAGGAGGCGAACGCCATTACAAGAGATCTTCGAACTAATTCACTCTGCGTGAGCATCACGCTCTCGGAAAAGGGGCTGACTTTGTGCCATTACTCTCTTCCTGAAACAAGCCCCGTTCTGATTGGCGCGACATTTTATCAAGTCATTACGAGGTCACTAGCGCCCTATCTGCCGGATGAGGTCAAACTTCCCTGACCGTAGTGTACCGGCCCATCGCCGGGTTCTCGATTTTTTGTACTTTACCGCTTGGCTTGGGCCAGGTGATTTCCACCCAGTCGATCTTCGGGGATTTTCCGGCTCCCAGCACTTCGCGCGGGTCGTGTGAGGACAGATAACTTCCTCCGTTGTTCTTCAGCCGTGATCGGACCAGGCCTCCTGCCGACCATCGGATCTTTGCTCCGATTGCGTCCCGATTGCACTTCACTCCCTCTAGCTTCAGTCCTAGCCAATGATTGCCGGGGCCCGCTTGATTTTTTAACAGTACCGGGGCTCCTCCGTTTGTTGCTATGAGTACGTCGAGCAGCCCGTCGTTGTTGAAATCCCCTACCGCCAGCCCGCGTGCAGGGTACGATTTTCCGAATGCCGGTCCGGCTTCATTGCTCACGTTTCGCAGCTTCCCGTTTTCCTGATGGAAGAGAAGGAGCGGCTCCTTGTATTTCACCTGGGCGGAATAGTTTTCGATCATGTCGTCCGGATGGCCGTTTGAGAGGAGCAGGTCGATGCTGCCATCGTTGTCGTAGTCGAAGAACTTTAGCCCCCAGCCGCTGAGCAACCGCGTCGATTGCGCGACGTTATTTGCGTGGGCCACATCTCGGAACGTTTCGTTCTTCATGTTTTTGTAGAGCGAGAACATTTCCTGGTCTACGTTGGCGACGAATAGATCCTGATAACCGCTGTTGAAGACATCCGCTGCGTCCACGCCCATGCCGGACCGCGCTTGTCCGTTTTCGCTGAAACCGACTTCGGCGGAGAGCGCCAGTTCCTCGAACTTTCCCTTGCCTCGGTTTACGAAGAGAAAATTCTGGACTGTGTCGTTGGCTACGAATAGATCCATCAGACCGTCGTTGTTGATGTCCGTCGCCACCACGCCCAGGCCCTTGCCTAGCGCTTTTTCGATGTCTGTTCCTTTCTGTACTTGCATGAAGGTTCCGTCGCCGTTGTTGTGATAGAGGAAGCTGGCCGTTCCTTTGAACACCCGCGGAATGCAGTAGTAGTGACGCCCTAGTTTGTTATCGCCGCAGGAAAGGTGTTCGGTCTTGCCGTAGTCGACGAAGCTGCAGAGAAACAGGTCGAGTTTCCCATCGTTGTCGTAGTCGAACCATACTGCGCTGGTTGTCCAGCCTGGTGTCGAGAGTCCGGCTTTCGTTGTTACGTCGGTGAATGTTCCGTCATGATTGTTCTTGTACAGAATGCAATTTCCGTAGGAGGTCACGAAGATGTCCGGCCATCCGTCGTTGTCGAAGTCGCCTACGGCTACACCCATTCCGAATGTTCCGCCCGCTACGCCCGCCTTCTCCGTTACGTCGGTGAATGTGCCGTCTCGATTGTTCTTGTATAACGCATTCCGCAGCGGCTTTTTTGGCTTGAAGAAATCGGAGGGGCCGCTGTTTACAAGGTATATGTCCATCCAGCCGTCATTGTCATAGTCGAGAAATGCGCAGCCTGGGCCTAGTGTTTCCGGGAGATACCGCTCGTCGGACATTGCATTGTCGTGCACCCATGTGATGCCGCTGGCCGACGGGGGTATCTCCTCAAACAGTGTCGACGGCTCAATGCCCGATAGCAGATGGGCGACTCCGGCCCCAACCGGCAGGGACAATAATCGACGGCGGGAAAGCTTCATTCTTGTTCAATCCGGATATTGTTCATTGGCTTTGACGACTCTGATGAGGTGGTCTGTGAATTTATTGTGCGCTCCCGGCAGATCCAGTTTTGGCATGTGGCAGGTCACGCAGTCTTTCTTTCCCACGCGGCAAATGCGAGTGGCAGCTTTCGTCGCGGGCTTCGCGGCCCTGGAGTGGCATGCCACACATTTTGCATCATACGCGGCTGTCGCGGTCTCCACGTCGCGATGCGGATTGTGGCATGCTGTGCACCGGATTCGCCGGTCCTCGGCATCGTAGCATTTGCTGTTGCCCAGGCGGTACGGCTGGAAGCGCACGTTCAGAATCCCTCGCGGTCCGCTGGTCGCTATTTGCGACCAGGAACGGTGGCACTGCCCGCAAAAATCCGAGAGTTCTTCCGTGCTCAAACTTCCCAGTTTTTGCATTGGCGATCTGGCGCTCAAATGTTGTTCCGTTGGGCCGTGGCAACGTTCGCATTGGACGCCTGCGGTCATCGCGGCAAGGGTGGGTTGCTGTCCTTTCACCGCATTTGTCGCGTGGCAGTTGAAACAGTCTGCCACTTCATTTGGCGCCCTCACGTGGCCGGCAGCGTCACGCACGGTGTGTGCGGTTTCGGTTTGAGCGCCCATGGTTAAATCCAGATTCTTCAGGGCGGAATAGTAGCTCACTGTGCTCTCGTGCCATTGGCCTTGCAACTGGAAGAAATATGTTTGCCCGGCGGCGCCTAATCCGAAGGCCCAAATCAGGGGCGCTCGAATCGTTTCTTTGCCGTCTGTCACCGTATAAATGGACTGATCGCCCTCGCGCGCGATTTCATATGAGTAGCCGCCTATTTTCGCGGTCAATTTGGGGGACGTCTTCAGGATCGCGCAATCTTTCACGCTCTCCAGCGCTCGCGCCATTGCCGAGTGAGCGAATCCGCTCGTCTCCGCCGTGTGGCACGCCGCGCACGCTGCCGGAGACGCTGCGCGCATCACGTTGAATGCGAACAGAGCCAAGACCAGCCTCACTTCACGTTCACTCCTGGCTGCTTCGCCTGGATTTCCGCGTTCAATTTCTGAACAATCGCCCGCTCGCGGTCGCCATCCGCCTTTCGCTTCAGGCGGTAGTACACGGTGGCCAGGGTTACGTGCGCCTCGGTGAAATTCGGGGCTTCTTTCAGGATGGATTCCAGTTCTGCCCGCGATACATCCACTTTCCCCTGGCTCAAATCGATGGACGCGAGCTGGTAGCGCACACCCAGATCGCCCGGACGCACCTGGAGCGCACGCCGCAGATACTTCACCGCATCTTCGAAATTCTGATCTTGCTTTAACACCACGGCTAGCTGCAGGTTCGAGCTGAAGTCGTTCGGATTGGCTTCGAGCGCTTTGCGAAACGCGTCCGCTGCGCCCGCCGCGTCTCCGGTCGCGAGCATCGCCTGGCCGCAGAAGGAGTAAACGTCCGGCAACTGAGGGTTCAACTCGACGGCCTTCTTTAGATCCTCCAGCGCTCCGGCATAATCCCTGACGTTCAACTTCGTTGTCCCGAGCAGTAGCCGCGCTTCGGCTGAATCGCCGTTGCGCAGAATGCGATTGATCACTACCTGCCCGCGATCCACCTGGTTGTCCCGCACCAACGCCGTTCCTAGAACATAGGCGATGGCCAGATCGTCCGGTCTTTGTTCCGCGATCGGTGTCAGCAGTTCCACCACCTTCTTGTTTTTTCCCAGACTTAACCAGCAGTCGGCCAACAGCAAAACCGGTTGCAACTCAGCCGGTGCGGCTTTGTGAACTTTTTCGAAAATCACAGACGCCTCTTGCACTTGTCCTATCTTGTAATAGGCTAGGGCAAGATTCAGGTCGACCGCCATGTTCCCCGGTTGGAGCTTGAGCGCGTGACGATATTGGGCGATCGCGTCCGTATAACGGCCGACCTTTGCGTAGGCTGCTCCCAGATTCGAAATTGCGATGAGCGAATCCGGGCGTACGGCCAGATATTTTTCATAGGACAGAATCGCACCGTCGATGTTGCCGGCTTGATGTTGCGCGATTGCCTGCTTGAGGATCTGTTCAGCTGGTTCAATTAGAAGCGCTAATGCTAGGAGAACTGCGCGGGACATGTAAACCAGCATTATCCCTTAGATTTGTTGGATGGAGACCGTTGTCTTCGTTTCAGACGTCGTGTCCCCTTGTTTCGCAGTTGCCTGGATATCGTAGTTGCCGGCTGGAATGGCGGCCGCCGGTATGGTCATCACGTAGGGAATTCTGCCCTCGGCATCGGCTTCAGGCAACGGCATGGGCACTTTAGTCAGGCTCTTGCCATTCTTGAGAAATTCGATCTCGACTGTTGGCTTGGCGATGATCGAGGCGTCCTGGTAGACGATGAAGAAAAATCGCAGTGCCGCATCCTTGGTCTTGGGAACGCTGTCGTTCAGGGTCGGTGTGATGCTTCCGCCTTGAAATTGGAACGGCTCGTTGGGATCGAGTCCCTTCGCGTTGGGCGTGTAGGAACGCACGGCTGTGAGCGAGGATATGCCAACTCCCTTCTTTCTCGGCGGGATCGTGAACTCCGAGTGCTGCACGCCGATCTTGCCGCTTTCGCGATCCATCACGGCGCTTTCGAGTGTGTACTTTCCGGGAGGAATGGTCATCGCCATCTTGTCGACAAAATTGCCTAGCTTGAGTTGATCGGCCGTTACCTGGAATGACCGGTCGCGGGTCAATTTCTGCACCACCTCGCCCTTGGAATCTTTCACCAATGCGCCCAGCGAGCAATGGACGTTGATCTTGCCCGCGTCCGTCTTAGGTTGCAAGACGTGAAGGGGCACTTCCACCAGAATCGAAAGATCTGTTCCCTCGTCTCTGGCCCGAAGTTGCACCGCTCCGGCGCGGAATCCAACGTCCTCGGAAACCTTGCCGTCGGAGATCGCCTTCAACAGCGGCATCTCGAAAGCCTGGAGGCCCGCTGCACGCGCTTCCGGCGGCAGCGCAAAGTAGCCGTTACGCGCGTGGATGACGAGACCTTTTCGGTCACCGTCCACCGAAATTTTGCGGAAACTTCCGTCGTAGTTTTGAATTCCCGGGTTAAACGTGACTTCGTAATAGCTGCTGATTTCTTCGTTCACTTTGTGCAAGGGTCCGCGCAAGTCGTTGCTGTCCGCGATTAGAAAACCACCGGTCGATTCGGCCAGATCGCGGATTGCAAGCTGTACGTTGGAGCGCGCTGACACCTCGGCATTGTCGGACGACATCACTTCAGCCGTGGTCGTAGCACCTTCTGTGCGATTGACCGTGAGTGCGCTGGCCTTGGTGGCGCCGTTCAACTGGCGGGTTGCTCCCGCGTTCTGCGATGCGGTCATCACGCCGCGCGTGTCCACTGAATAGAAGGTGACATTCGTTCGATTTGCCATGCCCAGCAGATTGCGAAACATGGTGTCCAATTCCGGAGTTACGTACAAGCCTTCAGTGAAATACAACACCGACTTCCGGCCCGGCATTGCCTGTTGGCCTCGTACCAAAGATTCCAACGCCTCGATGGACATGCGCGCGTTCCGCCCGGCGATAGCGGCGTCAAAGCGCAGCATGTCGAGCATCACCTTCATTAGCATCGGCTGGGTGGGATCGGACGGCGGCCCGTTCGCGGGTTGAGCGCCTGCGGCCTGGGTCGCCGCGGCAAGGATATTTGCGTCCTGATCGGCAGCCGCACCGAGGTTCCGTCTCATCTCGGATTTGATCCCTTCCGATTCGGAAACCAACTTTCCGACGGCTAGACCGGTGGTCGCCCGATCGATGGCGCTAGCCAATGCATCCTTATCCTTGGTGAACTGCTGCAGCACCAAAAGCCGCGTGTTCAGCATGACTACGGAGTAGTAGACATTTGTACCTTGATCGCCTTTGATCAAGTCGAGCGCCGCGGTCCGGGCGGTTTTCCGTTGTTCAGGCGCTCCCATCGCTTCAAATGCGAGCGTCACCAGCCGAATTTGACGTAGGGGATCGAGTTTTGTTACCGCACCCGTCTGGGTGATCGCCTCTGCGCCGCGCACGAGGCGGAAGCTGGTGAGAGTTTGCTTCGCGCCGTTGTCGGACACCGTCAAGTCTCCGGGCTGGAGGTCAGAGATCGGCTTACCTTTCTTATCCCGGACAACGATGTCGAGCAACACTTCGTCGACGGTGGTCTTGACGGTCGGCGTTTGTGCGCCGGCTGAGAACGGAGTCAGCGCGGCCATTGTCAGCAACGCGCATAGTGGTGTATATTTCATTGAAAACGTCCCTTCAGGCGTTCGAATTCGCCGCGTTGCTGCTCGGCGTCTTTCGTCCGTCCTAATTTCAAATAGGCGGCTGCCAAACTAAACCGGGCCTGGCTGCTGTCCGGAGCGAGCGCCACGGCGGTTTCCAATTCCTTGGCCGCCTCGGCTGCGGCGTCGAGCGCAAGAAGCACTGTACCCAGCGCGACGTGCGTGGCGAAATCACCGGGGCTTGCCTTCACGGCTCTCTCGGCATAGCCACGCGCGTTTTGCGGCTGTTGACGCTTCAGGTAAATCATTGTCAGACCCACTAGCGCTGGGGTGTGCGACGGCTCCAGAGCGAGTGCCTGATTGATTTCTGCGATGCCCTTTTCCGAAGAGTCTTTCATTAGAAAGGCGCCGAACCGGAAGTGAATGTTCGCTTCCGCTGGATATTCCCGCGCGGCCGTTTCGAACTTCGCGACCGCTCGCGATGAGTCCTTCTCCATAGCGGTCGTCATCGCATCACCGAGCTTCATCACCATTTCCCGGCTCGCTTCGGGCACCTCGGATGGCAGCCAATTCTTTCTGAAGCCTGCTATGCCCGCAGCTACGCTGATCTCCGGCGTAGTCTTGCCGATGCTGATTAATTCACCTAGCACGGTAATGGCTTTTTCGAAGCTGCCGGTCTTTGTCAATACGAGAGCGAAATGAAGCCGGGACGTCGCGGCAAGCTCGGCGGGTTCCTGAAAACCGAGCCGTTCGGTCTGACCAAAACTCTTGAGTGCCGCGTCGTAATTATGCATGCTGTATTCGCATAATCCTGACATGGTCCAGGCCGGCGTCAGCTCCGGCTTCAGTTCGGTCAATCGCCGGAAAGCCGGCGCGCACTCCGCGTACTTGTCCTGATCGTAGCCGATGGAACCGGCATACCACCAACCTTCGTCCCAGTCCGGCTTGAGCTGCAATGCCTTCTGGTAAAAGCCCAGGGCCTCGTCGAGCCGCTTGGCGTCGCGCGCTTCCATGGCTTGCTTGGAAAGGGTCTCAAAGGATGGCGCGAGCATGAGGAAAATCGCGGCCGCACCCAGCATCATTTAAATCTCGTATCCCATCTTACTCCGTCGGGGTTGGACAAAGGAAAGGGCGCCCCTTTCGAGACGCCCCGTGTTGCTGAGAAAGTTTCACGCCAAGATGCTAAGGCGCAAAGAAAACCGGTCAGAAGTAAAACTTGATCGCCACTTGAACTACGCGGTGACCTTCTTTCTGCGTTGTCGACCCGAAGTTTGTCGTATTCACTTTCAAAGTATTCGGATCGAATCCAAGGTTCAGGTTGCTTCCGCCGACGAACGACCACAGCGGATGGTTCAGGAAGTTATACGCATTGAATCGGAGCTGGATCTTCATCGATTCCTTGATCTGGAAATTCTTGAAGAGTCCGAGATCGGAATTGAAGAAGGCCGGTCCGTACATCGCCGGAAGAACAGTAGGACCGTTCTGGCCTATCTGTGTAGGCACCGCGAAGCAGCTCGGGTTGATGAACTGGTGCGGTGCGAGGTTCGCCGTGGGATTACATGTCAATACCGGATTGAGCTGGATATTGGGTGTTCCGAGAAGCGATGCGCTGCTGATGTTAAACGTGGTCCCCGGGATCTTGGCGTTGTTCAGATTCAGGTTGAAGTTATTGTTGTTGCTCAGACCCGAGAGGTTGGCGCCACTCTGCAATTGTGTAATTCCGGAGAACTGCCAGCCGTTAATGAAGCCGCCGCCGATCTTGCTACTGGTGAATTTGCCCAGTTCCACTGAGTAAGCAGCGTTGAATATGTGCGTGCGGTTGGCAGGTTGCACACCGTAGTCGTTGTTGAGATTGAACGAGTCGCGTGTGGGATTGATGATACCCATCGACTTCCCGTAGACGTAATTCATGTTGAGGACGTAGCGGCCCTTGGTGCGCACCCAAGTCGTCTGCAAGGCGTTGTAATTCGCATACAGGTTGTTGGTCGCCAAGCCGAGATTCGAGAAACCCAAGAGTGGACGGAATTTGTCCGCCGTGAGGGTATTCGGGTCGACGCCGCCATTCTTTGATGAAAGCATCGCACCCACGGGAACCAGGTTGATGTTGCTGCCCTGGCCGCCCTGGGTATTCGATAAATCGCGGCTTTGGTTGCCGACGTAGGCGACTTCCAACAAGCTCGACCAAGGCAACCGCTGCGACACTGTGAAGCTATAGCTGTCGGTGTAGGGTTGCTTATCGTCTTTGCTGTCGACGGCGGCGGGAGAGAGAGCCTGACCGCTGAAATTGATGGTGTCGAGTTGGCTTGCCTTCAGCGGGACTCCATTCACGTTATTTCCGAGACTAATGTTCGTAACGCCCGCGGCTACGTCAAGGCCATTGGTGAACTGCCCGGAATGGTAGTAATAGCGGCCCCAGCCACCACGGAGGACCGTCTTGCCCTCGCCCATCAGGTCATACGCGACACCGAAGCGCGGCTGGTAGAACGCACCTCGCGTCGGGAATCCGCCGATCGGCACGTTGGAGTTGCGCTTGTTCCACTCAAATCCGCAATACTGGGTCGGCGTGCAGCTCGTGTTGTATTTGGAATAATCGAAAACTGAATATCCGAATCCAAGGCGGTCCGCCCACGGAGTGAAGTGAGTAATGCGAAGGCCCAGTTCGATTGTCAACCTCTTGTTGACCTTCCAGGAATCCTGAACGAAGCCTTCATACGTCGAGTACGCGATGTCGTTAATGCGGTTGAACGACGTTTCGTTATATCCACTCAACGTGCCTGTGAGCAGGTCGGCGAATTCGTTTCCGGTGGAGTACGTATTGCCCTTAGAAACATTTAATTGGCCGTTGGTGTTGTTGTTTGCGGGCTGGGCATTGCGAATCCATTCCCAGAAGAAGCCTGCCTTCACAGTGTGCGTGCCCCAGACCTTCGACACTGTATCGCTGAAGCTCGGCATGTACTTGTTCGCGTACAATCCGGAAGTCGGACCGCCCGCTTCGAAACCACCTGGGTTGAATACAAGGGCTGATTCCTGGCCGCCGCCGAAGGAGGGAATCTGCAGAACTCCATTCTTGTAAAGACCCTTGTAGCCGTAGCCGACCTTCGTGCGGTCGACCTTGGACGGATCCTGGAAGACATTCGGGAAGCCGATGAACGTATAACCGAATACGAACTCGTTGGTCATGGTCGGGCTGAACACGTGAGTGAGCGACGCCGTGACCGACTGCGATGAGTTCTTACCTTCGATCGGCGTCGGATAAGGAACTTGGTTTCCGTTGCGCCACCACAGGCCCACAGGGAATTGCTGCGTTTCTCTTTGCAGGTTATACCGGACGAACAGTTTCGTGTTGTCGCTGATGTTGTAATCGACGCGTGACATCCACTGCGTGTTGTTCTGGTTGAACGTTTCCGCTTGGACGTAGTTGTAACCGCCGGTCGTGTTCGGATTTGCATTCGGGGCCGGATACAGTTTCATCAGGGCCACCATATTAGGATCGATCTGGGAAGCCGGGATGATTCCGCCGGGATACGTCGTTGCGTTCACCTGGCCGGGAGGGCCGCCGGATTGCGTCAGATTGCCCAATTTGGCTACTTCAGACGGCGAGAAATTGCCTGTCAACATGCCTGCGGTTGGAACCGTTGCACGCAGCAGGCCTGTGTCGAGAACCTGGTAGAAATATTCGTAGCCTGTGAAGAAGAACAGCTTGTCGCGGTTCTTGTTGAAACGCGTTCCGGGGATGAGCACCGGACCACCGATGGTGCCGCCTGGATAGTAGTATTTGTTTTGCGGCTGCGTCTGACCGGTGGAGTTGAACAGCGCGTCGTTGGCGTTCAACGCGTAATTTCTGGCGTAGAGAAATGCGGAGCCGTGGAAGTCTTTACCGCCCGATTTCGCTACGGAACTGACTACCGCCGGACCCTTCTGATTTTCAGCACTGAAATTCGACATCTTCACTTGGAACTCGGCGATCATGTCGGAGTTGGGGTTCACCGGCGTGTCGCAATTGCAACCGGGGTCGGAGACGTGCGCGCCATCTGCCGTGATATCGAGTGAGTTGTTGGGAAGTCCATTGTAAGAATAGGCCCCATTCAGCGGACTCTGGCTGCCTGCATCTCCATTTCCGTTGATGCCGATGGTCTCACCGGAATAATTCGCTTTGTTCGACACGCCATTCATGATGCCGAAGCCCGGCATGATCTTCAGGAACTCAGCGGCGTTGCTGCCGACTTCGACGAAGTTTTGCAGTTCCTTAGTGGTGAGTGTCGACGACTTCTCGCCGGAATCGACCGGAGCGATGGAATCGGCGACGCCTGAGACTTCGACGGTCTCGCCGGTGGTGCCGACCTTCAGCGTGACATTCAGGTTGCGCTTCTCACCGCCACCGAGATCGATGCCGTTAGCTTTATAAATTTGGAAGCCTTTCGCATCGACTGTAAGCTCGTAACTTCCAACCGGGACCGAGGCGAAGGTGAAGTAGCCATCATTATTAGTGACGCTGTCGCGGAGAGAACCGGATTGCGCATCGCGCAGTTTTACTGTCGCTTGAGGTACGACGGCCTGTGAAGAGTCGGTCACCACGCCCGTGAGGGTGGCGTAAATCGACTGTGCCGGCAGATTCGCGGCCAGCAAAACGAGGAAGGCGAATCCTGCGAGGATTCTTCTCCAACACGTCATTGTTAGTATTTCTCCCGTTATTTTTTTGCTCATCTTGAATGACTCCCTGATACTTACACACAACCCCGTTGCAGGATTGGACTTCATGCATGATAAGCCTTCGAATCATGGTACGAAAGGCTAATGGGGTTAAGCAGAATACGGTAAACGGAGTAACATGTTTGTTATCAGCAGCGTTAACAAATTTTTAAGGGCACGTTAACGCGATTGTTAACGTGATAGACTGTTCGGTTAATGCCTCCCCTTGCATGGGTTGGCCCGGATGTGTATACTCCCAGCAGCAGGGAGTCTCAGGAAAGATTTTGTCCCCTACGCCCGTGGACTACGAACGAGAACGACACGAACTGGATGCGCTATTGGCATCCGGTATCTTCAATCGCGCACCGAACCTGGCGCAACTGCTGAACTATATCTGCTCGAAATATTTCGAAGGGGCCACCGATCAGATCAAAGAGTACAACGTTGCGATCGAAGCGCTCGGCCGCGGGCCGGAGTTCGACCAGAAGAGAGATTCGATTGTTCGTGTGGAAGCTCACCGGTTACGAAAGCGGCTGCGCGAATACTATGAGACCGACGGAGCGAGTCACGCCGTCAAGATCATAATTCCTCCGGGACAGTACGCACCAAAATTTATCCGGGACGAAGCTCTCCTGCCGGCGGCGACCAATGGGTCGGTGGTGCCCGCCCAAGTGACAGAGGCGGCGCCGACTCCTCCTGCCACTCTCGAGTTTTCACTAACCAGACCGCACCAGCAGCACATAATGCGGATCTCCATCACCGTTTTGGCGGTTGGACTGGTGGTGGGCGTCCTTTATTGGAATTCGCAACGCTTGGCCGGAGGCGCATCGACCACGATCCCCAGCGAGCCGCCAAAGCCGGTGCAGACCAGTGATGATCTTCGAATCCTGGCTGGGGCCACTGACCGGGATTATATCGATGGTCTCGGCCGGACTTGGCTATCCGACCGCTATTTCAACGGTGGAGGGACCTTTCGCGATGCCAACCACAAAGTTTCCGGAACGCGGGATTCGAGAATATACCAGTCCCGGCGGGAAGGAGACTTCGCCTACGATATCCCTTTGAAGCCGGGTGTATACGAGTTGCGCCTGCATTTTGCGGAGACGCTTTTCGGCGAGTCCAATATTGCCGGGGGCGGTGAATCGAGCCGGATCTTCTATTTGGGGCTCAATGGCAAGCCGTTGGTGCCGGAATTGGATGTGATCGGCGAAACGGGGGCTAGTGCCGCTGATATCAAGGTGTTCAAAGATATTTCTCCGGCTCCCGACGGTTATCTTCATTTGAAATTCAGCCCGATTACGGGTAGCGCGTTCCTTAACGCGATTGAAATCACGCCGGGAGTTCCGGGGAAGATGCGCTCTATCCGGATTGTCGCCCGGGATCGCGGATACACCGACAAGAACGGGTATTCGTGGGAGCCCGACCGCTACGCAAAGGGTGGACAGTTCGTGCTACGGGCCGATCCTGTGGGCGGGGCCACGGATCCTGAACTCTACCAGGGTGAACGATTCGGCAACATTACTTATAGCATCCCGGTGGCTTCGGGGCGGTATGGTTTGGTTCTCCATTTCTCAGAGACTTGGTTTGGTCCGGGAAAACCGGGGCGCGGCGGTGTGGGCAGCCGGATCTTTAGTATTCTCTGCGATGGTGTGGCTTTGGTTCGGAACTTCGATATTTTTAGAGAGGCGGGCGGGTCCGACTTGGCGGTCACTCGTGTGTTTCATGGCTTGGAGCCGAATCCCCAGGGGAAATTGGTTATCTCGCTGGTTCCGGTTCGGAATTATGCTTGCATTAATGCGCTTGAGGTAATCGATGAGTCCAAATAGGGCCGCGAATTAACGCGAATGAACGCTAATAAAACCAAATAACTAGGCTAGCACTCCGGCTACTACTTTCCCTTTTACGTCTGTAAGGCGGAAGTGGCGGCCTTGGAATTTGTAGGTTAGCTTTGTGTGGTCGAGACCTAGTGTGCGTAGTATCGTTGCGTGCAGGTCGTGTACGTCTACTGGATCTTTTATGATGTTGTAGCTGAAGTCGTCGCTTTCACCGTAGGTGATTCCTGGTTTTACTCCTCCTCCTGCCATCCAGATTGTGAAGCAGCGGGGGTGATGGTCGCGGCCGTAGTCTTCGGCGGTTAGTTTGCCTTGGCAGTATACTGTTCTTCCGAATTCCCCTCCCCAGACCACTAGCGTGTCTTTTAGTAAGCCTCTTTCCTTCAGGTCTTGGATTAGTGCGGCTGAGGGTTGGTCGGTATCGTGCGATTGGCCTCGGATTTGTTTCGGTAGATTTGTGTGCTGGTCCCAGCCTCGGTGGAAGAGTTGGATGAATCGGACTCCGCGTTCCGCCAGTCTTCTTGCCAGCAGACAGTTTGCTGCGAATGTTCCGGGCTTTCGTGCGTCCGGGCCGTACATTTCGAACGTGCGGTCGGACTCTTTTGATAGATCGGTTAGTTCGGGTACCGACGTCTGCATCCGGTAGGCCATTTCGTATTGTGCTATTCGCGTCGAGATTTCCGGATCGTTGTATTGCTGAAGATTGATTTCGTTTAGGCCTGCCAGATCGTCCAGATAACGCCTTCGCACATCTTTGTCGAGCCCTGGCGGGTTTGACAGGTAAAGCACCGGGTCTCCTGCCGATCGAAACTTCACTCCCTGATATGTGGTGGGCAGAAAACCGCTTCCCCATAGGCGATCGTAGAGCGGTTGATCGTTTGGACTTCCGGTTCCTTGCGAAATCATTACTACGAACGCGGGGAGGTCTTTGTTTTCGCTGCCCAGTCCATATGCCAGCCATGAGCCAATGCTGGGGCGTCCTGCTAATTGAAAGCCTGTTTGGCAGAATGTGACCGCTGGGTCGTGGTTGATTTGCTCCGTGTTCATCGATTTGATGAAGCAGAGATCATCCACTGTCCGCGCTACGTTTGGCATTAGTTCGCTGACCCACGCTCCTGATTTTCCGTATTGCGCGAACTTGAACATTGATGGCGCGACGGGGAAACTTGTCTGGGTTGCGGTCATGCCGGTGAGGCGCTGGCCTTGCCGGATGGAGTCTGGTAGGTCCGTTGCCCGCAGGCCGGCTAGCTTGGGCTTGTGGTCGAATAAGTCGATCTGCGATGGGGCTCCGGATTGGAACAGATAGATGACTCGCTTGGCGGTGGGGGCGAAGTCGAAGTGTGGAGCGGCGGCGGGGCTTTCCTCCGCGCGGAGCAGCGACGCCAGAGCCGCTGTGCCGAGTCCTAGCGCACTTCCGCCGAACAGTTGTCTTCGGGTAATCATTGTTTTGTTACCGTCTCGTCCAGATTCAGGATCAAACTTGCGACCGTTGTGTAGGCCGCCAATTCTGCCGCGTCGAGCGACGGGTTGCGCGGCGTTTCGCCTTCGCTCAGCAGTTTCTGGGCGTCTGCGAGTTTCGTTTGGAAGTGATCGCGGTTGTAGCGGAAATCGTTTAGCAGGATTGCGCTTTCTTTTTCGCCCGGCTGCCGGCCTGTTGCCAGGCGGAATCCCCACGCCATGCGCTGTTCGGGCGTTTGGCCACCCTCTGTCATCATGCGTTGCGCCATCATGCGGGATGCTTCTATGAACGCTATGTCGTTCATGAGGTCGAGCGCTTGTAGCGGCGTGTTCGTACGGGTTTCGCGCACTGTACAGGCTTCACGGCCTGGCGCATCGAAAGTAACCATTGTTGGAGGTGGGGATGCTCGCTTCCAGAATGTATACATGCTGCGCCGGTATAATCCTTGACCCTTGTCGGCCACGTAGTCGTCGCCGCCGGATAGTTCTTTCCATAAGCCCGCGGGTTGGTATGGCTTTACTGATGGTCCTCCGATTTTTTCCACTAGCAGGCCGGAAAGTAAGAGCGCTTGATCGCGCACCATCTCGGCCGAAAGACGGAATCGGGGACCTCGCGCCAGAAGACGGTTCTCCGGATCGCGCAGCAACAATTCGCCCGGCGCTTTCGAACTCTGCCGGTATGTTGCGCTCATGACGATGGTCTTCTGCATCGCTTTCACGTTCCAACCGGTGCGCAGGAATTCCGTTGCGAGCCAATCGAGCAGCTCCGGATTCGTCGGCCATTCTCCTTGCGATCCGAAATCTTCTACCGTCTTGACGATGCCGACTCCAAAATACTGTTGCCAAAATCGATTCACTGCTACTCGTGCGGTCAGCGGATTGTCCTTATCCACCAGCCAGCGCGCCAGGCCGAGCCGGTTGTTGGGTGCGCCTTGTGGCAGCGGCGGCAGGGCTGCCGGCACTCCAGGCCCCACTTTCTCGCCTGGATGATCGTACGCGCCTCGCAGCAGGATGAACGTATCCTTCGGGGTGGGGCGCTCCTGCATCACCATTACTGTTGGAACATTGTTGATGAACTGATCGCGTTTCTGGTGTAGATCCTGGACCTTTGCCCATGCCTGGCGGATCGGCTCCGGCGCATATTGATCGAGGTAGCAAAGGCGGATTTTATCTATCTGTGCCGCTGTTCGTTTCTCGGGCGGGATCTCCGCGATGGCGCGAATGGATTCCGGCGTCGCCAGCACGGCGATTGCGCCGGACGTCAGCACGGCTTGATAAATTCGAACCCGGTCGATCTTTCCCTGGAAACGATTTTCAGCGCCGCCTCCGCCGCCGATGCGCAACGGCTCTTTCACTTGAAAATTCTGATTCAACCCATCCAAATTGATCTTCAGCTTCTGCGAGACGCCGTCGACGTAAATCTTCAGACCTTCGGCGAAATGGGAACCGTCGTACGTCATCGCCACGTGGTGCCAGCGATTTAATTCGATCGGGTTCTCCGTTTCGACGCGCAAGGAATCGTCGAGCCACCGAAGCACGAGGTCCACTTGCACCTTGCCGTCCTTCAGAAGCAGACTGTATCCGGATTCTTCGGGCGCATCTTTGGTTCGCGTGACGATCGCCCCGTTGGCCGCCGTCGGATAGATCCGCGCCGCAATCGTGAAGTGATCGTTGAAGCCGAAATCGGCCGTGTTTCCCCAATCCACAAGGAGCTTCCCCTCGAAACTCGCGCTCATGTCCTGAGGTAGTGCTGCTGTCAGTTGACGCGAGGGGAACCATTCGATGTCCTCTCGCAGCGTTTTCTCCCAGGCTCGTTGCGACTTGCCGATCTCATTGCGCAAGCCGTCGATTTTGTTCTCGGCTGCGGCGACTTGCGCGTCAAACTGTTTCCATTCGGCCTGCTGCTCCGGCGTCGGCGCCTTGATCATCGGAGGCGAATTGCCGTATTTTTGCGCATTGCCACGCTCCGGGATGTTGTCGAAATAGGCGAAAAGCTGGTAGAACTCTTTCTGTTTGATCGGATCATATTTATGATCGTGGCAGCGCGCGCACCCGATGGTGAGGCCCATCCAGACCGTCGAAGTCGTGTCTACGCGGTCCACTACATATTCGACCGCGTACTCTTCCGGTACAATGCCGCCCTCGCCGTTGCCTCGATGGTTGCGGTTGAAGCCTGTGGCGATCCGCTGATCGAGCGTCGGATTTGGCAGCATGTCGCCGGCCACCTGCTCGATGGTGAATTCGTCGAACGGCATGTTGCGATTGAAGGCAGCGATCACCCAATCGCGCCACCGCCACATGATTCGTTCGCCGTCGGTCTGATAGCCGTTGGTGTCGGCATACCTCGCCGCATCCAACCAT
>Ga0105237_10001557_pt1 | contig 29895 bp, 14 predicted proteins | sample KBSC24metaG_FD_81520 | JGI IMG/M metagenome (GOLD analysis project Ga0105237, IMG submission 81520) | Corn rhizosphere microbial communities from Kellogg Biological Station, Michigan, USA - KBS C2-4 metaG | ecosystem: Host-associated > Plants > Roots > Rhizosphere > Soil | place: Michigan, USA... | reverse complement strand
TTGGCCGTGAGCACGTCCTTGCTGTTGTAAGTCCCGGTGGTCTTGGTCACCGTGAAAGCTTCGCTACCGATCAGGCCGGAAAGCGAGAAGTTTGCCGCGGTCAGTGTGGCGTTAGTGTTTCCATCGTAGGGCTTGGTCGGATCGCCGATGATCGATCCCGTTACCGTCAGCGCCGTGATGTGGCCTGCACCGCTGGCCGTGGTCGGCAACGTGTAGTTGGTCAGAAGCGTTCCGCCGCCCGCCGTAAAATCAGTTCCCGCAAGGGTTGCGGTGATGCTGGCGGCGATGGCCACGTCCTTGCTGTTGTAGATCCCGGTGGTCTTTGTCACCGTGATTGATTCTGTTCCAACTAAGCCGGTAAGGGAGAAGTTGGCCGGAGTCAACGTGGCGGTGGTATTCCCGTCATAGGGCTTGGCTGGATTGCCGATGATCGATGCCGTCAATGCCTTCGGGGTCACCACATAGGAAAGCGGCGATGAGGTGCTTCCCGTGAAATTGCATGCGCTCGCAGCGGGAGTGTACACGGCGGTGACGCTGTGGGTAGTCGCGGAAAGAGTTGAAGTCGTAAATGTGGCGGTACCGCCAGAAACGGCGTTTCCAGAGGAGATCGTGGTTGCGCCTTCCTTAAAATCCAACGTTCCGCAGCTCGGTGTTGGCCCACTCGCCGGGGTCACTGTAGCTTTGAATTGCACGGACGTACCGTAGGTCGAAGGACTAACCGGGACGGCCGCAACCGAAGTAGTGGTTGAGGCGGTGACCATGACCCCATTCGTAAGCGCAAAAGTGGCGCTGCCTTGCTGGTCGCATGTATCGTTTGAGTAGGCAATGAAGTAAGCGTTATAGGTTCCACCTGTGGCTGGTGCGGTAATGCTGAATGTCTCGCTGTAACTGCCGCTCGCATCGTGGTTGCTATGGTTGACACAGGTGACCGTACCAGGCGCCGTGGTCGAGATGAGCCATCCAGTGCTGCGCCAGTTCTGGTTCCCACCGCTATTGTCGGTGGTGACATTCACTACGGCCGTAATGGTGGCCCCACTGGCGACCGTAACGCTGGAACCGCCGTTAAGAGTAACGGAGGTCACGGTTCGGCTATCCGTAAATGTCGTCCCGGCCGTCAGCCCCGAGTTCTGGCCTGTCGCGGTCAGAGTGAATCGGACGTTAAGATCCGCCTCGTCAATAGGGAGCTGAGTGCTGAACGCCCCCGTGGAGTCGGTCGTGACGGTTGGATTGTGAGGACCGTCGCCGTCGTCGGGATCTTCGACGATCGACAGAGCGACGGTCTCGTTCGGCCCAAACCCGCTACCAGTAATAACGGCGGTGTCGCCCGGCTGGTAGTCTGGCTTGTCGGTCTTCACCATGGGGAAGCGGATTTTATCGGCGGTCGTGAGGACGGCGCCGTTCGAGTCCTGGCCGCCAGCCACGTGCGCGGTACCGCTCTGTCCTTCAGCGGCCGCGGCGACGCCGGAGCGGGCGGTCGAAAGGGTCCCGAAAGAAGCGAAGGCGTTCTGCCAGGAAACGTAGATCTCAGCCGCGGCGGAGGCTGTCGTGCCGCCGACCATCATAACGGTGTTGTTATTGGGCAGCAGCAGGGCGGAATGGCCGGTGCGCGGGGTACTCATCGCGGGGCCGGGGCTAACCGTGCCGGTCTCCGGGTCGAAGATTTCCGTCGAGGCTTCCGCGCCGTTGGGACCAGTCCCGCCGGCGAGGAGCACCGTCTGCTTCAAGAGCGTGGTCGCCGAAAGCCCTGAACGCGCAGTGGCCAGGGCGCCGGAAGCGGTGGCAATGGCATTGGCCGAGGGATCGAAGATTTCGATGCTGGCCAGAGGCGCCGCTCCGTTGGAGCCCCCCGCCAGCACGACACGGCCGTCACGCAAAAGGGCGGCGGCATGGTTCTGGCGAATTCCAGCAAGATTAGGACCGTTGGAGAATTGGCCGGTGGCGGGATCATAGATCTCAGTAGTTCGCAGCGCAGTGCTGCCGTTGTTCCCGCCCGCGATGAAGACACGTCCGTCCGCGAGCAGCGTCGCTGTGGCGCCGGTCCGCGCTTCGAGCATCGCGGCGCCAGCAGCCCATGTGGTGCTGGCCGCAGTAAAGATTTCGGTAGCGTTGGTGACGGCTCCGCCAGTAATGCGGCCGCCGGTGACGAGCACGCGGCCATCCTCGAGCGCCACGGCGATGTGGCCGGAGCGCGGCGTCAGCATGCTTCCAGCCGGCGAGCCGGAGCCGAGATATTCCGAAGTGGCGAGCGGGTTGCCGCTCGAATCCGTTCCGCCCGTTGCCAGGATAGTGCCGTTGGGGAGCACCGTAGTGGCTGCGCCGTTACGGGCGATCGTGAGCGGGGTGTCGGTAACGACCACGCCGGGCGCGCTGAGAGAGGATTGGGCGATGACGACAACTATAAAGGTCGAAACAATCGCGAGAAGCGCAAAAGACCATCGTGGCGAGCAGAATCTGGACATTTATCCCTCCGACAGGATAGGTAAGTTACGTCAGTATAGTGCCGCGGCGTTATGCCTTCAAGCTATATATGCGTCCCTTTAGTTTTAGGAGTACTGGAACAAAAGTCCGCATCCGACCCTGGGAAACCCCACGATTCGTGATGCGTCGAAAGTATCAAATACGCACTCAGGATCTCTCCGGCTGATCGAAAATGAGCCGCCCAAAATTGCTCCAGCTTTGCCACCAGTGCCTCTATCTTCGCGACCCAGCCAACTGAACTGAATAAGCCGGTGCTGAGCAAACATGGACGCGTCGCAGTCATTCCAGCTTCCGGAAAAGGCCGCCGAAGCCAACTACGTGCCGGCGATGTCGTCGTTATCTGTCGCCTACGCCGAGCAAAAGACGCCGGTCTGCGGCGAGCGAGCAACGTATTGGGCAATGAAAGCCGCGGATGCGGGCGATCCCAGGGGACGGTTGGTTCTAGGCTTTGAATACAACACAGGCAACTGCATCGCGATGATGGCGAGCGGAGAGTTGTACTCACGGGAATGGCGTTCCCGCCGACAACGCTCAGGTTCAGAGCTGGCAAGCGAGCCGCGTGGTTCCGCACCGGCTTATGGACGGCAAGCCTAGAGAACAATGCTTAGTTATGCCGCCGCGTCCATCTCCGGCTTCAGTTTAAAGTAGACTGCTATCGGCCAACTCTTTTGGGAAATCGTGGAGTGACGCGTGGCCGTGACCTTAGACTGTTGCCGCCGCCTGTCTGTTTCCAAGTCCGTCACTCGCAACGGCGGTCGGAAAGACTGTCTAGTAACAAGAAGGCGAATGGTTAGTCTTCCTAACAGGAAGAAGAATGATATGCCAAAGAAAGCAGCTCGTTGGGTGGCCGAAGTAAAGACCGATTCCACGCACCCCCTCCGGGATTATTCAGCAAGGATGCGGCGACGATTGCCAAGACCTTGGCCTCGAAAAAGGTTTCTCCCAAAGGGCCAGCGTCGGGAATGCGCATGCTCATGTATTTTCTAAATCGCGGCGGAAAAGGCCTTGACGACCAGCGCCGGAAGGAACTCGAGAAAGCCAAACGGCTGCTCTCGCAACGAATTCATTCCACGCGCAAAAGCGCGCAACCGGCTTGAGAGGTTCAGATGATGTCTGGAGTCGGGCTCCGGGATATCGGGTGGATGCTGCGACAGACCTTTCTTGAATGGAATCGAGACCGGGCGCAGCGGATGGGAGCGGCGGTCGCCTTCTATGCTCTGCTGTCCTTGGCGCCTCTGCTGATTGTACTGGTGGCCCTGGTCGCGACGATTCTCGGGACCAAGGCTGCGGAAGGCCAGCTTGCGTTAGAGGCGCAGGATCTGATCGGTCTCGAACAGGCGAGGGCGCTTCAGGCCATGGTCCGGAACGCCGACGAACCGGGAATCGGGTTTGCCGCGACGCTTCTCAGCGCCGTTACTTTATTTCTTAGCGCCTCCTCCGTTGCTGTAGAAATCCAGGACGCCCTGAATACGATTTGGCAGGTGCCGGGGCCGCGCCGGACGCTCCTCAATTCCGTCTTCTATTTGATCGGCGAGCGATTCTATGCCTTGGGAATGGTTCTGGGAGCCGGGTTTCTATTGCTGCTGTCGGTTAGTTTAAGCGCCTCGATTGCAGCGATCGGCAAGTTCTTCCATTTTTGGCTGCCCTATCCGGAGGCGGTGCTCGAATCCGCCGAGTCTCTGCTATCGTTCGCCGTCATCACATTCATTCTGGCGGCCTTCTACAAAATTCTGCCCGATCTGCCTTTGCAGTGGAGCGATGTGATCGCCGGAGCCGTTCTTACGTCGCTCCTGTTTACTTTGGGGAAGCAGCCGCTCGCGTTCTATCTGGGAAAGGTGAGCTTTGGTTCGGCCTACGGAGCGGCAGGATCGTTGGTGGTGATTCTAGTGTGGGTGTATTACTCGGCCCAACTATTCTTTTTGGGCGCGGAATTCACCAAAGTTTATACGCGGCGGCTAGGATCCCTTAAGCATGCCGCGAATCCGTGATGCGGGCCGCCTCCGGTTATGAAACTGAGCGGGACTTTAGGAGTCTAACTTTCATGGAGGGCTCTCCCAAGGTCTGTCTCGGACTGTGGGCCCTGGCATCCTTGGGATTTGTTGCTTACGGCGCGCCTTCCGCGTTCGAAGGCAAGCCCATAGTGGATATACAGTTCTCCGCCCCTCAACCCTTGGATACAAAGGACTTGGCGCGCGCCCAACCTTTGAAGAAAGGCCAGCCGCTGCGCGCCGAAGATGTAGCGCATGCCATCGACGGCCTCTTCGCAACCGGCCATTTCGCGGACATCGCGGTCGAGGCCGAAGCTTCCGGCAGCGGTGTTCTGGTTCGTTTCGTCACCAAAAACGTGATGTTCGTCGGCGACGTGTCGATTGCGGGCAAGTTGCTGGATTCGCCTACGCGCGGGCAGGCTCTGCAAGCGCTGAACCTTTCGTTGGGAACCGCCTTTCACGAAGAAGATGTCACGCACGCGGTGGAAAGCCTAAAGCGGCTCCTCGAAAGCAACGGACTCTACGAAGCAGAGGTGACTCCAACTGTCACTCCCAACGAAAAGAATCAACTGGTTTCCCTCAGTTTTGAGATCGCCAAGGGTAAGCGCGCCAAATATGCGATGCCGGTCGTCGACGGCGAAACGAATTTGTCGGACGATGCATTGGCGCGCATAACGGGTTGGCGAATTCCCATCATTCATTGGTGGCGGAAGGTCACCGAGGGGCGCACGCGCAAGGGCGTGCAATCGCTGCTTGCAAAATATCAAAGCCAGGATCACCTTACGGCGCGCGTGGAACTCGACAAACTGGATTACGATCCCGAGCGGCTGCGCGTTCGGCCCAATCTAAAAGTTACGCCAGGCCCTCAGGTCAAAATCAAAGCAGTCGAAACCAATTTGTCGCGGCGGCTGTTGAAACGCTATGTTCCCGTCTTCGAAGAGCGCTCGGTCGATAACGATCTGCTGGTCGAAGGCCGGAGAAATCTGCGGGATTATCTGCAGAGCCAAGGCTACTACGATGCCGATGTCGATTTCCGGGTGCAACCGGTCAAGGAGAATGTCCAGACCATCGAATACGTGATCGCCCGTGGGCCGCGCTACAAACTCTCGCACGTGGCTATTGCCGGCAACAAGTATTTCGATACCGGTTCGATTCGGGAGCGGACGTTTACGGCTCCTGCGTCCTTTACCCTCAGGCACGGCCGCTATAGTGAGGCGTTCCTACGAAAGGATCAGGAAATCCTAAGCAGCCTTTATCGCGACAACGGATTTCGCGACGTGAAGATTAATCCCGTGGTCGACCGTCAATACCAGGGCCAACCTGGACGGTTCGCCGTAACTTTTCAGATCGAGGAAGGGCCGCAGTGGATCATCGATCATTTGGAAGTTCGTGGCGTAACCCAGGTGAATCTCGCAGACCTTGCATCAGGCCTGGCAGCCAGCGCCGGCCAGCCATTCTCCGACGGAAACTTGGGGCTGGATCGTACCACCGTGCTGAATTATTACTACGCTCGCGGATTTCCCGCCGCGACGTTTACCGCTTCCTGGCAACTTACCGGCGATCCCCATCATGTGGATGTCGTGTATGACGTCACCGAAGGCGAGCCGCAATATGTAGGCGGCGTCATCGTTTCCGGTTTGAAGACCACGCGACCCACTCTGGTAAATAAATACATTACGCTCAAAAGTGGCGATCCGCTCTCTCCGGACGCGCAGGCGGACATACAAAGGCGTTTTTACGATCTGGGCGTCTTCGCCCGCGTCGCCGCCGCCACCGAAAACCCGGCCGGCACCACTCAATTCAAAAGCGTTTTATATAACTTCGATGAAGCCAACCGCTATACGTTTTCGCTAGGATTTGGCGCGCAATTGGCGCGTTTCGGAACACCCAGCACCACCAGTTTGGCGTCTCCCGCCGGCGCCACGGGTTTCAGCCCCTTGGTTTCGCTGACCGCCACCCGCCTCAATTTCCTGGGTTTGGGCCACACCGTTAGTTTGCGCGGCGCTTATTCCTCCATCGAAAAACTTGCTTCGCTGAGCTACCTGCAGCCGCGTTTCCGCGACGTCGACGGCCGCAACCTCACCTATACCCTGCTGTATGACAGTTCGCTGGACGTCCGCACGTTTGCGTCGCAGCGGTTCGAAGGCTCGATTCAGCTCTCCCAGCGCTTTAGCAAAAGCCTGAACGGCTTGTTCCAATTCTCGTATCGGCGCGTGAGCGTGAGCGAGGTGGTGATACCGGCACTGCTGATTCCTCAACTGGTGCAGCCGGTGCGCATTGGAATCATTTCCGCAAGCTTGATCCAGGACCGCCGCGACAACCCAGCCGACTCGCATCGCGGCATCTACACTACTGTCAATTTTGGCATAGCGGGTAAATACCTGGGTTCACAACGAGAGTTTGGCCGGGTGGTGATCCGCAACGCGACCTATTACTCGCTCACGAAAAACCTGGTGCTGGCACGCCAGACCCAGTTCGGCGTCATCGCGCCGTTTTCTCCGCCCCCGGGACTCAGCGCTCAGGATTCAGTGCCGCTACCGGAACGCTTTTTTAGCGGGGGCGCGGATTCGTTGCGGGCGTTTCCGTACAATCAGGCGGGCCCACGCGATATCGGTGCGCCGACCGCCCCAGGCGGACCCTCTTACCAGCCCACCGGGTTCCCTCTGGGTGGGAATGCGCTGTTCTTCAATAACGTGGAGCTGCGGTTTCCCTTGATCGGCAGCAACATCAAGGGTGTGTTTTTTCACGACATGGGAAATGTCTACAGTAGCATCGGCAAGCTGTCGCTGCGATTCCATCAACACGATTTGAAAGATTTCGACTACGGCGTCCATGCCGTGGGCTTCGGAATCCGCTACCAGACCCCCGTCGGCCCGATTCGCGGAGACTTGGCGTACAGCATCAATCCGCCGTCGTTCGTGGGTTTCAAGGGCACGCCGGATCAGCTTCTGCAGTGCAATCCAAATGTTCCCCCTGCCTCCTTGCCCAGCTTTTGCCAGGGCGTTCCCCAAGGCATCAGTCATTTTCAATTCTTCTTTTCGATTGGACAAACCTTTTGAACCTACGCGGCGTAGCCTGGCGAATTCTCCTGTACTCTTCACTTGCTGGAGCCGCCGGAAGCGCACCGGCCGTGCTCGACCGGATTGCGGTCATTGTGGGCAAGCACGTCATCAAGACCAGCGATATCGATCTCGACCAGCGTCTTACCGCATTCCTCAATCGGGAGCCCCTAAGTACCGGCTCCGCCGACAAGCGCGGTTCCGCCGAACGCTTAATCGATCAGGAAATCATCCGGCAGGAGATCGTCAGCGGCGGATTTCGCCGTCCGGCTGAGAGCCAAGCGGCGGCTCTCGAAGCTCAACTCACGCGAGATCGCTTCGGCGGCTCTGCGGCCCGTCTGCAAGAGGAGCTCAGACGCTATGGCCTTAGCGAGAATGACCTCCGCGAAGAATTGCTGTGGCAACTTACGGTCCTCAGCTTCATCGACCAGCGCTTCCAAAGTGCCGCGGTGATTTCGGACGAGGATGTGCGGTCATACTACAACCAGCATTTGGCGGACCTTCGTCGCCAAAATCCGCAAGCCAAGAGTTACCAAGCCCTGGAGCCGCAGATCCGCAAAACCCTGGAAGGCGAGCGCGTCACTCAGAGCTTCAACCAATGGCTCAGCCAGGTTCGCAATCGCTACCGGATCGAGTACAAACAGGAGGGGTTGAAATGAACCGGCCCACTAAGCTCTTGATTAGGACTGCACTCGCTGCGGCCGCCTTGATCGCGGCCTTAGCGGTTACCGCGGTAATCGTGGCGCAAACCGATTGGTTTCGTCAATTCGTCAAGGAAAAGATCATCACGGCTACCGAGGATGGCACGGGCGGAAGCGTCGAAATCGGTTCCTACACATTCGATTGGAAACACCTGCGTTCCACTTTCACGAACTTTGTGGTGCATGGTGAGGAACCCGCCGGAGCGCCGCCCTACCTGCAAGCCGAACGCGCGCAGTTGGACATTCGTCTCTTCACCAGTCTTCATCACCTGATCGATGTGGCGTCGCTTGTCGTTGATAAGCCCCAGGCAAATATCATGGTCTTCCCCGACGGACGCACGAATATCCCCACTCCCAAAACAAAAACGGAATCCAGGCAAACGCCGCTCGAAACCGTAGTCGACCTGGCGATCGGCCGCTTCGCACTGAACGATGGCCGGATTGTGTTCGCCTCCCAGGAACATGCTTTGAACATTCGAGGCAGTAATCTGCAAATGAACCTAGCGTTCAATTCGCTGACGCAAGGATATCAAGGGAGGCTGGTGTTTGAGCCGATCTATGTGGTCTCAGGCCGAAATACGCCGGTCCAATTCGCGGTTACGGTACCAATGAGTTTGCGGCGGGATCGGATTGATTTTCGAAATGCCACAATCGCCACGGCGCGGTCTTCCATCACCATCAATGGCTCCTTGGAGAATCTCAGAGACCCCACCATCGCGGCGCAGGTCACCGGGCGAATCGCGATAACCGATTTGAAGGCCACCACGAATCTGCCGCTCGAAGGGGAGCCCGCAGGATCATTATCGGCGCTCGACCTGGATGCGAATGCCACCCTATCAAGACACGTCATTCGGGTAAGCGCGCTGCAACTAGCTTTAGGAAAATCGAGTGTGATCGCCTCCGGCACTTTGAAAGATACCAAGGGGCGCCCGGCATTGACCTTTGAAAGCAATCTAGCGCTGGGCGAGTTGGGCCGGCTTACAAATATCGCAGCGCGCCCTGACGGTGTTTTGATCCTGAAAGGCACCGCCGGTCTTAATGCTGGGAATGATTATAGTGTCTCCGGGAGAGTCCAAGCGGATCACGTCTCCTTTCAGCAGGGCAGCCGGCGAATCGGCGGCGTGAATCTTACATCAGCAGTCACTATGGATCCGCATGCGATTCTGCTGAATGATTTGCGTCTCGCCGCCTTCGGTGCGGAACTGCGTGGTAGCGCCTCCCTGCGTGATTTCACCCTCTATCAGCTCCGTGGAAGCGTAACTAACCTGGCTTTGCGGACCATCGCCCACATAACCGGTTACCAACGAATCGGCTACGACGGCATTGTGACCGGTCCGATCGACGCTCGCGGAGACTTGAGCACGCCCGCGGGCCGCGCCTTGGATGTGGATGCGAGACTCGTGATTTCGCCCAGCGGTTCCGCAGGTATTCCCGTGTCGGGCAAACTCAACGCCGCCTATCGCGGAGCCGCGGACGATCTTACGCTGGATGATTCCTACGTGGCGTTGCCGCACACCCGCCTGACTCTGCGCGGCTCCCTCAAAAAGCAATTGCAGATAGCTGTGTCGAGTACGGATTTGAACGATGTATTCACTCCTACAACGGGGACGGCTTCTCCCGTCGCCTTCAACGGTGGCCGTGTAACCTTTAACGCGATCGTGACAGGAGGAATATCCTCGCCCGAAATCGCCGGACATCTTTCCGCCGTTCGCTTTCAAATCCTGGATCGCGGATTCGATAGTTTAGACGCCGATGCACAGTTCTCCGGGAATCAAGCCGCGGTGCGCAACGGCAGCGTCACTCGTAAAAGCATGCAAGCGCACTTTGCGGCAGCAGTGGGGCTTCGCAATTGGAAAGCGCTGCCGGATCGGCCGATGTCCGCCAACATCTCAATCCAGAACGCCGATCTCGCCGATGTTATCGCCTTCGCCGGCCGTCACAGCGATCAATACTCCGGAATGTTGACGGCGGCGGCAAATGTCACCGGTACCATCGGCAATCCGCGCGGGAGCGGCAGCTTTCAGGCGACCAACGGCACGCTCCAAGGCCAGCCGTTCGATAGGATACAAGCTCAAGTCAACCTCACGGACCAGCAGATCGCAATTACCAATGCGTCGCTTGAAACGACAGCGGGCCGTGCTGATTTGTCGGCTGAGTTTCATCACCCCCGCGACAGCGCCGCCACCGGGCAACTCCACGCTCGCCTGCAAAGCAGCCGGATCGATCTCGCGAAGCTTACTCCTCTACAGCGGCTCCGGCCCAACACCACAGGCATCGTCGAGTTGAACAGCGACGTCAGCGGAATGCTCTCGGAGAATCGAACCAGCAATGCCAGCACGATGCAATTTCTGCTCACCAAGGTCATCGCCGACGGCTCCGTGCGTGGACTGCACGCGGATGGTCAAAACTACGGCGATCTGACCGCGAACGCCCGCACCTCCGGGAACAGTGTCAGCTACAATATCACCTCGGATTTCGCGGGAGCGAACTTGAAGCTCGCGGGAACCACGCAGCTCGCCCCGGGTTACCCATCGAGCGTCGAGGCACAGCTCAGCGGGCTTCCGGTCGAACGCGTGCTGGCGCTCGCGCGCCGGACGGATGTTCGAGTCAAGGGGAATCTTTCTGGAACCGCGCACCTGAGCGGAACCCTCGACAACCCACAAGGCGACATGAATGTGGATCTCGCGAGTGCCGTGCTCTACGGCGAATCCTTCGACCACTTCCGCGCCCGCGCCGTCTATCGGCCGCAAGATCTCGACATCCAGCAATTGCAGATTACGGCAGGTCCTTCACATCTGGACCTCACCGCGCACTACACGCACTCGCAAGGCGTGTGGGAATCCGGGAACTTCGAGATTCAAGTCAACGATGGTCGCATCGACGTCGCGCGGGTCAAGTATCTGCAGAGCCGATGGCCCGCATTGGGCGGAACCCTGCAGATCTCCGGCAACGGGAGCGGGCAGATACAAGCTGCGGAGCCGCGCTTCCTGCTTCACGATTTGAATGCCGGCGTCAAAGTCGCCTCCATCAGTGCCAGAGGCGTGAAGTTCGGTGACGCCAGCCTGACAGCCAACACTTCCGGCGGCAAGCTGAACTTTGTGCTGGACTCCAATCTGGCGGATGCGACCATTCACGGGCAAGGCAATGCAACTTTATCCGGGGATTATCCGCTGGACACGCAATTATCTTTCACGAACTTGGCTTGGACGCGGGTGCGCGCTCTTCTGCGCCCCACTGCGGAAGGGCCCTCCGGTTTTGAAGCTGTTGCAGACGGACAGATCCAGGCGCGCGGGCCCGCTCTGAAAAGCGATTTGCTGGGCGGATCGCTCCAGCTTGCGCGACCACGGCTGAATACCATAACCAGCGGTTCCCGATCCGGCGCGGGGGTGTCGTTAGAAAACCAGGGTCCCATCGTTGCCACGCTGGATCGTGGAGTGGTTCACATTCAAAGCGCTCGCGTGGTGGGCTCGCAGACCGACTTACAGATCAGCGGGACCGCGCCCTTGCACGGCGATGGCATCAATGTAAATGTACATGGCAATGCCAATCTGGCTTTTCTAAAAAGTTTGACTCCCGATCTCGATTCCTCCGGAAGTATTACACTCGCCGCCACGGTAGGCGGAGCGATGACCAATCCGCGAATCGCGGGACAGATTGAATTACACAACGGAGCATTGAGCTACGCGGATTTTGGAAACGGACTGGCGAACGCAAATGGAACCATTCAATTTAATGGCAACGCCGCCACGGTTCGTAATTTGACTGCTGAATCGGGCGGAGGAAAAGTGACTCTCAGCGGGTTCGTGGCGATCAGAGACGGAGTGCGATTGGGGCTTCGCGCGAACGCTTCGAAAGTGCGTGTGCGCCTCCAGCAGGGTGTCAGCGTGGTCGCTGACAGCAGCGTGAATTTAACCGGCACGCTGCAAAACAATCTGCTCGCCGGAACCGTCAGCCTGGATCGCGTCACCTACGCCCCGCAGACTGACCTCGCCTCGATCCTGAGTCAGGCGCCGACCGTGGTCGAGACTGGCGCGCCATCCCTGCTGGACAACATGAAACTGGATGTCCGGATCAAGTCGCTTGCTTCCACGACAATTCAATCGTCCTTAGCCGACAATCTAAATTTCGATACCGATTTACAATTGCGGGGAACTGCCAGTCATCCGGGGGCGTTGGGACGGATCACCTTAAACGAGGGTCATCTCGTTTTATTCGGATCGACCTACACCGTGGACTCCGGCACCATTGGCTTCTTTAACCCGGCCCGTATCGAGCCCCGACTGGATTTGAATCTTGAAACCCAGGCCAAGGGCGTTACCGTTTCTCTCCGGGTCGACGGTCCATTGGATAATCTAAAACTGAGCTACACGTCTGACCCGCCGCTGCAATTTCAGGAGATCGTTAGTTTGCTGGCGACCGGCGCCACTCCGACCTCCGATCCCACTCTGCTCGCGAATCAGCCCGCGCAACCTGCGCAGAGCTTCCAGCAAATGGGCGAATCCGCTCTACTGGGACGGGCCGTAGCCGATCCCGTCGCAGGCCGCCTGCAAAGAGTGTTTGGCGTGAGCCAATTGAAGATCGATCCCTCTTTTATCAGCGGAACGGATACGCCGCAGGCAACAGTGACGCTCCAGCAACGGGTTGCGAGCAATATCATGTTTACCTATGTGACCGGCGTCACTGATGCGAACGCTCAAACCATTCGCGTAGAGTGGACCTTTAATCAGCGATGGGCGGCGACGGCCATGCGCGATGAAAACGGCATTGTGAGCGTGAATCTGGTCTATAAACGCCAGGTTCGTTAACGAGGGCCGCGGCTTGGGGCAACATCTTCCTGGCGAGGCGAGAGATAACATTTCCGGCTGGTCAAGCTCGCTTGATGCGCCGCGTCTAATCCCTTCCAGCCTTGAATCCGCACGGTTTTTCCTTCGAGTTCCTTATAGCTCGTGAAAAAGTGCGCAAATTTCGCGAACGTGAGGCGCCACTTGATCGATCGTGCGAATCTGCTCGAAGCGCCGATCCCCGATGGGAACCCCGGAGTATTTTTAGATCGGTCTTCTTGCTGTCGATCATCTCCAGCACTCCCAGAGGGCGAACTTCGACTTCGCGGATAGCGTCGGAGAGGGCGTCAAGAAGCGCCCTGGCCTGTTGGCAGTAAATTGAGACCGGCGGTGGATGGTTCCACGCTCATGGACGCATACCTATGAGTCTTTTTAATCGAGCCACCCTTCCATTCCAGTCTCCTCCGTTTGTCGACTTAGAGCGGGCGCAGCCAGAAAGGCATTGACCCAAATGAGCGGCCCGCCGAGACGCGCGGCATCCGACAATTACGGCCAAAATGTGATTGACAAGGTCTGAGCTCCCCGATATAGTTCGAAGAGTTGTCTTGCTGAAGTATTTAACGATTTGGTGGAAGAAAATAGGAGGCGTATGAAACGGATCTCCATAATGTTCGCCGCGCAGGTGGTTTTGTGTTTGGGAATGAGCTTGAGTCTGTTTGCGCAATCAACATCCCAAATCTCAGGAACCGTCAAAGACGCGACGGGCGGCGCGATTCCCGGCGCGATCATTACTGTCACACAAACCGATACAGGAATCACTCGAACGGCGACCTCGGATTCCAGCGGTGTCTACTCGCTGCCGAGCCTGCCTCTCGGTCCCTATCGGATGGAAGTCAAAAAGGACGGCTTTTCTGCCTACGCCCAATCTGGCATCGTTCTGCAAGTGGACTCGGCTCCTACCATCGACCCACAGATGAAGATCGGCGCAGTGTCGGAAACCGTGCAGGTGGAAGCCGCGGCAACCATGGTGGAGACGCATAGTACTGGTGTTGGTCAGGTGGTGAATCAACAGCAGGTGGTCGAGCTGCCTCTGAATGGGCGCCAGGTAACTCAGCTCATCACACTGGCTGGCGGCGCGAACACCGTGGCGTCAGGCTTTGGCCAGGCACCCTCGTCAGGCAATCTGATATCCAGCAAAAACTATCCGAACGAGGCGCTGGTCAGCGTGGCCGGCGGCATGCTGAATGGAACCACTTACCTGCTGGACGGCGGAACGCACAACGATGTGTTCAACAACCTGAATTTACCTTTGCCCTTTCCCGACGCAGTGCAGGAATTCAAGGTGGAGACGAGCGCGCTCCCGGCAGAATACGGACAGCATTCGGCTGGCGCGGTGAACGTAGTCAGTAAGTCCGGCACCAATCAGATCCATGGCGATGCCTTTGAATTCGTGCGCAATGGCAATTTCAACGCCCGCGACTTCTTCGCGAATGCGAACGACAACCTGAAGCGAAATCAATTTGGCGGAACTGTGGGCGGCCCCATCCGAAAAAACAAACTATTCTACTTTCTGGGTTATCAGGGCACGCTCATCCGGTCGGCGCCCGCCTCCGCGAAGGCTGTCGTTCCGACCTCCGCGGAACTGGCAGGGGACTTCACTGCTTATGAAAAAAACTGCTTTAACACCCCGCAGCAACCGTTGAAGGGGCCGTTCGTGAACAACGTGCTTCCGAAGGGGTCGATCAGCCCGCAGGCGCTGGCCATGGCGAGTCACTTTCCGGTGGGACCGGACCCTTGTGGGAATGTGACCTACGCTCAGGTCGCCAATCAGAACGAGCACATAGGTGTGGCAAAAATTGATTACCAGGTCAGTGAAAAACAGTCTTTCTTTGCCCGCTATTTCGTCACTCACAGCTTGACTCCTTCGAGCTTCACTGGCACCGAGCTCTCAGTACAGAACGCAGGTACGGATGACGAAGTGAACTCCCTCGTGTTGGGCGATACCTATGCGTTCAGCCCGAATTTCCTCAACGCATTTCACGCGACCCTCGATCGAGTTGGTATTACCAAGTTTCAAGTGCCGATTCTCACAGCGTCGGGTATCGGAGTTCAGGGTATCTTTGAGCCGCTCCCGAATTACTCCAACATCAACATCACGGGCGATTTCATGAGCGCTGGAGGATTCGCGACTCCTGGACTGGTCAACACCACGACCTACCAGTTCAGTGACGACATCAGTCTAGTGAAGGGTTCGCACCAGATGCAGTTCGGAGCGAATTACACCCGGCCGATGCAGGCGACAACATTTTGCGTGAATTGCGACGGTCTGTATACCTTCTCCGGCTCGCTTACCGGCAACGCCATGTCCGATTTCATCTCCGGCTCCTTGAGCGCCTTCACTCAGGCGAATATCAGCAACGACAATGAAAAGTGGCAATATTTTGGCCTGTATGCGCAAGATAACTGGAAGGTCACTTCTCGACTGACCATTAATTACGGGCTGCGCTGGGAGCCGTATTTGGCGGGCCGTCTTCTCAATGGCAGGGTGAGTCACTTCAGTATGCCGGATTTCCTCAACAACGTCCATTCGGTTGTCTATCCCAACGGGCCGGCGGGAACCTTCTTCCCGGGCGATGCCAGTTTCAACACCGGGGGCCGCCCCAACCAGACCAACTGGAAGGATTTTGCACCTCGTTTTGGACTAGCCTGGGATCCGAAAGGTGACGGAAAAACGCTGATTCGCGCATCCTTTGGAATCCTGTACGACATGCCTCACACGCTGTTCTATTACAACTACTCATCGGAACCGCCGTGGGGGAGTGCGGTTGCATTGACGGCGCCTCCCGGAGGTTTTGCGAATCCGTGGCTGGGTTACCCAGGAGGAAATCCATTCCCGACCAATCTCGGTTCGAACGCAACCTTCCCAACGGCCGGTTATTACGAGACTGTTCCTCTGCATGTAAAGACGACCTACGTTCAGCAGTGGAATCTAAGCATTCAAAAACAGCTTTCCAACAGTTGGCTGTTGAAGGCGAGTTATCTGGGCAATGAGACTGCCCATCTGTGGACCGATCAGGAACTAAACCCGGCGATCTACTATTCGGGTACTTGTAACGCCGGACAATATGGCCTAACCAAGGCTGGCCCCTGTTCGACGACGGCAAACACGCAGGCGCGCCGCTTGTTCACGCAACTGAATCCGGGCCAGGGACCATTTTACGGAACCACCGAATTGCTGGACGACGGTGGTACGGCCAGCTACAACGCCTTGATGCTATCCGCCGAACATCGCTTGTCGAACCATTTCTCTATGTTGATGAATTACACCTGGGCGCACTGCATCGCAGACCCGCAAACTACGGAGCTGTCGGGTCCCATCTATACCAACCCCTCCAACCGGCGATTCGATCGCGGAAATTGCACTGCGGTTGATGTACGCCACAACTTCAATCTTTCCGCCGTTCTGCAATCGCCGCATTACTCAAAACAGTTTGTGCAATGGGTTGCCGGCGGTTGGCAGCTTGCCCCGATCGTAGGTGCTCACACCGGCGCTGATTTCACAGTGAGTACTGGCGTAGATACCGCCTTGTCCGGCGTGAGCACCGGAGCGCAGCGTCCGAATCTGCTGCTTTCTGATCCTTATTGTGCCAACCGCAATGCAAACTGCTGGCTCAACGGCAACGCGTTCGCGGCTGCGGCCAACGGCAGTCTCGGAAACCTTGGCAACAACAATTTGGCGAGCCCCGGATATTTCTCCGTGGACGTTTCGCTCTCCCGCCGCTTTGCTGTGAAAGAGAAGCAGTACTTTGAAATCCGCGCCGAGTCGTTCAATATTCAAAACCGCGTCAATTTTCTGAGCCCCGCGGCGGTTAGTCTTGCGGGTGGGCCTTCCGGCTCGGCTCTCAATAGCAGCAATTTCGGAAAGCTTCTGTCGGACGTTAGTCCGCGCGTGATGCAGTTCGCAGTGAAATACGTTTTCTGACGGTGATGGAAGAAATTGTCTATTTGAGCAGCCGAGTGCAGATATTGCGGTAGAACGCAGGACCCGTCTTACACCTGCGACTAAAAGTAGCGCCCGCAGCACTCAGATGGGATCACTCAGCGATTCGCTACAAACTGCCAGGATGGCGCGGTCGCGCAACCCGCGGATCGTCGTAATATCGGGCGCACTCAGGAGGGCCTGCGCCCATGCCCACCCGGATACCCTGCGTTTTCGCGCTCTTAACGCGGCTGATGCCCGCAGCCAATTCAGGTGCGAGCAGGCCGTTGTCCGACGCTTCGGCAGCGAGTTTGCGGATCGCGGACATTCTGATAATGATGGGGGACGACCCGTGGCGGCGTTCTTCTAGGGATACTCGCCATGCACTGACGGTCGCCTTGGTGAAAGCGGGCCGCGGTGCCTGCTGGAACCATCCCATTACCTCATCCAGTGCCGTGTTGTAGACGCGCTTCGTGATCGGCGATTATCGATAGCGTCATGAGGACATTACCTCGGGTTGTCAGGAACATCAAGTCGAGGGTGCGGTCGGATTTCCAGAGAGTCGAGGCTCGCTCCCTTTGGTAACTTCAGTTTTCTGAACAACAGGAAGACGGTTGCGGAAACCGAATCGAGCATCAAACAGATTTTCAACACGTTTCCTGCCGAGACCCTTCCATCTATTAAGGGTCAGAACACAAATTTGAGCGCGAACTGCATGACCCGCGCCGGCGCGGTGGTCGCCGCGGGCGGCGTCGCATCGGTGGTGATCACGCCAAAGGTGTTCGCACTGCCGGTGGCGAGTCCCGGGTTCCCAGGATGGAAACTGTTCGTGATATTGAAACCCTCAAATCTAACTTCCACCTTCTGACCCTCATGGACTTGGAACTGTCTTGAAATCGCCCCATCCCATTGCCAAAAGCCCGGCCCGAGAATGGAACTCTGCCCCAGATTACCGAAGGTGCCAAGAGCGGGCGCCGCAAACGCCTTGGGATTCAGCCATTGCACGCAGAATGCTCCCGGGGAACCGCACGATTGTCCCGTAGTGGGCGAAGCTGTATCGGCCAAGAGTAAATTCGGACGCTGCGTGCCGGGCGAGTTACCACCGAACCCGGTGGTTGTGTCGGTAGCGCCTGTGACGATCGTGAGAGGCGCGCCAGACCGTGCGACGACGGTGGAAGCGAACGTCCAGCCGCTGCCGGCGATTCGGGCGATTCTGTTTGTGAATCTTGGCGTCTGGGCCACCAGCGTGATGTTGGCCACCTGCCGCCGGTCCTGGGCGCAATCGCCACCGTCAGCATTCCGGTTGGCTTCCCCGCTGTTCTGCCCGAAGCCTTGATGAACATAATTCGCTCCAGGATTCAGCAATGTTATCAGCGGCAGGCCGATGCAGTGCGACCAGGTGTAATTCGCGTTCGCGCTGACGTTGCTGTGAAGACGCCACGTACTGGTCAGCAAGAGCCCGTTGTAACCCTGCGTTCCGCCGTCGTCATATTGGGTGAGCTAACCAAGTTGAGTCCCCGGAACCGCCCGCTTTAGAACTCGGCGCTGATTGAGACTAGATGCCTGCGTACAGAGGCCGGGTGCCGTAAGCCCAAGTTGACCCACAACGCAATTGCCAGGAACAAACGTGCCCGGATTCAATTCCACAGCGTTCCAGAGGTGGGCAATGTGGTTTCCAAGATAGGTCGCGGACGCAAACCAGCTTTGCGTGATCTGCCGCTGCAGACCAACGTTCCACGAATATTGAACGGTCGTGTTCAGATTAGGCGGTACCGGCAGATAGGTGCCGTATGCGGGAAACACCGGGCTGCTTTTGTTGTAATTAAACGGGAATGGAGTCTTTCCGCCGGGGTAGTTCGCGTATGGGTTGTCCAGGCTGACGCCCGAACTGATGACGGTCAAGCGGAACGGTGCCGCACTCTCGTTGTTGATCATCATATTTTGGGTCATGAAATCGTGCCCGATTCCACCTCCGGCACGCAACACCGTTTTCCCGTCGCCCCTGGGATCCCAGGCAATCCCGATGCGGGGATCGAAATTCTTCCAACGTGTATTGATGCCAGAATTGCCGTTGAAGCCGGAATCGCCTGGATAGGTGAATCCGGGAGGTGCATTTGGAATCGCCGTGCTCCGGGTGCCCGCGTTAAAACCTGCAATGCTGAAATTGTAAGTATCTCCCTGCGGAAATGCGCCGGCGAAAAACGGGGCCCAATTCACCCCATAGTTCAGCGTCAGCCGCGGGTTGATTTTCCAGGTGTCTTGCGCGTAGAGAGCGAAAAAGTTCTGACGGGTATTTAGAGGGTTAGGATTGGCCTGCCGCAACGACGACACTCTACCCAGCAAAAAGTCCGACATGGTAGTGCCCGAGGTAGTCCCGAATTGAAATTGCCCATCGGAAAACGCCTGCGCCAACAACCAATTCGCCGCGCGCGTATAGTATCCGCCGAAAGCAAACAGGTGCGACCCATGAACGATGCTGAAATCATCGTTGGCACCGAAGCTGGTCTGGTAATCGAAGGCGTACTTAGTCGTACTTCCGAGGGTGAAATTGCCGGTAACGACCATCTGCAGGTAGTTCGGCAGGTAGCTATACATGTTGATACCAACGTCGGGAGCGCCGAACATGTCGGCGCCCGGCTTCAAGGCGGCGATGCGATTGACGGAAGCGCGCAACGAGTTCACCATAGTTGCACTGAGCACGTAGGTATGGCCCAGCGCCAGCGATTGGGCCCGGTCATCGAAACCCGGAATGGCCTCATCCAGTGGGTTCTTACTCAGCGAAAACGGAACCGTCAGTTGCTGTTGGGTGATCATATATCTCGCGAACAGTGTCTGCTTCTCGTTAATCTGATAATCGATGCGAACCGGCGCCTGGTGGTCGTTTTCGTGAGTGATGGCTCCGAAGAGGGTAAGTCCGCAGCCATTCACCGGTGTGGGAAGGCGCTTAGCAATATTGACCGCGGCCGGACTGAGAGCTGTGGGACTGATCGTATTGGGGGCTTTCCCGTTGGTGCCGAATGGCGCTGCCAGAGTCTTGGCCGTGCCATTTTGGCAGGCTGCGGAAGCGAAGGTGGTGAAGTCTCCTTGCAGCATCTGTGCCGTCGGCACGAAGGCGACCGTGCTGATGGGCGTCTGGCGGACCAGCGTGCCCTGGTAGCCCAGGAAAAAGAATAGCTTGTCCTTCTTGAGGGCTCCGCCGATGACTCCGCCGAATTGATTACGCTTCAGCCCGTCCTGTCCGGTCGCGAAGAAATCCCTGGCGTTGACGGCATAGTTCCGCAGGAACTCAAATACGTCACCATGTAAAGCGTTGGTGCCCGACTTGGTCACCGAGTTGACGACCGCACCCGAGTGCCCGCTGGTGGATGCGTCCTGCACGCTGGTAGAGAGCTTGAACTCCTGCAGCGCGTCCGGAAAAGGCAGGGGCAATCCAGTACCGTCCAACGCATTGAGATGGGGCGTGCCGTCCAAGTTGTACTGGACGCCTTCGATGCCTCCACCGGCGACGGAGATGAGAGCGCCAGTGCGCATGCCATAGGTTGGACTGGTACCGGTTTGCACGGCCGCACCGCTCAGAGTGATTAGATCGGTTGGCTGCCGCCCGTTCAACGGCAGCTCCAGAATTCGCTGGTTCTCGATGACGGTGCCGACGCCGACACTGCGCGTCTCAATTTGACTCGCATTGGCTTCCACCTGCACCGATTCGCTTACCTGGCCGACGCCCAGAGTGATCGCGATCTCAGGAGTCGAACTCACCTGCAGCTCGATTCCCGTCTGCACGTACGTACGGAAGCCCATTTTTGTCGCGTCGAGACGGTAGGGCCCCAACGGAAGATTGAGGAGAAGATAACCGCCGGCTTCGTCCGTTAGCGCGGTTCGCTTGAAACCGGTCGCGGTTTGCGTCGCGGTCACTTGAACCCCCGGCACCAAAGCACCGGTTTCGTCTTTCACGTTACCGCTGATTTGAGAAACGGCTTGTCCGTAAACCAAACCGCAGCAGGCCACGCAAATCGCGAGCTGTATTAGCGTTTTCACTCAAGACCTCCCCTGGTCGCACTGGTGACAAGCCGCTACGTAACAAGGACCCGACCCCTGGCCAATGTTAAGACCCAGAGTCTTTCATACGAGTCTCCAAGTGTCAAGGGTATGACGCGATCTAGCGACCCGACCAGGTGAACCCTTGACAAATCGAGAGCGGGTGGTCATAATTCGCAACCATGGATGCCAGGACATTCGCGCCAGTGGATGATCGATTCACCCTCCCATCGCGGCGACAGCTACTCGCTAGACTTATCGCGCTGGGAGCGAGCGCGCTTCTTCCGAACGGCAAGATGACGGCGCAGAGCCCCGGCGGCACTACCAGGCGGCTCGATCTTCACCACCACTTCGCGAACGCGGCTCTGATCAAGATCATGAACGACAAGAAGACGTCGGGTTTCCAGACATGGCAGCCCTATTCGCCTGCCAAGGCCATCGAAGACATGGACAAGGGCGGCGTGCAGGCCTCCATGATTTCGATTACCACGCCTGGCATCTGGTTCGGAGCCGCTTTAGAGACCCAAAGATTGGCACGCGAGTTGAATGAGTTTGGGGCCAAGATGGTTGCCGATTATCCAGGCCGTTTCGGGTTATTCGCCGTGTTGCCATTTCCCAATGCCAACGATTGCCTCAAGGAAATCCAGTACGCATTTGACACGCTAAAAGCGGATGGCGTCGGCCTCCTGAGCAGCTATAGCAATAAATGGTTGGGCGACCCGGCATTCGCCGAGGTTTTTCGAGAACTGAACCGGCGAAAAGCAGTGGTCTATACGCACGCGCAAGTGGCGGACTGTTGCCAAAATCTAATTCCCGGCATCAGCGATACGACTATTGAGTACAACACGGACACGGCGCGTACCATCATCAGTTTGATCGAAAGCGGCCGCGCCGCGGAATGTCCCGATATAAAATTCATCTTCTCTCACGCCGGCGGCACTATCCTCTCTCTACCGGGGCGCTTTCTGGGTCAACAGGCGAGTGCGGTCAATTTGGCGAAAAAGGTGGAACCTAATTCGAGACTCGGCCAACTGAGGCGATTCTATTACGACACCGCAGGATCAACCAATCCGATTCAAATGACCGCCTTGAAGACGCTTGTCTCCACCTCGCAGATCGTTTTCGGAACCGACTTCCCTTTTGGCAGCAGCTTCAATATTGCCGCCGGCTTGCAGAATTGCGGATTCACCGTCGACGAACTCCGCAGTATCGATCGCGGAAACGCAAGCAACATACTACCCAGGTTCGCCTAACCGATAAGCAAGAGTTCTAACGCACACGTACCTGGCCGCGGAGGCCGCCCATTTACGACAATTTACACAAGGACCATTGACACCGTATTGAAATCCCAATAGACTCGCCGAGACGAGGGGTGCAGCGTGTCGAAATCCAAGAAATCTAGAGTCGGGCGGCGGGGCTTCCTAAGAGGTGCGGCGGTTGGTGCGGCGGCGGCGCTAGCGGCCAAACCACCGGTGGCGATGGCGCAACAGGCCGTCCAGAGTGGGACTGCGCAGGTAGCGGCTAATGCCGGTCCGGCGGCGGAGGCGCGGATTATCGATCGTCCCGGCTCCGACTTCATGCTGGAGGTTTTTAAGTCCATCGGTTTCGACTACCTGTTTGCGAATCCAGGTGGGAGCTTCGGCGGACTCCACGAATCGGTAATCAACATCGGCGGGAACAAGGATCCTGAGTTCATCACCTGCATGCACGAAGAGTCCTCGGTGGCAATGTCGCACGGGTACGCCAAAGTCGAAGGCAAGCCGGTGCTGACCATGGCCCATGGGACCGTCGGTCTGCAACACGCGGCGATGGCGCTCTATAACGCATGGTGCGATCGCGTGCCGGTGTATCTGGTAATCGGCAACACCCTGGACGTGCAGCACCGCGGTGGAGAAGTGGCTTGGGTGCATAGCGTGCAGGACGCGGCCGGGATGGTCCGGGAGTTTGTGAAGTGGGACGACACCCCGGTTTCGCTGCAGCATTTCGCGGAGTCGGCTGTGCGCGCTTATAAAGTGGCCATGACACCGCCCCGCTTGCCGGTGGTGTTGGTCGCCGACACCGAAATGCAGGATAACCAGATTCCCGCGGGCGAGAACCTGCGCATACCAAAGCTCACGCTCACGGCGCCACCGGCCGGCGACCCCGCGGCGGTGGCCGAGGCGGCGAAGATGCTGGTGGCCGCGGAAAATCCGGTGATCGTCGCGGGGCGCGCTGCTAGTTCGGGCTCGGCGGAAGGACTGCGCTTGATGGTGGAGCTTGCCGAAACCTTGCAGGCGGGTGTGATCGATCAATATCAGCGTCTGAATTTTCCATCGCATCACAGACTCAACCAGTCACTCAACCCACGCGCTGCGCTGGCGAACGCCGATCTGGTGCTGGCTCTCGAGCCGGGCGATCTCTACGGCACGCTCCGCCCGGTGCGGCAGCGCAGGCCGATCAAGGTGATCACGATCACCTCGGGCGATCTTTATCTCAAGAGCAATTACCAGGATTTCCAGCGCTTCAACGATACGGATTTATCCATCGGCGCGGACGCGGAAGCTACGCTGCCGGCGTTGATCGAAGCGATCAAGCGGCTGACCACCTCAGATCGCCGAATCGCTTTCGAGGCGCGCGGGGCGAAACTCGCGGACCTCAGCCGGCAGAATCTGGAGCAGGCGCGTGTAGCGGCGACCTACGGCTGGGATGCGAGTCCCATTACCACCGCCCGGCTGACCACTGAAGTGTGGGCCCAGGTTAAGAACGAAGATTGGTCCTATGCTTCCGAGGCGCTATTCGTCAGCAATTGGCCGCTGAAGTTGTGGGACATGAATAAGCACTATCACTACATCGGTGGAAAAGGCGGAGCGGGAATAGGCTATGGCGCCCCTGCAACCTTGGGGGCCGCTGTCGCCAACAAAAAACACGGACGCTTCACGGTCAATATTCAGACTGACGGCGATATGATGTACGCGCCCGGCATTTTGTGGACGGCGGCGCACCACCGCATCCCGATCCTGACGCTGATGCATAACAATCGCGCCTACCATCAGGAGGTGATGGGAATCCAGGGCACGGCCAATCACCGCGGCCGCGGGATCGACCGCATTCATATCGGCACCAAGATCGACGACCCCTTCATCGATTACGCGAAGCTCGCGCAGAGCATGGGAGTCCGCTCAGAAGGTCCGATTTCTGACCCTAAGGACTTGGGCGGCGCCATTCGGCGGGGCATTGAAGTCGTCAAGCGCGGCGAACCGTACTTGATCGACGTTGTCACGCAGGGGCGCTAAGGAGACGAGCATGAAAAAGTGGATGGCGATCTGGGCCTTCGTGGTGTTTTTACCGGCCGTACACGCACAAAACCCTCCGGCGCCAAGCAATGTCGAAAACGGCAAGCGCCTTTACCTGAAGAACGGTTGTTATGAGTGTCACGGGACAGTGGGCCAGGGAGCACAGGCGAATCCGCTGGCTCCGCGGCTCGCACCACGGCCGCCGGCACTGGCGGCACTGATTGCTTACGTAAGGAAGCCGGCAGGCGGGATGCCGCCGTATGTGAGCAAAGTCATGTCGGATGCCGAACTAGAGGATGTTCGCGCGTACCTGGCGTCGATTCCGGAGCCGCCTCCGCTCAAGAGCATTGCGTTGTTGAATCCGTAGCGTTGAATCCGTAGTTGGCGTTCGTAGGGTCGTAACGGTTAAGCGATTCGTAGTCTGAAGGGGTGTCCGGATGAAAACTGTACTCGCTTTTACTTGTGCGTCTTTTTTGTTCTGCGCCGCGCTATTCGGGCAGAGCACGGCTCAAATTCATGGCGTAGTCCAGGACGCGAGCGGTTCGGCGGTACCCGGCGCGGAAGTAATTGCCACGCAGACGGCGACGGGCGTGAACCGCAATACCATGAGCGGCGCCGACGGCGGCTTCGTGCTTACCAATTTGCCGCTGGGACCCTTTCAGCTGGAAATTGCCAAGGATGGTTTCACACGGGAAGTGCAGTCCGGTATCGAGTTGCAGGTGGGCAGCGACCCGGCGGTGAATGTCGTGCTGAAGGTCGGCGCGGTGAATGAACGAGTCACCGTTGAAGCAAATGCGGCGCTGGTGGAAACGCGCTCCTCCGGTATTGGCGAGGTGGTACAGAACCAGCGCATCGTGGAACTGCCGCTCAACGGACGGAACGTGACCGACTTGATCACTCTCGCCGGGGCTTCCGTGGTCACCGGCGTCGCGCGATCGGCGCTTTTTCTCAATCTGAATTACATCAGTGTGGGTGGGCAGGCAGCCTTCGGGACCGACTACAACCTGGACGGCGCCAGCCACAACAATTTCATGACGGGCACCTACATGCCCCTGGCGTTCCCGGATGCTGTACAAGAATTCAAAGTGGAGACCAGCGGCCAAAGCGCCCAGCGCGGCGCGGCCGCTTCGGTGAGCGTTGTGACGAAATCGGGGACCAACGATTTCCACGGGGATCTGTTCTACTTCATCCGCAATAGCGGATTCGGCAGCGCGCGGGAATATTTCTCGACCAAAGCGAGCCCGTACAAGCGCAATCAGTTCGGCGGAACCATCGGCGGACCGATCCAGAAAAACAAGTTGTTCTTCTTTGGCGGTTTCCAGGCGAGCATTCGGCGCGAAAACCCGGGGAACAGCAACTCGATCGTTCCTACCGCCGACATGTTAGCCGGCGACTGGACCAAATTTGCTTCAGCGGCTTGCCAGGGTACGGCCAAGTCGCTGGCGAGTCCGTTCGTCGGAAACAAAATCTTGCCCACCAGTTACGCGGCACCGGCAGTGTTTGAGGCCAATGCTCTTCTCAAGACGGTAGCTCAAGACGGACTTACCCCCGACGCCTGTGGCAATATCACTTACAACACTCCCAGTTACGAGACGGATCGCCAGTACGTTGCAAAAGTCGACTATCAGTTGTCGCAAAAACAGTCTGTGTTTTACCGCGCGTTGGTGACGCGGCAATATGTTCCCAACGCTTTCAGCGTCGATCCCATTTTGTTGAACTGGACGAATACCGGATTGGATCAGTTGGCGAATTCCCATTCGATCGGCGACACGTATCTAATCAGCCCCACCATGGTCAATTCGCTGCGTCTCGCATTCAATCGCACGGTGCATCGTTACATTCCCAACCTGGCGTTCTCACACTGCACGGCCGGCGTCAACATGTGGTGCACGGAGAATCCGCAAACCATCGGGGCCATGAGTATCACGGGCGGGTTCACCATGGGAAGCACCTCCGCCAACGGTGAGTATTGGACCGGGACTTCCTACGGCATCAATGATGATCTGAACTGGATCAAGGGTGCGCATCAGATGGCATTCGGCGGCGGAGTGATGCAGGGGAGGTTGGCCGAATTTACGCATTTTGCCAGCACCGGCCAGATCAACTTTAACGGCGCAGGGCTGCAGGCTAATGGCGGTTTGGGCATGGCTGATTTTTTCCTGGGTAAGGTCAATACGTTTTTCCAGGGGCTTCCGAACACGAACTACAGCCGTCAGAATTCCGTCAACTTATATTTCACGGATGTCTGGAAGATTAGCTCACGTCTGACGTTCAATTTTGGAGTCCGCTGGGAGCCGTTTCTTCCGATGCAGGTGGCGAGCATCTCCAATTTCGATATGAGCCGGTTCACGAGTGGCATTCGCAGCACGGTATTTTTGAGGGCGCCCCTGGGATTTTACTTCCCCGGCGATCCTGGGTTCCCGGAGAGTTCCGCCACTTACCGGCAGTGGGCGCATTTTGATCCGCGCGGAGGGATTGCTTGGGATCCCAAGGGTGACGGGAAGATGTCGATTCGTGCAGCTTATTCGTTTGGCTATGCGTACGTGCCCGGCATCCAGCGCGAAGATCAAGCGGGCTCGAACCCCTGGGGAGGGCGAACCACACTCACGCGTCCTGCCGGTGGCTTCACAGATCCCTGGAAAGGGATTACAGGGGGCAATCCGTTTCCCTACGCGGTCAACCCAAATGTAATTTTCACACCGCGCGGGCAGTTCATTACGAGTCCGTACGACCTGCCGACGCCTAACACCTACTCGTGGAACGTCGCAGTCCAAAGGCAGATTGGCACGTCGTGGATCGCGTCGGCAAGCTATATCGGGAGCCGCGTGATGCATCTGTACAATAATCTGGCGATCAATCCGGCTGATCCGAAAGTTCCCGGCGCCTCTTCCGCGAACACCGATGCCCGGCGGCTGCTCAGCCTGTTGAATCCTACCGAGGGACAGTATGTGGGGAACATGGACACTTGGGACCCGTCGGGAACGCAAACCTACCACGGCATGCTGTTCTCGGCTCAGAAGCGGCTCAGCCACAACGTCAGCGCGAACGCCAATTGGACCTGGTCGCACTGCATCGGCTCTTTCTCGGGATACAACTCGAAGACGGATCAAACGGTGACGGTGCCAGGAAATCCTCTTTTTGACCGCGGCAATTGCGATAGCGACCGGCGGCACATTTTCAATTTGACCGCAGTGGCGCAAATGCCGCGATTCAGCAACAAAATGCTAAGGGTTGCAGCGACAGGGTGGCAGCTGGCGGGACTTTATAGATTCCAGTCGGGTATGCCGCTTGCGATCCAGGATGGCACCGATCGGGCGCTTACTGGAACGAATCACCAGAGACCGAACTTGGTCCTCGCGAATCCCTACACCGGCGACACTTGCCCCGGTTGCCGGTACCTCAACCTCGCCGCATTTACTCCGCAGCCATTGGGCACGGTTGGGAACCTGGGCTGGAACAGCATCGTTGGTCCGACGTATTGGGGCCTGGATATGGCTTTGTCCAGAGAGTTCCATGTCACCGAAAAGCAAACCGTGCAGCTTCGCGCTGATGCTTTTAATATTTCAAATAGCTTCATCGCAAATCCTCCTAGTACCGCATCGCCACTGTCGGGCGCCGTGCCTGCGTTTGAGAACTTGAACGGACCCAGCCAGTTCGGTTTGATCAACGCGGCTCAGCCGACCAGGAAGATGCAGTTCGCGCTGAAGTATACATTCTGAAGAGATCTTGGCGGAGAGATGATGTTCAGCGATTGATTCTGTGAGGGCCGTCCGGAATAGAAAATCCGAGAGGCCAACGGCCACGTGGCGGGATGTCGCCTTCTCCGACATAGTGGAAGCCCGCCCCGATAACCGCCATTATCTTGGGGTCCGAATCCCTCAGAGGAACCAAAACAGTAGACTTATGTTTGATGAAGAAAATTGGCTTTCTCTCATTCGGCCATTGGACACCTTCTCCGCAGTCGGGAACGCAATCGGGGGCTGACGCGCTGCTGCAGTCCATTGACCTCGCCGTGGAGGCCGAGCGCCTGGGAATGGACGGAGCCTACTTTCGCGTTCATCACTTCGCGCGACAACTCGCGTCACCGTTCCCGCTGCTCGCCGCGATCGGTGCTAAGACGCGAAGCATTGAAATTGGCACCGCAGTGATTGATATGCGGTATGAGAACCCTCATTACATGGCTGAGAACGCTGGCGCTGCAGATCTCATCGCTGGCGGGCGCCTGCAGTTGGGGATCAGCCGCGGTTCTCCTGAGCAGGTAATCGAGGGATGGCGCTATTTTGGCCACCGCCCGGTTGACGGCGAAGACGATGCCGGCATGGGCCGGCGGCACGCCGAACAGTTTCTCGAGCTACTGGGCGGCAAGGGCTTCGCTCAGCCGAACCCACAACCGATGTTTCCCAATCCGCCAGGGCTGTTGCGTCTTGAGCCGCACGCCGAAGGACTACGCAATCGTATCTGGTGGGGGGCGGCGTCTAATGTCACAGCCGCTTGGGCCGCCAAGCTCGGAATGAATTTGCAATCCTCAACCCTCAAATTCGACGAAACCGGTGAGCCGTTCCACATCCAACAGGCCGCGCAGATTCGCGCCTTTCGTGTAGCCTGGAAGGAAGCTGGCCACGTTCGCACTCCGCGCATTTCTGTCAGCCGCAGTATCTTCGCCTTGATCGACGATCGTGATCGTGCCTATTTCGGACGGGGAGTTCAAGAAGGGGACCAGATCGGCTACCTTGACAAAACCACCCGAGCGATTTTCGGCCGTGGCTACGCAGCGGAACCGGATGTTTTGATCGAACAGCTTAGGAAAGACGAGGCGATCGCGGCGGCAGACACGCTGTTGCTAACCGTCCCAAACCAACTCGGCGTTGCATACAATTCTCATGTCCTAGAGGCAATTCTGACCACGGTCGCCCCTGCTCTCGGTGGTCGCCGGATCATTGAATATAACGCACGATCGATTACCTCCGAGAACCGGACTTGTGTCCCACCAACTTTCGATTACGCCACTCGGAAGTTGTCCAGAAGTCTTTCTACCGACATCGGGATTAGCCGGGATCAATCGAGCGTCGTGGCCTTGTTCCCGTAGAGCCCGCCCCCGGGAAATGCGAATCGCTACAGATATTCTGCGGCGGACCATCCCATTCGCTACCATGATTAGCACCCTCCCCCCGATGTCGCCTTCACTCAGCTCAGTCGTTCGATCCACTTGTCCGAGAAGCCGTCTCGCTCAGGATTCCGCACCAATTTGTCGCCCACTGCCCTGGTCGTCCACTCGATGAGGATACTCAATCGACGGCATCCGCCGGTTTTCTGCTCGCAGCAACCAAAAGCACGAGTCTTGACAAAATCTCACATTAGATATAATCTGACTTCTTGATGGACGCCGAGGCGATTAAACGGTCCTTGGAAGAGAGCGGGTTGCGGTGCACTCCGCAGCGCTACGCCGTGATGGCATTCTTGATGGAACACAACCGGCATCCCACGGCTGCGGAAATCTCTGAAGCGGTGAATCGCGTGGATCCGCGCTCTTCCAGGGCCACGACTTATAACAATCTGCGGGACTTGGTGCAGGCGGGTTTGGTGCGTGAAGTGGCCGTCGAGG
>Ga0105237_10001555_pt1 | contig 29930 bp, 23 predicted proteins | sample KBSC24metaG_FD_81520 | JGI IMG/M metagenome (GOLD analysis project Ga0105237, IMG submission 81520) | Corn rhizosphere microbial communities from Kellogg Biological Station, Michigan, USA - KBS C2-4 metaG | ecosystem: Host-associated > Plants > Roots > Rhizosphere > Soil | place: Michigan, USA... | reverse complement strand
GGAAAGATCTGGTGATAACTATAAACTCTATACCATCAAAGAACATCGTTATCCAGCTTTAGCTTATGTAAAAGACGGCATTTCAGTTAATGTAAATAATGAATTTGATGAACAGCCGATTGAGCTTTCGTTGAGATTAATCACACCAGATAACAAGATTGTAAACGGTATAAAAATTAAAATAGGAAATAATAACGAATGGCTAATTGACAAGCCAATAGCCGACAAACAATTTATTATTTACAAGAGTAATCATTTATACCTGGCTGATAAAAACCGCAAATTGCTTGAAGAAATTCCTGTAACAGTGAAGCCCGTATTAGCAAAGGGGTATACCTGCATCAACATACAGTCGTTACACGATGAAGATGCATCAACCAAAGCGGAATTGGTGGTTACATCGAAAGATGCAGGCGAATTGATCAAAAAGTAAGCACCAGAACTATTCGAAATCATACATCATATTTCTTAAAGCTTTAATCTCTGTCAATGAACTTTTGTCCTGGTAAAACTATGATATTTTGCCTATGCTTACCCGTTGTTATTATAAGTTATGGCCGTTCTAACCGTGTAAAACAAAACCAATTAAAATCATTGCATGGCAATATTGATTTAAAAGTCTGCAGCTATAGCGGCACAGACATAATCAAAGAGCGCAATGGAAGAAATGAAAACATTCGCCAGGATAACAGAGCCTGGCAATTGCAACTACAAACAAAAAATTTAAACAGTGAAGCAACAGATGTACTTGCCAGCTTTTCCTTGCGTGAAGGAAATGCAGCTTCAACCGCTGTAGCAGTTAGCTTTAACTTCAGCAGGTGGAGCAGGAAAAATTATGTAATGGTACCTGCTGCTGTGTACAACGGAAACAGGTATCGCACTATCGGCAATGCATATAATCCGCCTTATACAAAAGAAATGTATTTCAATCCTTCTTTGCCACTTACAATTTCCAACAATCCACGGTTGTCTTTTGAAAAAGGTATTGCTTCTGCAATAGAACTTCAGACAGGTAATTGTGCAACGCCTGCTATGTGTTTTTATTCAGCTGCAGATCACAAAGGCTTTATCCTGCTTAGTGAACAAAAATCAAGATGGGGCAATTATGGTTATAGTATTAAAGAGAATGCCAGTGGGGACAGTTGCTCCTTTACCATATTTGCACCTTCCATGCGCAAATACGCAGCCGGCTTTGGTGACTTTCATTTAAGTGGTGATAAAGCCCCCGATTGGAAGACCGGAGATGAATTGAGTATTCATTTGAAATACTATGTGTTTGAAGCGAGCAGTATTGATGATGTTCTGCTAAAGTTTATCCAGGTACGCAAAGCTCTTACAGGAGTTAATGAGCCACGGAATTTATTACCAATGAGCACAGTGCTTTCAACAGGCATAAAAATCTGCAGCAATAACTTTGTTACAACAAAAGCCGGCAGCTATTACATGCCAGAGAATAGCCGTGATTTTCAGTTGGGGTGGGTGAGTGGAATGATGAATACTTACCCAATGCTTGCACTTAATGATGAAACAGAGCGTAAACGTGTTATTGCGGAACTGGACTTTATAACGAATAAACTACAAGGCACAAGCGGTTATTTTTACGGAGGTATTTCTGCTGATGGTAAGCTTCTTGCAGAAAAGATGCATCCTGATTTTACAGCGCCACAAGCGATGGTACGCAAGAATGGTGATGTACTGTTTTGGTTGATAAAACACTTTTTACTTTTAAAAGCACAGGGATATGGTGAGCTTATAAAACCATCATGGGAAGATGCTGCAAAGAAGCTTGCAATGGCATTTGTTAACACGTGGCGAAAGCATGAACAATTTGGTCAGTATATTGTGCCATCCACTGGTGAGATAGCAGTGTTTAATTCCACTGCGGGCGCTATTGTTCCGACTGGTCTTGTGTTAGCATCGGAATATTTTTCATGTAAAGAATGGCTGCATGTTGCTGAAGAATCAGCAAACTATTATTACAATCGTGATGTGCATCAACAGGGGCTTACAGGGGGCGACTGTGGCGATATTTCACAGGATGCAAATTCTGAATCTGCCTTCGCGTTTCTTCAATCGCTAATGGTTTTATATGAGGCGACCGCCAATAAAGAATGGTTGAAGAAAGCTGAAGTGCAAGCTGCTCTTTGTTCTTCATGGGTATTATCCTATGACGCGTTTTTTCCTGCAAATAGTGATATTGGAAAACTGGATGGAAAAATGGCTGGTGCTGTCTGGGCCAGTATTCAAAATAAACATGCAGCGCCGGGTATTTGTACTTCATCAGGCGATTATTTGTTCTGGCTTTATCGTGCTACGGGCAAAAAATTGTATGCAGATCTTATTCGTGATATTCAGCATGCGCATGCAGAAGCTGTAAATATGCCTGGCCATATCACTACAAATAATCTTATAGGGTCAAGTATGGAACGTATTCAGCCAGGTGATGCAGAAGGAAGAGGAAGTATCGGAAATTTCATTAACACAAGAAATTCCTGGACCGAAACCAACGGTATGCTTATGGCTTTGGAATTGCCGGGTATTTATGTAAATAAGAAGAACAGGCAAGTGATATGTTTTGATCACGTAACAGCAAGCATTATTAAATATGATGGGGATACGATTGTGTTAAAAGTACGGAATGATACGCGTTATGATGCTAATGTTTCTGTTTTTGCCGAGTCTGTGAATGCACCCCGGCCAATTGCTATCACAACCTTTTTACAATGGCCAAAATTTGCTGTAGCAGCAGGAGAAGAAAAATGTATTTCAGTGAAATGTTTGAAGTAAATAGCAAATTGTGTTAAACAACTTTATATCACTCCTTGTTAACTATTATCAGTAAAGATTCTTTTAAGCGGAATATTCGGTACTGGTGAAACAATCAGCGGAAACTTTTCAGCAGTAACAAAACTGGGGTCAAGTCCAAAGCCTCTTTCTTCGCTAAGGCTTATTTCTTTTATCCAGAAATATAATTTCATAATTACCTTTTCTATAAATGGTAATTCATTGTCGTTGGATAAATATTTTTCCATCACTATAAACTGGAAATCGCCAACCACATTATTCTTTTCAAGGCTTTCATAGCGGCTGGTGATATTTACTTCTTTGTTGTTCACCAGTTCTTCCACCACTTTCCTGAACATGAGATTAATCTTTTGTTCAACCCTGAAACCCAACCTGAATTCCACGCGGATAATATCATTCGGAATAATATGCTCTACAATATATTCACAGGTATAAGGGTCGTCAAGTACATCTACATGCACAAACCAGTAAATATCGGCGCGTTTAGGTTTCTTGTTAAGGATGGAGTAAATAATCTTATGCTCAATTTCTTTGGGATTATTGGCGCTGGTCATGTACACAAGGTGGGTTGCGTATTTGGGAACTGTCTTATCATTACTTAGCTCCTGTATCATTGGAAGATAGTGTTCCAGCCGGACAAACTCCACATAACGGTTTTTAATTTTACGGCTCCTGTACCAGATATACATCACCGCAAACAAAGCTCCACCCGCCAATAATGTTACGTAACCACCATGTGGAAATTTTTCGAGATTGGCAGTTAAAAAAGAAATTTCAATAGTGAAATAGACCGCGAGGTATAAGTAGATCAAATACGATGGCACACGCCGGCTTACCATAAAATTGGCCAGCAGAATAGATGTGCTTATCATACACATGGTAATAGCAAGGCCATAGGCTGCTTCCATGTTAGATGATTTTCTAAAGAAGATGGTAATGCCTACGCAACCAATCCATAACAAGGTGTTAATGCTTGGTATAAACAGTTGTCCTTTTTCTTCACTTGGATAGTTTATTTTAAGTTTTGGCCAGAGGTTTAACCGCATTGCTTCAGACACAAGTGTGAATGACCCGGAGATTAATGCCTGGCTGGCAATGATAGTTGCTGAAGTGGCTATCACAATACCTATCAGCTTAAACCATTGCGGCATGATACCATAAAAACAATGGAACCCTGCACTAAACATTTCATCTGTAATTACCTGCCCACGGTAATGTGCCAAAAGCCATGCTCCTTGTCCAAGATAATTTAATATCAGGCAGGATTTTACAAATATCCATGATATGCGTATGTTACCTCTTCCACAGTGGCCAAGATCTGAGTACAATGCTTCTGCCCCGGTGGTACAAAGAAATACAGCGCCGAGCAACCAGAAACCTTTTGGATAGCGTGTCAATAATTCAATAGCGTAATGCGGGCTCAATGCTCTGAATATTTGCAGGTCATCACTTAAATGTATGCAGCCCAAAATTGCCAGCATTGTAAACCATACAAACATGATAGGACCGAACAGCCGGCCAATAGAAGCCGTGCCAAATTGTTGAAGAAAAAATAAAGCACTGATGATAGCCACCACAATTATAACAATGGTCCTGGTAGTAATATCATGAAAGGCTTGTAACTGCTTTAAACCTTCAATAGCGGAAGTAACAGAAATAGGAGGGGTGATAATACCGTCTGCAAGTAAGGCTCCGCCGCCAATCATGGCAGGCATTACAAGCCATTTTCTTCTTCTTCTAACAAGGGCATATAAACTAAAAATGCCTCCTTCACCTTTGTTGTCTGCCTTAAGCGTAAGGATAACATACTTGACAGTTGTTTGCAGTGTGAGGGTCCAGATAATGCAGGAGAGGGCACCAATGATAAGTCTCTCATCTATCACTCTGCCATTAACAATAGCGTTCAATACATAAAGGGGGGAGGTACCGATATCACCATAAATAATTCCAAATGCTATAACTAAACCGGCAACGGTTACCTTGTCAAGTTGCTTGCTCACAATATTTGATTAAGTCTACAATCTAAAATCTTAACAAATGTATAGTGAAAAATATTGTTTGCAAGAAAATCATGCACAACTACCTTCGTTTTTATTTCGTATTATTAACTTATAGCTTTAAGTTTATTTTACCAGAAATTCTAAAAGCTTAAACTTACATTTGTTAGCGAAAACACAGGTCCAATATGATCAACAGATTGTTATTACTTGCAGGTTTGTCCATATGTTTTGTAACGTTGCTTAACGCCCAGAAAATAACCTATTCCGAGCCTGATAAAGATGATTCACGCCAGTTGAATTTCGATATCGTTGGCAAAATAAATGACCACTTTCTTATCTATAAAAATACAAGGAACAGGTTTTCCATTTCCATGCTTGATGTGAATGACATGAAGCTTATTGGTAAACAGGATCTTGCTTTTTTACCAGATCGTGTACTTGGCGTTGAGTTTCTTACACACAGGGATTTCTTTTATGTTTTTTATCAATACCAACACAGGAACAATGTATACAGTGCCTATGCAAAGCTTGATGGCAATGTTAAATTACTTGCTGATCCTGTAGTGCTTGATACAACACAAATCAATTATTCATCCAACAATAAAATATATACGTTTATTAATAGTGATGATAAAAAGAAAGTGCTTGTGTTTAAGATTAATAGTAAGGATGAAAGAAACTATGTGGTTACTACTTTTCTGTATGATGAAAATATGGGCCTGGTTAAAAAATCAACGCTTAATGTACGCATGCCGGATAAAAGTGATTTTCTTAATGAGTTTAGTGTAGATAATGATGGAGATGTTGTTTTCTTAAGACCATCCGGGTCATCACAAAAAGATAATATTACAAGGCTTTCTCTTTTGTATAAACCGGCAATGGAAGATACAACGGTGAACTACGATATCACCTTATCCAAAATTTATCTTGATGATATACGTCTTAAAGTAGACAATGCCAACAAAAGTTATCTTATCACTTCTTTCTTCAGCAAGAGCAGGCGTGGTAATATTGATGGATTGTATGCAAGTATATGGAACAAAATTTCCAGGACAGAAAAAGCCACCAATAATATTGTTTTTAGCGATGAATTAAGGGGTGAGGCACGAAATGATGGAAGCGCCAAAGCAGCTTTTAATGATTATTTTCTGCAGAATATTGTAATGCGTAAAGATGGCGGTTTTGTTATTGCATCAGAGTCGGCATATACATCTTCAAGAGGCGGCATGTATAACAGGTGGGATTATTTGTATGGCTCACCTTTCTGGAGCCCGATGAGTTCTTATTATTATTACAGTCCTTTTTATAATTATTATTATCCATGGGGCAGGTATAATTCTTTCAATAATCCTATCAACAGGTATTTTGCCGATAACATTGCCATTCTGTCTTTTGATTCTACGGCAAACATGGAATGGGGTAATGTAATTAAGAAATCGCAGTTTGATGATAACACAGATAACTTTATCGGGTACACTACCTATAATTCGGGCAGCGAGGTTCATTTTATTTTCAACCAGGCTGAAAAACGCACCACTTTATTAAACGATCAAAGTATTGACGCCCACGGCCAGATAACCCGTAATCCCACTTTCCGTAATCTTGATAAGGGTTATGATTTTATGCCGCGCTATGCAAAACAGTTAGGCGCCCGCACATTATTAGTTCCATGCCAGTACAGGAACTATATTTGCTTTGCAAAAATTGAATTTTGATGTTTGTTTGTAGCTGAGTTCATCAACCAAAACACGCAGTACAAACCAGCATTGAGCATAACACAGCAAAGCAATTACAGTGGTATCTATATTCAGGGATAAATCTCCGGTTAATGTATTTTGGCTTATCGGGCTTAGTATTCTTTTACATGCACATTTCTTTGTAAGTCCACCCCAGGTACTGGCTACTTCCAATGATGGATTTATCTCAGAGCTCCTGGTTAAATACATAACACCGTTACCAGCCTTTGCAATTGCAGTATTGTATCATATCACGGTCATTATGCAGGCTCTACGGCTTAATTATATTCTTAATGACATAAAGATGTTTCAAAGGCCCGCGTTCACTACGGCAATGGCCTATATATTGTTTACAGGATTGCTGCCGGAATGGAACCACCTGTCTGCAGCTTTAATCACCAATAATTTTATCATCTGGCTTATTTATTTAATTGCCAGGTTATATAATTCACCTCATCCCAAAAGCCTTATTTATAATATCGGTTTAATAGCAGGGCTTGCTGTTGCAGGATATTATCCATCACTACCAATCATCATTATTGTATATCTCGCTCTTGCTGTGTTAAGACCTTTTCATGCCAATGAATGGTTTATATTGTTAATGGGTATTGTTACCCCGTTTTATTTTTTAGCAGCCTGGCTGTTTATGAATGATCAAATTGTGTTGATGCGCCGTTACATTCCTGTATGGCAGCCGCATATCATTCATATTAAAAATTTAAAAGGCTCAATCATTGCTTTTGCTTCGCTGGGTGTAAGTCTTATTACGGGTATATTAATATGGCAAAGCAACAATGGCAGAATGCTTATACAGGCCCGCAGAACATGGAGCGTATTGCTGGCGATGCTTTTTCTTTTCATCCCGATGCTTTTTGTTATAAAAGGGCTTTACCTGGAGTCTCTGTTGCTTGCTTTCGTTCCTGCTGCTGCCTTTGCAGCTAATTTTTTTCTTTATCCACGCGGAATTGTTATACCGGCCATTTTCTTCTGGTTATATGTGGGCCTCATCGTTTACAACAATTGGTTTGTATTGAAAAGTTAACGATACATGAAGGTGTGTAATAGTTAACAGTTGCTGGCTACTGGTAGGTAACAGACTTCAGTAATTCAGCATCATTTCTATACGCTGCCTTACTTTTTCAACGGTTGGCAACATTGCTGCTTCAAGAGCGAGATTAATAGGCACGGCAGGTAAATCCATTGCTCCCAATACTTCAACCGGCGCATCCAGTTGCTGAAAACACGCATGGCTTATGCGGTGCGCCAGCGCTTCGGCAAAAGAATTGGTTTGCTGTTCTTCTGTTAACACAAGGCATTTACCATGCTTCTTTACGGTTGCAAAAACAAGCGCTTCATCCAAAGGATATAAAGTGCGTAAATCAATAATATCAATATTACTATCAAAATATTTTACGGCTGCTTTCGCCCAGTAAACACCCATACCGTAAGTGATAATGCACAGGCTGTTTCCCTCAGCTACAGAGGCAGGCGTTGCACTAACAACCATATTGGCCTTACCCAGCGGTAGAATATAGTCAGCATCAGGTTCCGGTGTTTTTACTTCTTCCGTTCCCGTCACTTTGCTCCAGTAAAGTCCTTTATGTTCCAGCATTATTACAGGGTTGGGATCATAATATGCTGCTTTCATCAAACCTTTAATATCTGCGGCGTTTGATGGATAACAAACTTTTATCCCTTTGATGGAAAGAAGGGTTGTTTCAATACTGCCACTGTGATAAGGACCACCACCACCATAAGCGCCAATAGGTACACGCAGTATCATGCTTACAGGATATTTACCATTTGAAATGTAGCACGACTTTGAGATTTCTGTCACCAACTGGTTAAAGCCGGGATAGATATAATCAGCAAACTGAACCTCGACAATAGGCTTTAAACCAAGCGCAGAAAGCCCCACTGTAGAACCGATAATATATGCTTCCTGTATCGCCATATTAAACACCCTGTGATCGCCAAATTTCTCAGCAAGTGTTGCTGCTTCCCTGAACACTCCGCCAAGTCTGCGTCCGACATCCTGCCCATAAAATAAACATTCGGGATGATGATACATTAATTCCTCAATAGCATGCAATGCCGCATCAACCATAATTATTTTTTCAGGATTTGATGATACTCTTTTGCCTTGTTCTTCCTTTATGGATGTTGCTGCAAAAACATGATCAGCTACTTTAGATGTCTCAGGTTCTGAAGCATTGCAGGCTTTTTCAAAATCTGCAAGTACCTGTTGTTGCACTTCTTTTTCAATCTGTTCAATAAGATCTGTTGTATAGCCGTTTTGGAGCAATGTGTGTTTAAGCTTTGGAAAAGGATCATTCAGTGAATGTTTCTCAAGATCTTCTTTACTTCGGTAAAACTCTTTTCTTACACCACTGGTATGATGATTAAGCAAAGGCACTGTTGCATGTACAAGTATGGGTTTTCTTTCTGTTCTCACAAAGGCTATTGCCTCCTGCATGGTTGCGTAAGAGTCATTGAAATTGCTGCCATCCGTTGCTAACTTATGCATGCCTTTAAAGCCATCTGCATACTCATAGGCATTCATAGCCCTTGCCTCTTCGGCAGACACACTTATGCCCCATTGATTGTCCTGCACCAGGTAAATAATGGGCAATTGTTTTAAAACAGCAAATTGAAATGCTTCGCTTACTTCCCCTTCTGTAATGCTGTTATCACCAAAGCTGCATACGACTATTTCTGTACCTGTTATCTCCGGCTTCCAGTTAAACAAGCCGTTTTTTTCTTTCACCTCCTGAATATACTGCAGGCCCTGTGCAATGCCTGTTGATGGAATTGCCTGCATGCCTGTGGCACTGCTTTGGTGAATTATCTGGGGTTTGTCTTTAAGTCTGTTGGAAGGATGGCAATAATAAGTTCGTCCGCCGGAAAAAGGGTCATCCGCTTTTGCAAGCAACTGAAGTATTAACTGGTACGGCGTATAACCGATAGATAACAGCAGGCTGTCATCACGGTAATAAGGGCTTACAAAATCTGTATTATTAAGCTGCAGGCCTGTGGCTATTTGTATTGCCTCATGTCCTTTGCTGGTAGAGTGTACATAACGGCATATTTGCCTGTTGTTTTCATATAAATCTGCCATTGCCCTGGCCGTGGCCATCAGGCGAAAAGCTTTAAGCAAGATATCGTTGGCTAACATGCGACAAAGATGGTATTTTATGTTCCATGCTAAGTTAAAATGTAAAGCTTATAGTCGCGTAGTGATTATTACGTTTTGAAATTTATGTTGGAATAAAAATGCCGTCATTTTATAATGTACCGTCAAAAAAATTATATAGTGTTGTTTATCACTCAAAATTTCCATTCATCAAATTTCATTTACGAAACCTTTCCAACTAAAAAGTGATTCTCCCGCTTATCATTTTCTTCTCTTTTTGCCATAGTAACTTTTTCAATTTAGCATCGTATAACAAAACCAACAACTGCGTTTAGCATGAAAACTCTTTACAAGATATTGCCGGCATTTTTATTCTTATTTATTTCATTTACTGTAAGCGCTCAAACAGGTAATAAAATTACCGGCACGGTTAAAGCTGATGCCAAACCTGTAGAGGCCGCATCAATTTCTCTTTTAAAATTAAAGGACACATCTCTCGTTAAAATTGCTGTTACTGATAAGAACGGTGTTTATGAATTTGAAAAAATCAAAGAAGGCAAGTACTTTCTCCAGGTAGAAGCGGTGGGATTTAAAAAAGCAATGACATCTGTACAGGTTAATGAAAATAACGTAACAACTGTTGACGAAATTAAACTGACATCAGAACAGCAAAGCTTAAACAATGTTAGTGTTTCTGCCAGAAGACCTTTAATAGAAAATAAAATTGATAAAACGGTAGTGAATGTAGATGCATCACCTACGAATACAGGCCTCTCAGCACTGGAAGTATTAGAAAAATCGCCTGGTGTTACAGTTGATAATAATGGTAACATAAGCCTTAAGGGAAAACGTGGTGTAATTATCTTAATTGATGGAAAGCCTGCCTACTTAAGCGGTGAAGACCTTACTAACTATTTAAAGAATATGTCTTCAAACCAGTTGGACCAGATAGAAATTATGAGCCAGCCATCTGCTAAGTATGATGCCTCAGGCAATTCAGGTGTAATCAACATAAAGACAAAGAAGAATCGTAATGAAGGCTTTAACGGCAATTTTTCTACAAGCGCCATCTTCGCTAAATACTTTAAAAATACCAACAGCATCAATCTTAACTGGCGCAAAGGAAAGATAAATGTATACGGCAATTATGGCTACTCTCATTGGGAAGGTTTTAATGAGATTTATATTGACAGAAGTTCACGCTTAAACAGGAGTACTCCATTTGACAGGTATTCTGAACAGTATACTTATGGCAAATACAAAGGATTACCCCAGAATTTTAAGGCAGGTGTTGATTGGTTTGCTAATAAAAAATCAACTTTCGGTTTTGCAATTACCGGCAATTTTGAAAACGATAAATTCACTTCTACATCAAGGTCAAATATTTTTGATAGTACACATACGTTTGTTCAATATAACGATGCAAAGTCGCAAACACATGATCCCTGGACCAACCTGGGTTTTAATCTTAATCTCCAGCAAAAGCTGGATACCTCCGGGAAAGAACTTTCTGTAGATGCTGATTATATTCTCTATCGTACAAAAGGGAATCAATATTCTAATAACTATTTATTTTCCGCGAAGGGAATACTTTTACCGGATACAGATCCCAACAATCCCAATCCATATCTTTTAAATGGTTACTTACCTGCCAACATTGACATCTACAGCTTTAAGAGTGATTATAAACAACCATTAAAAAAGAACACAACCCTTGAAGCAGGCATTAAGTTAAGCTATGTTAAAACTGATAATGACGCCCAATATACCTTGTTTAATAATGTTGACAGCGTATGGGAAAAAGACACCAAACGCAGCAACCATTTTTTATATAAAGAGAACATTAACGCCGCATATATAAACCTGCAGAAGCAAATTAAAAAGTTTGGTATTCAGTTAGGCTTGCGGGCAGAACAAACCGTTGTTGATGGCAACCAGGTAACACGTGATACAGCTTTTCATTTAAACTATACAAGGCTTTTCCCCACCGCTTATTTCAGCTATAACCTTAATGATAAAAACACTTTTGGACTTTCTTACGGCAGAAGAATTGAACGGCCAAGTTATCAGTCATTAAACCCGTTCCAATACCAGTTGGATCGTTACACTTACAGGCAGGGTAACCCTAACCTTCAGCCACAATTCAGTCACAATATTGAACTAAGTTATAATTACAAAGGAGAGCTTAATATCTCTGCAAATTATACAACGGTATCAGACATCATTAACGATGTATTGCTGACTGTAAAACAGCCGGGAGATTCAAACTATACAACTTATCAAACCACGCTGAATGTTGCGTCCAGCAGAAATATTGGGTTATCAATAAACTATAATAAACAATTAAAAAAGTGGTGGACCTTAAATGTATTTGCAAACGTTTATAATAATCAATATGCCGGTGTGGTTGATGGTGAGAATATTGATGTAAGCCTTACCGCTTTTTCCGGCAACATGAGTAACCAGTTTAATTTTAATAAAGGATGGAGTGCAGAGTTGAGTGGCTTTTACAGTTCGAAACAACTGGAGAGCAGCGCAATTTTATCACAACCAATGGGTATGTTCTCGCTTGGTGGGGGTAAGAAAATATTAAAAGACAAAGGTTCGATAAGGCTTAACCTGCGTGATCCCTTTTATATTATGAGTTTTAGGGGAAGTACGGACCTCAACAGGGGGTATACCAAAATACATAGTTACTGGGATAACCGCAGGGCAATTTTTACTTTTACCTATCGCTTTGGGAGTGCGAACAATCAATCTCCAAGAAAAAGAACAACTGGTGCTGAGGATGAACAGAATCGAGTTAAATCCGGTGGACAAAATTAGTTTTTCTCTTATGTGACTATATAAAAATGCCCTGGTTTTCACCGGGGCATTTTTATATAGAAACTATTCACTTAAAGATAAAACCGGGTAAAGCCGGCTGCAACCCAGGAAGCAATGCTTATGCTTGAAATAATAAAATTTTCGTTTTTTTGATGACGTAAGGAGGTAGCGTTCTGACTGCCTGTTTTTATTGAAGCCAGTGCCTTTCCTTTAGGCAACAACTGTGATGAATAATAATAAATATTCAATGCATTTTTTCCACTACTCTTTTCAAGAGCCAACAGATCTTTCACAGGTATTTTCATACCGGCATCACTTCCTTCTGCATCAGCAAATTTCCATTCTTTAAGCAGTTTACCCTGTTCATCTTTTATCACAATGCTTCTGCCTTTACCAATTGTACCGCAATGGTTATAGCTGATAATAAGCATGTCATTCATGTTGGATTGATTTAACTGCAGGTCTTTTAGCGTAAGTGAAGCTTTGGAAACATACTCTTTAAGAATTAATTTATTGTTCAGATAGATTGTGTAACTATCTGCACCCGCAATCGCTGAAACTGAAAACAGGGTAAGGCAAAGTGTTATCAGCGTAATTGGCTTACCAAATAACTTTTTCATGGCTAAATAATTTTATGAATAAATATTTTTACAACCCAAAGGAACAGATTGTCCTGATGGTGCAGTAATTGGTTTGACGATAAGAATTGATTACTTGATGTAATGCAGAAAACATGATTAAATTTTTAGTCTACAGTTTATTGCAGAAGAGCCAAACATGATCCGAACTTTTGATACCGAAGCATAAATCGCCTTACATTTGAGGCATTAATTTTTTAAACATATTGTTATGCCATCTTTCGATATTGCCAGTGCTGTTGACCTGCAGACACTTGATAATGCGGTAAACGTAGTTAAAAAAGAAATCAGCAACCGCTTTGATTTTAAGGGATCACCTGTTTTAATCGAACTGGATAAAAAAGAATTTATTCTTAAGGTTGAAGTGGAAAGTGATATGAAAATGAAGCAGGTGATTGATGTTATCATCAGTCGCTCTATGAAGCAGGGAATTGATGCAAGCGCTTTTAATTTTGATAAGGATGCCTATCCAAGCGGTAAAGTTATTAAAAAAGAAATTCCTGTAAAAAATGGCTTGAAACAGGAAGATGCTAAAAAAGTAGTAAAAGTTATTAAAGACTCGGGGCTTAAAGTTCAGGTTCAGATAATGGATGATATCGTGCGTGTAACAGGCAAAAAAATAGACGATCTGCAGGCCGTTATTGCTTTGCTCAAAGGTGCTTCTCTCGGCATGCCTTTACAGTTCAACAATATGAAAAGCTAACTTAATATATGAAACCACTAAAATCAGTCTTGTTCATAGCAATAGCCGTTGTTTCGCTTTTATCACTTGCATTTATAAAGCACAAACAGGAAAAAATGTTTAAGCATATCGTTTGTTTTAAATTCAAAGCCGGTATTACACAAGAAGCCAGGCAGAAGCATATTAAATACTTTGCTTCTTTAAAGGATAGCATTCCGGAAATTGTATCTTACGAAGGAGGAGAAGCGGAGAAAGTGGGCTATGAAAGCACTGCTGATTATGATTATGTGCACATTGTAACGCTTAAATCTAAAGAAGACTCAGAAAAATATTTCCACCATCCGGCACATCAAAGGTTTATCCAGGCAAATAAAGATAGCTGGGCGAATGTTTTTGTAATAAACACAGAAACTGAAAAATAGGGTGGGAGGGGCTATAAAATTAGATTCATCTCTTTTTGGCAAAAAAATCTGTTCCCCTTATCTTTGCGCTCCATTTTATTAAAGCACACGGCAAAAATCCGTGGCACCTTAAAAATTTCATAATATGAAACAAGGTATCCATCCGGCAGGTTACAGATTTGTTGTATTTAAAGACATGAGCAACGGCCATACATTCTTAAGCCGTTCTACAACAGCTTCAAAAGAAACTATCCAGTGGGAAGACGGTAACGAATATCCACTGGTAAAACTTGAAATTTCGAATACTTCGCATCCCTTCTATACAGGTAAAAATGTATTGGTAGATACTGCGGGCCGTATCGACAAATTCAAAAAACGTTACGCAAAAAAATAAGCGTCTTTTACGTAAACGAATAAAAATCCCTCCGCATGTGTCAAAAACATCGGAGGGATTTTGCTTTTAATCCTGCCTTATCCATTATTTTCGTCCACTTTAAAGCAAAATTCATGAGCCAGGCAACAAGCTATCCCAAGGAAAAAATCAACATCCTTTTTCTGGAGAACATTAGCGACAAAGCAGTAGAACAATTTAAAAAGAATGGTTATGTGAACGTGAAGAAACTCTCCGGAGCGTTAGGGGAGGAGGAATTAGTTAAGGAAATTAAAGATGTTCATTTGTTAGGAATACGTTCTAAAACCAAAGTAACCCCCGCGGTACTTAATGCAGCAAAAAAATTACAGGCCATTGGTTGTTTTTGCATTGGTGTAAACCAGGTAAATCTTAAAGAGGCAACAAAACATGGCGTTACTGTTTTTAATGCACCATATAGTAATACAAGAAGCGTTGCAGAACTTGTAATAGGAGCATCTATTATGCTTATCAGAAGAATACCTGATAAAAATAAAGCTGCTCATGATGGAACCTGGATGAAAGAATCTAAGGGCAGTTTTGAATTAAGGGGAAAAAAATTGGGCATTATTGGTTATGGTAACATTGGTTCTCAATTAAGTGTTCTTGCCGAGTCTTTGGGCATGAAAGTGATATTTTATGATATCGAAACCAAATTACCTTTAGGTAACGCATCATCAGTTAACACAATAGAAGAACTGGTAGCAGAAAGTGATGTGATATCCCTACATGTTCCGGAAACCCCTCAGACAAAAAATCTAATTAACGAAAGCATACTTAAACATTTTAAAAAAGGCGCCATTTTAATCAACTATGCAAGAGGAGAGGTGGTTGATCTTGATGCTTTAAGTGCTTCTTTAAAAGAAGGGAACTTAACAGGTGCAGCGATAGATGTTTATCCCTGGGAGCCTGAAAAGAATGGCGATAAGTTCAAAACCCCACTACAGGGATTATCGAATGTAATACTTACACCTCACATTGGCGGTTCTACGGAAGAGGCACAGGAAAACATAGGTGACGATGTAAGTACCAAGCTTTTTAACTACCTTGAAAAAGGTATCACTTTTGGTTCTCATACGGTACCTGCACTTAGTTTACCACCTGTAGAGGGTGCACATCGTATCCTGCATATACACAATAACGTTCCGGGCGTATTAAGTGCAATTAACACGGCATTATCAAAAAATAATATCAATATTGTTGGCCAGTATTTAAAAACTAATGATGAAATTGGTTATGTGGTACTTGATGTAGATAAACAGTTGTCTGAAAAAGCATTTGAACTGATTAAGGAAGTGAAAGAAACAATCAAGGTAAGGATGCTTTATTAACAATTTGCATCAGGGATTTACAACAATTATTTTCCGTAAACAAAGGAGCATATGAGTGAAGCAATTGAGCAGTTAAAAGAAGCGCTGTCGTTTTCCCCTGAAAATATCCCCTTGCGCCTGCATCTTGCAGATATGATGCTAAAGGAAACCCTGCTCGAAGAAGCAGGCAATCAATACAACGAAGTTCTTAAAAAGGATTATGGAAATGCAAAGGCCCGTAAAGGCCTGGCTTCCGTGTATTACAGGCAAAAAAAATATTCAACAGCTATCATTGTGTTTGAAGAGCTCTGGAAAGAGAATGAGTTGGCCTGGGATGAAATGGTGCTTTTTGTACGTTGTCTTGTAAAGGAAAATTCGCTGGATGAAGCGGTAGATGTCTACAAGAAAATCTTGTCCATAAATCCATCTTTCACCGATCCGGATTTGGATGCAGTTTTAAGGTCACACGCTGCAGGTAATATGAATGAAGATTTTGAATTTGATGATGAAGATGATGATGCTTTCGGATTTGATGACAACACATCTTCCAGGCAAAACTTCTTTATGGAGAAACCAGATATAAGGTTTGAAGATGTTGGCGGAATGGAAAAAGTGAAGAACGAGATTGCGCTTAAAATCATCCAGCCTTTAAAAAATCCTGATTTATATAAGGCTTTCGGTAAAAAGATAGGTGGGGGCATTCTTTTATATGGCCCTCCGGGATGTGGTAAAACATATCTGGCAAGAGCTACTGCAGGAGAAATAAATGCAGGTTTTATAAATATTGGCTTGCATGATATTCTTGATATGTGGATGGGCAACAGCGAAAAGAATTTGCACGCGGTTTTTGAATACGCCCGCAAAAATGCACCATGCGTAATCTTTTTTGATGAAGTTGATGCACTTGGTGCAAGCCGTAGTGATTTAAGGCAAAGCAGCATGCGGCATGTAATAAACCAATTTCTTGCTGAACTTGATGGCGCAGCCAGCAAAAATGATGGAATATTGGTACTGGCTGCAACAAATGCACCATGGAGTGTGGACAGCGCTTTTAGAAGACCTGGCCGTTTTGACCGGATTATTTTTGTTGACCCCCCCGATGAAAAAGGCAGAGCTGAAATATTAAAACAACACCTGAAAAATAAACCGGTTGATGTCATTGATGTAAACGCCATTTCTAAAATCACAGAAGGCTATTCAGGTGCAGACATCCAGGCTCTCGTTGATATTGCCACAGAATTAAAGCTGCAGGATTCTTTACAAAAAGGGACCGTTGAAAGAATTACCACTAAAGATTTGCAGCGTGCAGTAAAACAGCATAAAGCAACCACTTCTGAATGGTTTAATACAGCAAGGAATTATGCACTATATGCAAATGAGTCGGGCTTGTATGATGAGATCCTGAAATATTTGAAAATTAAGAAATAATGATTGGTGAAAACAGGCACATAGAAAGGGCAAGGTTATTGTTGCAGCAGGGCAGAATTAAAGATGCTGAAAAAGAAATTAGCTATGCCTTGCAGGAAGATCCGAACGATGATGAAGCGATGCTTGTTTTGGCTGAATGTAAGGTTGATACAAAACAATACAGTGATGCCATTGCATTGCTAAATCAATCAATCCACATAGACCCTTATAATGACCGCCCTTTTTACCTGCTTGGTTTTGCGTATTATCAGCAGGATAATTTTAAAGATGCTATAATTAACCTGAATCAGGCCATCAGTTTAAACCCTTATCATGCGGCTTATTTTGGCCTTTATGCCTACATTTTTCTTGAGCAAAGAAATTTTAAAGCTGCATTGGAAAAAGCAAATGAAGGGCTTGCCGTAAATGCAGAAGAACTAACATGTCTTAATGCGAGATCGCAGGCATTATTCAGGTTAAAGAATAATGACGAAGCTTATGAAACAATAAAAGAGGCATTATCCATTGATCCAGACAATGCGTTTACTCATACAAATTATGGCTGGCATTTTCTTGAACGTGGTAAACATAAACAGGCACGGGAACATTTCCGGGAGGCCCTGCGTATAGAGCCTACTATGGGGCGAGCGCGGCAAGGACTTAAAGAATCTTTGAAAGCAAATGTTCCTCCATACCGCTGGCTGCTGATGTTTTCATTATGGTTGTCTACAAAATCAAGAGCGGCGAGATTCGGAATTATTATTGCCTTGTGGCTTGGCGTGCGCCTGGCCACATCTGCAAGCAGTTCCGCAGGTATGCAAACCCTGGCATACGTTTTAATGGGGCTATATCTTGCTTTTGTTGTTTTCTCCTGGATTGGTAATTCACTTGCTAACCTCTACTTGTCATTTCATAAGGAAGGCAAGTACGCTTTAACACAAAACGAAAAATTTAATTCCCGTGCTGTTGGGGCCGCAATATTTGGTTCAATAGTATTGTTTGTGTTGATGCTGACTTCATCTTCTAAAGAACAACAGGAAGGATGGTTAATAGATGCTGTTATTGTTTTCTCTCTTGCAATGCCTTTAAGCCAGCTAGAATATCCCTTTAGTTTCCAGGCAAGGAAAGTATCTTCCTGGTTTCCTGCATTACTTATTGTCGCCGGCCTTGCAGCTTTTGTAAGTTCATTTGTCAGCGCCGATGCTTTCAGTGCACTTTCGCTGATTTACCTTGTAGCATTCGTAATTTTTACCTGGACGGGAAGCTTCAAAAGCGGGAAATAACTTCTTTTACTACTTCATTTTTTTAGCGAAGGAAAAAAAGTCGGTCACCGAATATTTTTAAAAAAGTCCACTGTTTTAGTATAGTTTTAAAAGTCTTTACCTTACTTTTACCCACAATTCCTATTAATCAAGTCTACATTAAGTAGTAAACGGAGTTTAATATGCCAACAACAAAGAAAGATAATAACGCACGGGTAATAGTAAAGGCAACCTCCTGGCGCTTTTTTGCAACATGTGACACTGTTTTTCTTTCATGGATTTTCACTGGTCAAATATCGTCGGCACTAAAAATTGGAGCTACTGAAGTTCTTACTAAAATTGGCCTCTTTTATGTTCATGAGAGAATTTGGGACAAACTTTCTTTTGGAAGAACCTTTACTGAAAAAGATGGCGAATTAATAATCACCGATAAGCATTACAGAAGCCTTATTAAAGGTGCAAGCTGGAGGTTCTTTGGCACGCTTGATACAATAATAATTGCTCTTTTCTGGACCGGAGATTATACAAAAGCATTAGCTATTGGTGCTACTGAAGTGGTTACCAAGATTGCTTTGTTCTGGTTACATGAAAGAATTTGGCTGAAGATAAAGTGGGGTAAAAAGGATGTGGTAGTGGAAAATACCATAGATAAGAAATCCCAGTTAGCAACTGTACCGGTAACAGCTTAAAGAAATTCCAATCAAACTATAAAAAGGGTAAGATTTTATTAGCACGGGCACGGAACGCAATCGTTTCGTGCTCTTTTTTTTCTTCAATAAGTAGTTTAAGCTCAGGTCTAATTTCAGGATATTTTTTTGAAAGCTTATATAATGTAGTCAGCGAAAATGCTTTAATCGCCACAGGAGTGGAGGCTTTTTCAATAAGGTTAAAACATGCATTCATTACAACTCCGTGAAGCTCTTCAGGAATTTCAATATCCTCCAGAACTCGTACAGAATTACGTATAACAGCGTCGTGCACATCTTTTCTTTCCAGTTGATCTACCAAAAGTTTTATATAAGGCAGTATCATTGACGGTTTCATCCTGGCGGCCCAGCTAACACACCACGCGGCTCTTTGAGCAAGACGATATTCGCTACCTACAAAACATTGCATTAATTCGTAAAAATTCTTTTTGCTTTTTACAGCATAATCAGCAATACTTAAAGCAAGTTCTTTAGATTGAACTTTTTCTTCCAGTAAAGTCTTACGAATATCCATCTTCCTAAAATTAAATTTCAACAGAGTTCATAGCCTTTTTCATTAATTGAACCTCATCGATATCAATTAAGATACTTTCTAATTCTTCTTGCATGCTGATTTTCAAGTATTTCATTTTACTATCTACTTTTTTTCTTGCAGAAGAATGTAACTCGCTAGTCTTAGTAAACTTTATGATTTCAGCGGCATTATTCGCCCTCACACCAGAACCAGGTAAGATGGTTATTCTATCATCTGCAGCTTCAACCAATTGCCTGATAAGTTCTTTTCCGTCAAAAGCATTAGGGACCTGTCCGCTCGTAAGTATGCGCTGACAGCCGCATTTTATAACATCTTCCATCGCGTGCAACGGATTATCAGCCCTGTCAAATGCTCTATGAAAAGTAACTTCAAGCGGATAAGCCAACTCAACTAATAAAGATGTTCTGTCAATATCAATATTACCATTTTCCAACAGCAGACCTGTTACCAATCCTTCAAAGCCAAGCTCTTTAACTAACCGAACGTCTTTAAGTAAAACTTCAAATTCATCTTCAGTATATAAAAAATCTCCGCCTCTTGGTCTTATGATCGGGAAAACCGGAATATTAATTTTTTCTCTTACTGTTTTTAAAGTGCCATATGAAGGCGTTGTGCCTCCATCAAACGGATTTTCACATAGTTCCAATCTATCAGCACCAGCATTAGTAGCTGCAATTGCTGACTGAATATTAAAAACTGCAATTTCAAGTATCATCAATAAATTGTTGTAAATGAATTTATTATTTACTATAGTATATGTTTCCCCTCAACCATAAAATTCTTATCATCGGCATAACAAACTGCAAAGTCAAATCCACTTTGAATACAATAACCGCCGTATTCTCCTTGCTTATTTATTGCGATAAAACCAACCTGTATTTCCTTTGCTCTCTGAGGATTTTTATTGATAATTCTTTCCACAGCTTTTTTGCAGGCCGCTTCCGGCTTTAATCCCTGGCGCATAAGTTCTACCACCAGATGTGTTCCGCAAACTTTAATAACATCTTCGCCCTGACCTGTAGCTGTTGCCGCGCCAATCTCATTATCAACATAAAGACCAGCACCGATAATAGGAGAGTCGCCAACCCTTCCACGCATTTTAAAAGCCATGCCGCTTGTAGTGCAACTGCCACTGAGATTACCGTTGGCGTCCAGCGCCACCATACCAATAGTATCATGGTTCCAATCACCGTTCTCCAGTTTGTTCGGAGCGAAAGCATGACCGCTGTTCTCAATATTTATTTTAGGCTTGTATTCACTTTTTTTCAGCCATTCTTTATAAGATTTCTCCGCATCTTCAGAGAGTTTTTGTTCCTCTAATGGAAATCCTTCAGCAACCGCAAACTTTTGGGCTCCGTCGCCTACAAGTAACACGTGCGGAGTTTTTTCCATCACTTTTCTTGCCACGGAAATAGGGTGTTTTATTCGCTCAAGAAAAGCAACGCTACCGCAATTGCCATGTTCATCCATGATACTTGCATCAAGCGTAACAAAACCATCCCGGTCAGGATTAGCACCAAGACCAACGCAGCAATTCAATGAATTTTCAGTAACCATTACACCGGCTTCAACGGCATCCAGGGCGCGTCCACCATTTTTTAAAATTTCCCAGGCGGCTTTATTTGCATTAATACCTTCTTTCCATGTAGAAATTACGATTGGTTTTCTAACGGTTGCCCGCGAACGAAAAGAGGAAAATGAAATTGCGGCTAATCCAAAAGAGCTTAAGCGGAAAAAATGTCTGCGTTGTATCATCCAAAAAAATTTGCGATGAATGTACACCACACAGATTATAAACTGGAAGTTTTAAGTAAGAATTTGAAAGACCCCTATTCTCAATATTCTAATTGTACCATAATTTATATTATGTTAAGTAAAGCATTTTCAAATAATCTCCCCTTGAATCCTTAAAATTCAAGTATCATCGCCTAACCCATTTTATTTGATAGCACTCAATTTCCCGGTGCGGATTCTGTACCGGATACTCATGACTAACCCGATTACCATTACCAAAACTCCAATCCAGAGGACATTAATAAAAGGAAATGCGTATACTTTGAGAGTCAGCGCATTATTCAGGATACCTGTAGTTTCTTTTACACCAATTTCCAGTATGCCTTTTTTCTCATCCTTTACTTTATTAAACTTCAAAATGAGATTTTGCGCAGCCACAGTATCTTCCAGGTTTCTGAAAGAATTTCCGCCGGTTAACGCTATGCCTGGCGTTACATCGTATATACCGCCATTTTGTGCATGTACAGTCATATTCAACAGCATGGAAGTTTCGCCAGGGTGAATATCCTTTTTACTGTTGGTTGGATTGACCTCAACTTTATTGAGTACAATAAATCCTTTGGAATAAAATACTGTATCTCCCACTTTTACTTCTCTTGGCTGAAAAGAACTTGTATCGTCTTTGCTTGCATCAACCCATGAACTCACATATACAAATATGTCTTTGTCAGGATAATGTCTCTTATCAGGATTTGCCGACGGCGCTCCTTCACTATTTTTTGATTTTATAATGTCTGGATATAAGGTAAACGCTTCATTGGTTGTTTTATTCTGAAATTCCAGCCTGAAGAAACGTTTATTAGGCTCGCTTCCTATACTGTCGTTCACATAAGTTACATGGTATTTTCCCATGTCTGTTTTTATTCCCTGGAAAAGCGTCATGTTCTCGGCAGGGTCTTCACGATCAGTTTTTTCAAACAAAGCAATGCCACTTGTGTTCTTACTAAGTACTTCTTTTTTTGACGAAGATAAAAGCACACCTACCAGCACCAATCCAAAACCGACATGTGCAACAGAAGCTCCGGCAGCTTTTAATTTTCCTTTCAAACCAATCCATATATAAGCAGCATTCGAGATAACCGCGTATACCGCAGCAAAAATTGCTATGTGAATGGCTGCTAAGAAAGCAACTCCTTTTTTCTCATAACTAATATTTCCAAATACACTTATTAAAATACTGACAATCAGTGATATAATAGTCGGTATTACTATTTTTTGCGTGAATAATTTTTTTGGAGTGTCTTTATACCTGAAATATTGTGTCACTGCTGTTAGGAGGCCAATAATAATAGCGATAAACACCTGAACCTGGTTATATGAAAATTCCGGGTCCTCAGGTTTAGCCATATTTGTTCCAAGTAAACTGTTAATTACGGGAACGGATGTTTTTACCGCAATTATGATGCTTGCAAGAAATAGTACAAGAGCCCCAATAAACATCCAGAACTCACGACTGTAGCTACTTTCTTCTTTAGAATGAGAAGGTGTAAATTTTTGTATGTAATAGTAAATAACTCCAAAACCACCAAGGAAGGAAAACAAAACAAAGTATGGCAGATAAAGTCCAACAATATTAGTAATGATAAAAAACAGTGCCCAACCAACTTTTTCTTTTGCGGTTGGGGCAAGAAGAATATTAAGAAGCCCGGTAAAAATACCAACAAAGAGATACAATTGGATATTCATATCGGCCCCGGTAAATGCATGCACCGAAGTATCGCCTAAAATTCCACTTCTCGTTAAGAAAGTAGCATACAATATTAGTATGAAAGCGATGGTATAGAAAAGATAGGTTGACCTTAACGAATACCCTGTGCTTTTGTATACAAGGTTAGTATGTAATCCGCCTACGAGCACCAGCCAGGGTACCAGTGAGGCATTTTCCACAGGATCCCACGCCCAATAACCACCGAAACTTAAGCTTTCATAGGCCCAGGCGCCTCCCATCATAATTCCGGTTCCCAAAACAGCGGCAGAAAAACAAGCCCATGGTATAACCGGCTTAATCCAGTCAGTATTCTTGTTTATCATTCCACTGTAAGCGAAAGCGAAAGGAACAACCGTAGAAGCAAATCCAAGAAAGAGCACGGGTGGGTGAATTACCATCCAGTAATTCTGTAAGGTAATATTCAGACCGTTTCCATCCTTTATCAACGAAAGGTAATCTTTACGCAATACGCCGGTTGACAAATCCATAAATGCTGGTGCGTTATTAAGCATACCTTCCTCACGCATTAAGATAAATGGATTGCTACCTATTTTGGCGCCAAAGACATAAATACCAAGAATCATTGTAGCAAGGCAAAATTGTGCGAAACTTACTACAGTCATTACAGGAGCTTCAAGCTTTTTGGTAGTACGTATCAATATCCATCCCAGTACGCAGTGCCAGAAAGTCCATAGAAGAAAACTACCTTCCTGACCGTTCCAAAAAGAACTTAACAGGTATTTGTTGTCGAGTCCCCTATCAGTATATTGCCATGCGTATTTATATTCAAATAAATGATTGGATATAATGTAAAACAGCGAGATACAAATTGTAAGAACTGAAATAGTTTCAACCAGGAAAGCCGCTCTTGCTAACCTGACCCAGCTTTGCTTTTCTGTGGGTATAACTACTTTATTGGCCTTAAAATATGCAATGGTTGCCACCAGGGAAGCAACCAGGGAAAGTACCGCAAAAAAATGTCCTGCCTGCCCCGGAAGTAAATGTTCGCCTGTATACATTAGAGATAGTTAGAGATAATTACTTTTTGTCTTCAGTACTGTAGCTTTCAGATGCCGGTTTTTCTGCTGATGCGTTTAATTGCTTTGCAGTATTAGCCTCATCCTTGTATTTGGATGGGCATTTGAGTAAGATATCTTTACATTCAAACTGTCCGTTTTTTACTTTGCCTCCCAGCACAAGTCGCTCACTTTTTTCCATATCTGTTGGCTTACTGTTATGGTAGACTACCTGTATCCTATTGCCGAGTGTATCAAGCGCCGTGAAAGAAAGATAATTGGGGTCTTTAATTGGGTCGTAAATAAAAGGCTGACTTTTATCTACCTTGGCCACAAGGTGAACAAATTTTCCTTCGTTTTTCTTTGCGCTGGCAATGGTGTCATAAGTAGTAACGTTGCCCAGGTAACTAATTAATACCGCAATGGCTACAGCAATCAATACAAGTGCAACAATATGGGTTTTCTTCATCCTTATATGTTTCTGCTGCAAAAGTAGGTTGCAAATGTGATAATGTAATAAGCATACAAGAATGAAAATGTGAAAAACTGTTAATATGAGAAAAGCAATTGCTGAGTTGATGAAAAAAATGACTGAAATGCATCTTTATTATACGTGTGTTTGTTGATGGAAGACGTTAGGTAATCTTCGGCTCTTCCACGCTTTTGGTATTATAATTGCAAATCAGCAGTTTAATAAACACTTAAGCTGCTATTAATTTTGTTGTGTTTTCTTTTTCGGATATTACAGCTTAACTTGCATCGCTTTTACAAATTTTTTGACCATGACAGATCTTTCGAAGTTCGACCCCAATGCAGCGGCTAACCCCCGTAACAATATTTTCGGACTTCCATTTTCAGAAACAGATTCCAAGGTTGTGCTTTTACCAGTGCCCTGGGAAGTTACAGTAAGTTATAATGCAGGCACCGCCCGTAGTGCTGAACATATTTTTAAAGCAGGTTTACACGTAGATATTTTTGATTCTGATGCCCCAGAATGTTGGAAAAAAGGTTTCTACATGAGGGATATCGATAAAAAGGTATTGCTCAAAAGCGATTACCTGCGTAAAGAAGCAGAACTCTACATAGATTATATTTCCAAGGGAGAAGAAGTCCTTCAAAATAAATTCATGTGCAAAAGCATGAAAGAAATTAATGAAGGCGGCCAGATGTTAAACTCCTGGGTGTATGATCAATCAATTGATTTGCTGAACCAGGATAAACTGGTAGGCATTGTAGGAGGTGATCACAGCACGCCACTTGGATATCTAAAAGCACTTGGAGAGAAACATGACAGCTTTGGTATTCTTCATATAGATGCACACTGTGATTTGAGGAAAGCTTATGAAGGATTCAAATATTCTCATGCTTCTGTAATGTACAATGTGCTGCAGGAAGTTCCTTCTGTTTCAAAGCTTGTACAGGTTGGCATTCGTGATTATTGTGAAGAAGAATGGCAGTTTATCTGCAACAGCAATTACAAAATTGTTACCTACTTCGATAAAGACATTAAAGAGCGTCAATTTGAAGGAGATACATGGCGTGTTATCGCAGACGAAATTGTTAACCAGTTACCTGAAAAAGTATATATAAGTTTTGATGTGGACGGACTTGATCCTAAGCTTTGTCCAAACACAGGAACGCCCGTATTTGGTGGTTTTGAAGCTGAACAGGTAGTTTATCTTTTCAAAAAAACGGTACAAAGTGGGCGCAGGATTATCGGTTTTGATTTAGTAGAAATAGGCGTTGGCGAAGGTTGCGAAGATGCAAATGTTGCGGCAAGGTTATTGTGGAAAATGTGTAACCTTATGGTTAAAAGCAATTGCCAATGAGTAAAGAGTATGATTACCTGGTTACCTTAAAAAAGACAGATTCAAAACTGTTTGATTATATCAGCCAGTTAATGCTTCTCTTTGCACTTGCTTTTTTTATTTTCAGTGGTATCAATACAGAAAAGAATACGGCGCTCTTTTACTTCCTCATAAGTTTTCTTCTCATCATTACATGGATATATGTAAGACTGCTTCGTAAAGACTCAGTTTCATTCAGGCTTCCACTTTTTATTGCAGTTATTGGCTGGCTCAATCATATGGGGGATCACCTTTTGATTGCTGTTTTATATATGCTTGCCTACGTATTTGAAAAGCAGGTAAAGCGCCCAATTGAAATTGGCGTAGATAAAGAAGGAGTAAGCTTTAATAATTTTCGGATTAAAAGGCATAGTTGGGATCTGCTTAACAATATTGTTATTAAAGACGGGCTTATTACGATAGATTATAAAAACAACAAACTTTTTCAGAAAGAACTTGAATCTGATGTTTCTCCGGAGCTTGAAAAAGAATTTAACGAATTTTGCAGTTCACAGCTTATGGCGCACAGCTTGTAGCTTAACATCTCATAGCATTTAATTATCATGGCACTATTTCAATCACCATACATTTTATACTCAGACGGTAAAGGAAATATTTTTGAAGATACAAGCCTTTATGCTTTAGGACGTGCAGGCTGGGATGCTTTGCCTATACCGGAAGAAGACTGGATAGAACTGCCTGATGGTGGTAACCTGTATGAATTACCGGGCCGTCGTGGTATTGGCATGGACGTTAAGACTGGTGAACTACGTTTGTGCGAAAAAGGATGGGCCGTTGCTGCTTTTATACCGCCAGCACACACGGGACTTTATATAGCTGCTTACGAAACTTTGCCTGATGCACCTACCCTTCCTCTTTTTTGTTATACCGCAACAGGTTGGCTGAACGATAAATTTTATGTTCCTGCGGTACGCATTGAAAAAGATATAAGACAGGAGTGTGCCGGTTATGATGATAAGAAAATAAAAAAAGGCACAACGCATTTACTTGAAGCATATCCACATAACAGGCTGGTAAAACACCTGATGGAAAATTGCTGCATGACGTATCATTGTCCTGCTGCAAGAAATTTTTCTTTAGGCAGATGGGAATGCCCGGTGCCAACATCTCCTGCATGTAACGCCAATTGTATTGGTTGCATTTCTTTTCAGCCTGAAGAAGAAACGATTGTTTCTACACAAGACAGGCTTACATTCAAGCCAATGCCGGAAGAGATTGTAGAGTTTACAGTGCCGCATTTACTTAATGCCCCCTATCCTATCATTAGCTTTGGACAAGGCTGCGAAGGTGAGCCGCTACTGATGTGGGAAACCATTCGTGAATCAATCCTTGAAATAAGAAAACATACAGACAAGGGCAGCATCAATATAAATACTAATGGCTCTAAACCAAATGCAGTAAGAGCACTCTGCGAAGCAGGGCTTAACAGTATTCGTGTAAGCACCAACTCTGCAAGGAAGCATATTTACACGCCTTATTATCGCCCTAACAATTACCAGTTTGAAGACATTGTTGAAAGCCTTAAAGTAATGCGCAGTTATGGCGGATGGACAAGCATTAACTATTTTGTTTTTCCCGGAATGACAGATACCGTTGAAGAATATGAGGCGCTTCGCCAACTGATTATTGATACTGATTTGCGCATGATACAGTGGCGTAATTTCAATATTGATCCAGACTGGTACCTTGGCCAGATTGGTGTTACAGAAACGGGTGAAATGCTTGGCGTAAAGCAATTGATGGAACTTATTCGTGAGGAATTTCCGCAGGTAAAATTTGGTTACTTTAATCCTTCGATAGAGCGTATTAAAGGGGATTACGAACATGACTTTGCGGGCGCTGAATTATATCATTAATTTCTCAGAGTCGGTTGCTGTATTTTTCATACAAAAGTTCTTCGTCGGTTAGAAAGGAATATTCTTCTTCAATACGTTCTTTCTTTCATCCCAATAATAAAAACTCATGGTGTAAAGCTTGTGGCATTTACACCATGTGAGTAATTGATAAGACTGTTTTATTTATACTGCATTTTTAATACCTGGGCAGCTTCTATGATACCCTGCGATAATACATTGTTGCTGCCATCTACCATGTTAATTGTAGTGCCAGTGCCAGCATTAACCATTGCATTATTTTTTGTGTAAGCATAGCTGTTGTCGAAGAATGTTGCGCCGTAATCAACAAGCTTTGCAAGGCTGCCGCCAACAGTTGGGGCCTCAACAATCCATTCAGCGCAGTTGCCATTAAGCGTTGTGCCTGATGGCGCTGTAACCTGGAAGGAAGTGTGTGTGCCTGTTGTTATATTGGTTATATAAAAAGTCGCCTGGGTGGTACTGGTAGCACAGATAAGACATGTCATATAGTCGCCGGCGTCAACAGGAAAATTACTTATCTGCATTTCGTAATTTGGATACCACTCCCACCATGCATATACACTTTTATGTGTGGTTGTACCTTGTACCAATACATCCTGGGATGTACCTGCCTGTAACACATCATTAGAACCCCATCCATCAATGCCAACCCATGCAGATGAGTAATACCATGAGCCAGTTGGTTGTCCTGCAGGCTGTGTAGGATCTGGCACCATCCAGTTGCCAATAATCCATTTAAAAGTATCATTCACCTGTGGAAACACCACAACGCCGGACCAGTTGGTAGATGTAGAAGAGCCTTCTTTAATTTTTGATTTGCTTATACCAGGCCTGTGCTGTTTTTTCTTTATTTCGGTAAATTCAGGAATGATATGAGTCAGTTCCCTGGAATACACTTTATGCCATGCTTTGTATAATTCCGGCTCTTTCTTTTCATCTGGTTTGGGCGCGATACCATGTCTTAACAAAGTTGTTTTAGATGCGGTTAGCGGATTAAATCCTTTGGGTGCAGCTTCAAAAGTTTTTAATGAGAATGCACCTGTTTTAGCTTTGCTTTTTTGGGCTTTCATTTTTTGTTTTTTTAATAGTGATTAGAAATAAATAATATAAAGTATCCCTTGTTGGCAGACAAGCCAACAGGAATCATTTATAGTGATCGAAATTTTTTAACCTTAAAATGAAAGTCATGTCAAGAAAGGAATCCGAAGCTTATTGGTGTATAACAGATGGGAATATTTAAGTAACCATAAAAGTTATACAAATGCTTCTGCTTGCAATGGAAGTGATGTGCTGGTGTGCTGTGGATTTGTGGTTGAATTTGTAATTCTGTCTCAAACTGTAATAGCCGGGTAACTAATTATGCAATCGTTCTTATGTAGTGCTAATTATTTCGTATCAGGTGCAAATCTATAAAATGAAAGAGGGGTTTACAAGAGTGATTTTACACAGTTGCTTTGTGATTTTTCACAGGGAGTTATTTGACATGTCAGCATGATTTGCCTGCACGTTTTTAATTTATATACTCTCCATCACGCTCTACACCTTCCATTTCAAGTACAAGGTTTTCGCCATAAGCAGATGCTGGTGTTTGATAGCCGGTTTTAAAATTTCCAGCCAGTATCTTTTGTGCAATCAGCAAAGTACTATGCGCTGTAACGTCATAGGCTTCGGGGCACACAAGCCTTGCCGTTATTGATTTTCCTGTTGCGTTTGTTACCTTACCCCATACAAGGCTTTGCGCATTATTACGCATATTATCATCAGGACCAGCAGGACGTTTATCAAGTTGTGTTTTAATAAAATTCCTCACAGCTTCTTT
>Ga0105237_10001551_pt1 | contig 29970 bp, 31 predicted proteins | sample KBSC24metaG_FD_81520 | JGI IMG/M metagenome (GOLD analysis project Ga0105237, IMG submission 81520) | Corn rhizosphere microbial communities from Kellogg Biological Station, Michigan, USA - KBS C2-4 metaG | ecosystem: Host-associated > Plants > Roots > Rhizosphere > Soil | place: Michigan, USA... | reverse complement strand
GTTTGCCTCGCCAACGATGGCCGCCAGCGCGTCCCGCTCGGTGTCCGAAAGGGCCGACGGCCGCAGACGCACCTGATCCGCGGCCAGCTCGGCGCCTGCTACGCCGTCGACCCCGAGGGCCTGTTCGAGCAGATTGCGGATCCCATCGGAGAGCGGTTTGGCCGCGGCCGGGTCGCCCCAGGCGTTCCACTTCATCGGGGGCAGCGTGTGGTCACTCGATGGCGTCATGCGTTACAGTATTACAGATGATGTCAATCGGTAATGCAGAGTCGCCGATGTCGGTCGAGGAACGGATCCTCGACGCCGCGGCCAGTTGCGTCCTCGCCTACGGCGTCGACCGCGTGACGCTCGCCGAGATCGCTAGACGTGCAAGCATCAGCCGCCCCACGGTGTACCGGCGGTTTCCCGACACGCGCTCGATCCTGGCCGCACTGCTCACCTCGCGGATCACGCACGCCCTCGACGCCGTACCCAGTCGCGGCGCAGGCCGCGAACCGCTCGTCGAGCGCATGGTGGCGGTGGCCGAGCGCCTCCGCCACGACGACGTCATCATGTCCGTGCTGCACCAGGCGCCGGACCTCGCGATGTTCTATCTGTCCGAGCGTCTCGGCACCAGCCAGCAGATCCTGCTGGACACCGTCGCCGGCGAGATCAAGACCGCCCAGGACGACGGCAGTGTCCGCCCCGGCGACGCACGCCAACTGGCCGCCATGTGCCTGTTGATCGCGCAGTCGACCATCCTGTCCGCCCGGCTGGTCGAGCCCATCATCGACGCCGAAACCCTGGTCGACGAGTTGACCCGTGCCCTGAACGGATACCTGACACCATGACTCTTTCCGCGACGCACTCCCCGTTGCTCAACGCCGCCCGCCGCGCCTCCGACCTGGCCGCGCTCGGTGACGGCGCGGCCGTCGACGTCGTCGTCATCGGTGGCGGCATCACAGGAACCGGGATCGCGCTGGACGCCGCGACGCGCGGTTTGTCGGTGGTGCTGGTGGAGAAGCACGACCTGGCGTTCGGCACCAGCCGGTGGAGCTCGAAGCTGGTCCACGGCGGCCTGCGCTACCTGGCCACCGGCAACGTCGGCATCGCCCGCCGCAGCGCCATCGAACGCGGAATCCTGATGACGCGCAACGCACCTCATCTGGTGAAGGCGATGCCGCAACTGGTGCCGTTGCTCCCGTCGATGAGCGCCTCGTCACGTGCTCTGGTGCGGTTCGGCTTCGCTGCAGGCGACGGTCTGCGCAAGCTGGCGGGCACCCCGTCGTCGACGCTGCCGCGGTCGCGCCGGGTCGACGCGGCGCGCGCGATCGCGATGGCGCCCACCGTGCGCCGCGACGGACTCAGCGGCGGCTTGCTCGCCTACGACGGGCAGTTGATCGACGACGCGCGCCTCGTCACCGCGGTCGCGCGCACGGCCGCACAGCACGGTGCGCGCATCCTGACCCACGTCGGCGCATCGAACGCCACCGGCACCTCGGTCACGTTGACCGACCAGATCACCGGCGAGAGCCTCGAGGTGTCGGCGCGCGCGGTGATCAACGCCGCGGGCGTCTGGGCCGGAGACGTCGACTCGTCGATTCGGTTGCGGCCGAGCCGCGGAACGCATCTGGTGTTCGACGCCGCGGCGTTCGGCAATCCCACTGCGGCGCTGACGATTCCGATACCCGGCGAGCTCAACCGCTTCGTGTTCGCCATGCCCGAGCAGCTCGGCAGGGTGTACCTCGGGCTCACCGACGAGGACGCGCCAGGACCGATTCCCGACGTGCCAGAACCCACGCCTGCCGAGGTGAGCTTCCTGCTCGACACCGTCAACACCGCACTCGACGTCGCGCTGTGCCCTGCCGACGTGATCGGCGCCTACGCCGGGCTGCGGCCGCTGATCGACACCGGGGAGGGCCGCACCGCCGACGTGTCCCGCGAGCACGCCGTCGTCGAGTCGGCCGCCGGGGTGATCAGCGTGATCGGCGGCAAGCTGACCGAATACCGCTTCATGGCGCAGGACGTCCTGGACCAGGCCGTCGAATTGCGTGAGCTGACGGCGACTGCGTGCCGTACCCGCAACCTGCCTTTGGTCGGTGCACCGTCGAATCCCGTTGCGACGCTGCGTTCCCCGGCCGAGCTGCCGTCATCGCTGGTGGCCCGCTACGGCGCCGAGGCGCCCAACGTCATCGCGTCCGCCGGCTGCGAGCGGCCGACCGAGCCCGTCGCCGACGGAATCGACGTCATCCGAGCCGAATTCGAGTACGCCGTGACGCACGAGGGCGCACTGACCGTCGACGACATCGTCGACCGCCGGACCCGCATCGGGCTCGTCGACGCCGACCGCGAACGCGTCGTCACGGTGGCCGAGAACTTCCTCGCCTCGACCGGGTGACGTCAGTCGTTGATCAGGACGTCGCGAACCTCGGACACGGTGTGGCGCTGCCAGATTGCCTGAACGGGCACCAACAGCGGCGGGTCGAGTTCGAGCACGGTTACCCGTCCTCCCATCGCGGTCCCCGGTTCCGCCGTGACCAACGCGATGGCACCAGTGGTCAGTGGCGCGGCCACCATGGCCGCACCCTGGACCCGGCTGACCACGTAGTCGGGCTCGAATCCGGCGCGACGGCAGGCGCCCATCAGGAAGTCGCTGAAGTATGACGACCCCGGCGGCGCCCACAGCGCGAGGCGTTCGCCGGACAGATCGGCGATCTCGAGGTGTGCTGCAGTCGCCAACCGGTGTGTCGTGGGGATCGCCGCGCGAATGCGGTGGTAGTCGATGACCGCCGCGGCGAGTTCCCCTGCGGGCGCGACGCCTCGGCGAAGTCCGAGATGCACCGATCCGTCGGCGATTCCGGCCGTCAGCTGATCGGGATACATCTGCCGGAGCGTGAACGACGTCTCGGGAAACGCGTCGACGGCCGGTTCGAGCAGTGCGTACACCTCGGCGCCGCTCAGTGCGGGGCTGTGCCCGACCACCCACTCTCGCTCGCCCGCCGCGGCCGCTCGCACGTGTTCACCGACCGTGCGCGCCGCTGCGAGCAGTGGACGGGCCTCGCGCAACAGCGCACGGCCCGCCGGTGTGAGGGAGATCCGTCGGCCCTCACGATGGAACACCGGGGTAGCCAACTCGGTCTCGAGCTGGCGCACCGAGCTGCTGAGCGCCTGCTGGCTGAGGTGCAGGTGGACGGCCGCCTTGGTGAAGCTCTCCACCTCGGCAACGGCGACGAAGTGCTGCAGTCGGCGCAGGTCGGGGAGCACGATCACAAACAATACTTGTGGAAACCTCGAATAGTTCTGTTTTCCATTGGTGTAGATCGTGGTTAGCGTCGAGGACATGACCACTCTCACGGGCAAGACCGCAATCGTCGCTGCCGGGGCCAAGAACCTCGGCGGTCTGATCAGCACCACCCTCGGCGAGCGAGGGGCCAACGTGGTGGTGCACTACAACAGCGATGCCACCGCGCCCGATGCCGACAAGACCGTCGCTGCGGTCCAAGCGGCCGGTGCGAAGGCGGTCAAGGCGCAAGGCGACCTGACCCAACCGGCCAACGTGGTGACGCTCTTCGACACTGCCGTCGACGCGTTCGGCGGCGTGGACGTCGCCATCAACACCGCGGGCAAGGTGCTTCGCAAGCCGATCCTGGAAACCACTGAGGCCGAATACGATTCGATGTTCGACATCAACGCGAAGGCGGCCTACTTCTTCATCCAGGAGGCGGGCAAACGGCTCAACGACAACGGCTCGGTGACCACCATCGTGACGTCACTGCTGGCGGCGTTCACCGACGGCTACTCGACCTACGCAGGCGCCAAGAGCCCCGTGGAGCACTTCACCAGGGCGGCCGCCAAGGAGTTCGGCGTGCGGGGGATCAACGTCAACAACGTCGCCCCTGGGCCGATGGACACCCCGTTCTTCTACGGCCAGGAGACCCCCGAACGCGTCGCGTTCCACCAGTCGCAGGCCATGGGCAACAGGCTCACCGACATCACGGACATCGCGCCGCTGGTGGTGTTCCTGGCAGGCGAAGGGCACTGGATCAACGGTCAGACCATCTTGGCCAACGGTGGCTACACCACGCGCTAGCAAAATCACGTCTGCCGTGCCCGCGAAGGGCTAATGGCGTGCCGACTTCTGCATCAGGGTCGTAATTGAGCGAAACTCACAGCCCTGATGCAGAACTCGACGCAAAACGCCAGCTTTACAGCGGGATGTTCTTGTGCCGGCCACGACGCGCGGGCGCCTCGGCCAACGCCTGCGTCAGCACGCTGCGGGTGTGCGCGGGATCGATCTTCGCGTCCACCACGCCGATCTCGATGGCGCTGTCCACACCGCCCGCGATCCGCTCGTGCTCGGCGGCCAAGTCCTCGTGCAGCGCGTCCCGATCCTCGGGAGCTGCCGCCGCAAGGGTCTTCTTGTGCAGGATGCCGACGGCGGCCTTGGCACCCATCACGGCGACCTCGGCGTCCGGCCACGCGAAGACCTTGGTCGCGTTGAGCGAGCGCGAGTTCATCGCGATGTAGGCGCCGCCGTAGATCTTCCTGGTGACCAGCGTGACCCGAGGAACCGTGGCTTCACCGAAGGCGTGCAGCAGCTTTGCGCCACGCCGCACGACGCCGCCCCACTCCTGGTCGACACCGGGCAGGTAGCCCGGCACGTCGACCACGACGATCAGCGGAATGCCGAACGCGTCGCACAGCCGCACGAAACGGGCTGCCTTCTCGGCGCTTTCGGAGTTCAGGCAGCCGCCGAGGCGAAGCGGGTTGTTGGCGAGCACGCCCACCGAACGACCGGCCAGCCTGCCGAGACCGACCACCATCGACGGCGCCCACTTGGCCTGGAACTCTTCGAACGGGGTGCCCTCATCGAGCAGTGCGTTGATCAGCGGGTGCACGTCGTAGGCGCGACGAGCGGAGTCGGGGAGCAGCGCGTGCAGGTCGGTGTCGCCGGCCTCGGCCTTGCTGCGGTCGAAATGACCCTGCTGGCAGAACAATCCGACCAGACGACGGCCACGCTCGTAGGCGTCCAGCTCGTCGTCGGCGACGATGTGGCAGACACCCGACTTCTTGTGATGGGTGTCCGGTCCACCGAGCGAAGCCATGTCGACGTCCTCGCCGGTGACGCTGCGCACGATGTCGGGGCCCGTGACGAACACTCGGCCCTCGGGCGCCATGATCACGACGTCGGTCAGTGCAGGCCCGTAAGCGGCGCCACCGGCGGCGAATCCGACGACGACCGAGATCTGCGGGACGTAACCGGACGCCCGGATCATCGCCTCGAACATCAGGCCGACCGCGTGCAGCGCCTTGACGCCCTCGGCCAGCCGCGCGCCGCCCGAGTGCCAGATGCCCACGATCGGGCTCTGCTCTTCGATGGCGGTGTCATAGGCCGTGACGATGTGCTTGCAGCCTTCGACGCCCATCGCGCCACCCATGACGGTGCCGTCGGTGCAGAACGCGACGGTGCGCACGCCGTTGACGGTGCCCGCCGCGGCGAGCACGCCGGAGCGGTCGCGCTCGTGCAGCAGCTCGACGCTACCGTCGTCGAAGAACGTGCTCAGGCGGAGCAGCGGATCGCGTGGGTCGAGCGATTCGGCAGCCGTGTCTGGGGCCATGATGGTCATTGAAACCTCCTGTGCACGTCGGGCTTTGGCTGCCGACGCGGCACTCAGTACTTCCCGAAGGCGAGCGCCACGTTGTGCCCGCCGAATCCAAACGAATTGTTGATTGCGTACTTGTAGTCGCCCTGTCGCGGCTCGCCGGCCACCACGTCCAGATCGATCTCCGGATCGAGGTTGTGCAGGTTCAGCGTGGGCGGGACGACTCCGTCCCGCAACGCCATCACGGTCAGGATCGACTCCACCGCGCCGACCGCCCCGACGGAGTGGCCGAGCGCCGACTTCGGCGCATAGACGGCCGGCCTGTGGGTGCCGAGCGCGTTGTTGATGGCCTTGCCCTCCGCGACGTCGCCGACCGACGTTCCCGTCGCGTGGGCGTTGACGTGGTCGATGTCTGTCGGGCTGAGCCCGGCGAGCTGGATCGCTCGGGACATCGCCTGCCCAGCCTGATTACCAGTGGGATCGGGCGCCACGATGTGGTACCCGTCCGAGGTGATGCTCGCACCCATCAACCGCGCCAGGATATTGGCGCCGCGGGCCTTGGCGTGCTCCTCGGTCTCGATGACCATGAGCGCACCGCCTTCGCCGAAGACGAAGCCGTTGCGATCCTTGTCGAAAGGGCGGCATGCACCCGCCGGATCGTCGTTGGTGGTGGACAGCACGATCCGCATCTGCGCGAAGCCGACGATCGGTACGGCCTCGATCTTGGTCTCGACCCCACCGCAGATCGCGATGTCCGCCTCGCCAAGCACGATGTTGCGCCACGCGGTCGCGATGCCCTCGCTGCCGGACGCGCACGCCGACACCGGGGTGATGACGCCTGCCTTGGCCTTGCGCTCCAAGCCAATGGCCGCCGCCGCCGAGTTGGGCATGTACGTCTGCACCGCAAGCGGGGACACGGCGTTCACGCCCTTGGTCTGCATGGCGTCGTACGCGAAGAGAAGTTCCTCGCTGCTGCCCATACCGGTGCCCACCGAGACCATCAGACGCCTGGTGTCGACGTCCGGCGAGCCCGCATCTTGCCAGGCCCGCCGACCGACGACGGTGGCCATCTTCTGGAGGTAGGACAGCCGACCCCGTTCGTCCGGGGTCAGCTCGGCCTCGAAGTCCTCGAGAAGATGGCCGCCGATGCGGACGGGAAGGTCGTACTGCTCGACGAAGTCATCCTCGAGCGTGCGGATCCCGCTCTCACCGTCCAGCAACCTCTTCCAGGTGCCGTCGGCGTCGGTCGCAAGGGCAGTCGTCATGGCGAAACCGGTGACGACGACGTTGGGGAAGTCCCTCCCCGTGCCCAACCCTGCCATTACTACTCCGAACGTTCCTCTCCGTGTGCCCGGTATGGGCCAGCGACCTGCAGGTCAGTACCGCCCGAAGGCCAGGGCGACATTGTGTCCACCAAAGCCGAACGAGTTGTTGATGGCGTACTGGTATTCGCCATATCGAGGCTCACCCGCGACGACATCGAGATCGATCTCGGGGTCGGGTGTCTCGTAATTCAGTGTTGGCGGGATGACGCCATCACGCAACGTGAGCACCGTGAGGATGGATTCGAGCGCACCGACCGCACCAATGGAGTGGCCGAGCGCGCCCTTTGGTGCATAGACCGCAGCGTGCTGAACGCCGGCCTCCCGAAGCGCGTTCGCCTCGGCGGTATCACCGATCGGTGTTGCCGTGGCGTGGGCGTTGACATGGCTGATGTCGGAGGGGGACAGCCCCGCCGTCTCCATTGCCCGCTTCATGGCATGTCCGGCGCGCAGGCCGTCCGGTGCCGGCGCCACCATGTGGTAGGCGTCCGACGAGATGCCTGCACCGAGAAGCCTGGCCAGTGGCTTGGCTCCGCGAGCCTTGGCGTGCTCCTCGGTCTCGATGATCATGAGTGCGCCTGCCTCGCCGAACACGAAGCCGTCCCGGTCCTTGTCGAACGGACGCGAAGCCGCTTCCGGATCGTCGTTGCGGGTCGACATCGCGCGCATCATCGAGAACGCCGCGATGGGCAGTGCCTCGATGGTGCCCTCGACGCCGCCACAGACGGCGATGTCGGCGTCACCCATGACGATCTGCCGCCACGCGTGGGCGATGCCCTCGGAACCCGAGGAACAGGCCGACACCGGGGTGATGACCCCGGCACGTGCGCCGAGCTCGAGGCCGACGACCGCGGCCGCACCGTTGGGCATGATCATCTGCACGGCGAGCGGGGAGACCTTGCGGGGTCCGCCCTCGTTCATCGCGTCATAGGTTTCGACGATCTTCTCGCCGCCACCCAACCCGGTGCCGATCACGACCGAGAAACGATCGGGATCGACCTCCGGGCGGCCAGCGGTTTCCCACAGTTGGTTGCCGAGGTACTTCGACATCCGCTGGACGTACGACATGCGTCGGTGCTCCAGCCGCGACATCAGCGGATCGAGGGGCTCCTTGAGGTGCCCACCGATCTTGACCTGAAGGTCCCACTTGCCGACGAAATCGTCTTCGAGGACGCGGATGCCGCTTTCTCCTGCCAGCAGACCCTTCCACGTGCTCTCGATGTCCGGGGCAATCGAGGTGGTCGCCGTGACGGCGGTCACGACGACGTTGGGGAAACCGCCGTTAGCAGTGGAAGGCCTGGTCACTTGGCGAACTTCTCGCGCAGCGCCTCGGCAGCCTCTGGGTTCTCTTCCTCGAGCTTCTGGATGTAGGCGACGACGTCACCGACGGTGCGCAGGCCTGCGAGATCCTCGTCCGGGATCTTCACGCCGTACTTGTCCTCGGTCTGCACTGCGATCTCGACCATCGACAGCGAGTCGATGTCCAGGTCGTCGACGAACGACTTCTCCGGGGTGACCTCGGAGGGCTCGATACCGGTGACCTCTTCGATGATCTCGGCGAGACCGGCGATGATTTCCTGCTGACTGGCGCCCACTGTGGCTCCTTCATCTATTTCTTGTGGTCCGGCACTCCCTCGTTGGAGTGCCTTGTTCAAGGTTGTCGTGCGGTTGTACTGGTCAGAGCTCGGTGAGTCCATCCAGGTCTGCGGGGGTCTTGACGGCGTGCGTCGGCACTCCCCGAAGTTCTCGTTTGGCGATTCCGACGAGCGTGCCCGCGGGCGGGAACTCGACGATCGCAGTCACTTCGCGTTGGCGGATCGACTCGGTGCATAGGTCCCAGCGCACCGGGCGGGTCAACTGCGCGACCAGCTTGGTCATCGCATCCGTGCCCGACGCTACCGGCTGACCGTCGGCGTTGGACAGCAGCGTGACGGTGGGCAGCGGGGAATCCGAGGCTGTGACGCCGTCGGCGGCTGCGGAGTAGGCATCCAGGGCGGAGGCCATGTACCTGGTGTGGAAGGCGCCTGCGGTGGCGAGCTGACGGACGCGGGCCTTGGCCGGCGGATCCTCGGCCAGCTTGTCCAGTGCGGACAGCGCGCCTGCGGCCACGATCTGGCCTGCGGCGTTCCGGTTGGCGGCCACCAGGTCGAGCGCCTCGAGGCGGGCGAGGACCTCGGCCTCGTCGCCACCGAGCACCGCGGACATGCCGGTCGGCTCGACGGCGCAGGCCTTGGCCATCTCGGCGCCGCGGGTGGAGGCCAGCTTGACGGCGTCGTCGGCGGAGATGACGCCCGCGATGGCGTAGGCGGCGATCTCGCCGACGGAGTGCCCTGCCACCACGGTTTCGACGCCGGCGAGCAGGCCCCGCTTGGTCAGCTCCTCGTGCGCCAGCAGCGTTGCGGCCACGACCAATGGCTGGGTGACGGCGGTGTCGGTGATCTCCTCGGCGGTCGCGGTGGTTCCGAGACGGGCGAGGTCGAGGCCGCTGATGTCCGACCACACGGCCAGACGCTCGGCAGCGCCCGGCAGCTCGAGCCAGGAGGCGAGCATGCCAGGGGTCTGCGATCCCTGTCCGGGAGCAAGCAATGCGAGCATATGTCTAAGAGAACACTGTGAAGACGGATTTGTGCGGTGTAAGAGATTATGAACCTCGTCTTATGTTTTTGTTGGGTCTCCACAAAACGGCATGTGATGGGACTACACCGATACCTCATCGCTACCTGTGGGCTCAGCTGACTCGTCCTCTACCAGGTCAACTGAGGGGATTACGGGAGCCACGACGGCATTTGTCGTGCTCGGATAGGTCGTCTGGCGGCTGAGCCTGCCGACGGTGGAGGCCACCCGCAGGACGTAGGCATCCCGCGGCAGGGTCGGATCGCGTCCTGTGAAGTCTGCGATCCGTTTGAGGCGGTAGCGAACGGTGTTTGGATGAACGAACAAGGCGCGTGCACACGCCTCGATGGCACCCCCCGAGTCGAGATAGGCATCCAACGTCTCAGCAAGCGCTGGACCGGCATCGGCCAGAGGGCGCATCACCTCCGTTTCGAGCACGGCGAGAGCCGTGGCGTCCCCGAGTAGCGCACGTTCCGGAAGTAGCTCGCGGGCCGATACGGGCCGCGGCGCACCGCTCCAACCGGCGACGGCGTTCATGCCGGCGATCGCCTCGGTGGCGCTGTGGTGCGCCGCGCTGAGCGTCGCCGCGGTCGGACCGACGACGACCGGTCCGTCGGCGAAGACCTCGAGCAGCTCGCCAAGCGTCCGGTCGGTCGGGGACAGCTGGCCCGACACGATCGCCACCAGCCAGGTGCCGTGCACGTCGGACAGTGCGGCGCGGCCATTGCGCGCCGCGATCGCGTGGACGTCGTCGCCCGCCATGTCCGCCCGGCCGGGCTGTGGCAATCCCACGATCACCGTCGCGGGGGCGGTGGCATCCCAGTTGAGAGTGGCTGCCTGCGACTGCAATTCGGGTCCGACGTCGCCACGGACCACGGCGTCGACGACGTTGGCCTCCATCCGGGTGTCCCACGCACCGCGCGACTCGGCGGCATCGGCGTACGCGGTGGCCGCGGCGAAGGCCAGGTCCCTGCTGTAGCGCAGGATCCCTGCCGTGAGCGCCATGACCTGCTTCTCGTCGCTGCGCGCAAGCAGGGGCACGGCCTCCTCGAAGAACTCCATCGTGACGCGCACCATCTCAACGGTCTGGCGCAGCGCGATGCGACGGGTCAGTTCCTGCGGGACCGCCTCGAAGGCCTTCGCGGTGTAGCTGACGTTGCTTTGCGGATCACGCATCCACTCGACGAAGTTCACCACCGCGGTCTGCACGACCAGGTGCACGCTGGCGCGCTGCGACGCCTCGAGGTCGGCGAAGAACGGCAGGCGCTCCTGCAGGGCAAACACTGCTCCGGTCGCCAGCTTTCCGGAGTACTGCTTCAGCCCGCGCAGGACCGAGTCGGGGACCGTTTCGAGCACCTCGAGGGTCGACGCCGGTGGCACGTACCGGTTGTCAGTCACGCCTAAAAGCTACGCCACATTTCTGGCGGATTCCTCCAAGTGGTTGCTGGCTGGCGAAGGATCAAGCGCTCCCGGTGTCCTTGAACGACACGTCGGCCGCCATCACGTCGTCGATCTTGTACTGCCGTGCCGCGGCAATCGCGACCGACGGATCGATCTCACCGTCACGCGCGAGCGCCTCCAGCACCGCGACCAACACCGACTCGGCGTCGGTGTTGAAGTACCGCCGTGCGGCGGGCCTGGTGTCGGAGAACCCGAAACCGTCGGTCCCCAACGTCACGTACGTGTTGGGCACCCACGGCCGGATCTGCTCAGGTACGGCACGCATCCAGTCCGACACCGCGACGACGGGGCCTGCGGTGTCGCCGAGCGCCTTCGTCACGTAGGGGACGGCAGCGGGGCGGTCCGGGTGGCGCAGCAGCTCCTTGTCGACCGCGACACCGTCACGGTTGAGCTCGCCCCAGCTGGTCACCGACCAGACGTCTGCGGCGACATCCCATTCGGCGGCCAGCATGTCGGCAGCGCGCAGGGCCTCTGGCATCGCGACACCGGACGCCAGGATCTGCGCCACGCTGGTGCGCTTCTCCTTGGCGACGCGGTATCGGTAGATGCCGCGCAGCACGCCCTCGGGGTCGAAGTTCTCCGGCTCCGCGGGCTGAACGTACGGCTCGTTGTAGATCGTGATGTAGAAGTACACGTTCTCCGGGTCGTCGCCGAACATCCGCGACAGCCCGCTCTCCACGATGTAGGCGATCTCGTAGGCGAACGCCGGGTCGTAGGCGACCACCGCGGGATTGGTCGACGCCAGGAGCAGCGAGTGCCCGTCGGCGTGCTGCAGACCTTCACCCGTCAGCGTCGTCCGGCCTGCGGTCGCGCCGAGTACGAACCCGCGGGCCATCTGATCGGCGGCCGCCCAGAAGCCGTCACCGGTGCGCTGGAACCCGAACATCGAATAGAAGATGTAGATCGGGATCATCGGCTCGTTGTGCGTGGCGTACGACGTGCCCACCGCCGTGAACGACGCCGTCGACCCGGCTTCGTTGATCCCCTCGTGCAGGATCTGACCGGTCTCGCTCTCCTTGTACGCGAGCATGAGCTCGGCGTCCACGGCGGTGTAGAGCTGGCCGTTGCGGTTGTAGATCTTCAGGTTCGGGAACCAGGAGTCCATGCCGAAGGTGCGCGCTTCGTCGGGGATGATCGGCACCAAGCGGGGCCCAATCGTCTTGTCGCGCAACAGTTCCTTGAACGTCCGCACGGTCGCCATGGTGGTGGCGACTTCCTGATTGCCCGACCCCTTCTTGAGCGGCTTGTAGACGTCGCGGGACGGCAGCGCCAGCGACTTCGTCTTGGTGCGACGCTCGGGAAGGAAACCGCCGAGGGTGCGACGCCGATCCAGCATGTAGCGGATCTCGGGGGCATCGGGTCCCGGGTGGTAGTACGGCGGCAGGTACGGGTTCTCCTCGATCTGCGCATCGGACAACGGGATGCGCTGGGCATCGCGGAAGTCCTTGAGGTCTTGCAGCGCAAGCTTCTTCATCTGGTGCGTGGCGTTGCGGCCCTCGAAGTGCTTGCCGAGCGTGTAGCCCTTGATGGTCTTGGCGAGGATCACCGTCGGCTGGCCCTTGTGCTCCATCGCGGCGCGGTAGGCGGCGTACACCTTGCGGTAGTCGTGGCCGCCGCGCTTGAGGTTCCAGATCTCGGCGTCGGTCATCGGCTCGACGAGGGACTTGGTGCGCGGGTCGCGGCCGAAGAAGTGGTCGCGGACGTAGCCGCCGTCGTTGGCCTTGTAGGTCTGGTAGTCACCGTCGGGCGTGGTGTTCATCAGGTTGACCAGCGCGCCGTCGCGGTCGGCGTGCAGCAGCGCGTCCCACTCGCGACCCCACACCACCTTGATGACGTTCCAGCCCGCACCGCGGTAGAACGACTCCAGCTCCTGGATGATCTTGCCGTTGCCGCGCACCGGGCCGTCCAGGCGCTGCAGGTTGCAGTTGATCACGAAGGTCAGGTTGTCCAGGCCCTCGAGGGCAGCGACGTGCGCCAGGCCGCGGCTCTCCGGCTCGTCGGTCTCGCCGTCGCCGAGGAATGCCCAGACGTGCTGGTCGGAGGTGTCCTTGATGCCGCGGTCGTGCAGGTAGTGGTTGAACCGGGCCTGGTAGATCGCGTTCATCGGGCCGAGGCCCATCGACACCGTTGGGAATTCCCAGAAGTCCGGCATCAGGCGCGGGTGCGGGTAGGAGGGCAGGCCACCACCGGGATGGCTGTGCTCCTGGCGGAACCCGTCGAGCTGGTCGGCGGTTAGCCGGCCCTCGAGGAACGCGCGCGCGTAGATGCCGGGGGAGGCGTGACCCTGGATGAAGATCTGGTCGCCGCCGCCGGGGTGGGCCTTGCCGCGGAAGAAGTGGTTGAAGCCGACCTCGTACAGCGCAGCCGACGAGGCGTAGGTCGAGATGTGGCCTCCCACACCGACTCCCGGCCGCTGGGCGCGGTGCACCATGATGGCGGCGTTCCACCGGATCCAGGCCCGGTAGCGGCGTTCGACGTCCTCGTCGCCGGGAAACCACGGCTCCAGTTCGGTGGGAATGGTGTTCACGTAATCGGTTGACGTGAGTGCTGGGATCGCAACGCGTTGTTCGCTGGATCGCTCGAGAAGGCGCAGCATCAGGTAACGCGCCCGTGCCGGTCCCGACCGTTCGAGTAGCTCGTCGAACGACTCGAGCCACTCGGTGGTTTCTTCGGGGTCGATGTCGGGAAGATACGAAGCAACGCCCTCACGGATGACGCGAACCCGGTCGGGTTCGCTTGCGGTGCTAGAGTTTTGGGCCAGGTCTTGGCGCGCGAACTCGGTGGTCAATGCCGCTCCTCGGTTGGTGGACTCGGGTGCTCGTGGCCCCGTTCCTGAACGTGTCCATCGTGCTCCTATCGTGCCGTACGTGCGCCGCCGGGGTTACAACTCGGCATGAACCGGCGATCGCAGGATGGAACCGGTAACGTCTGGAGACCGTGATGGGTCGTCGGCAGCGCGTGGGCCGGCTGCGCGCTGGTGGACTGGCCATCGGCGGCCTGGGGATTCTGGCCATGATCGTGGTCAGCTGCACCAGCGTCACCCACGGCACCGCGACGATCGATCGTGCGGACGCGCCCGTCTACCAGGCATCGGTGTCGGCCTCGGCCGCGGAGTCGTCGGCCAGTTCCAGCGCGCAGGAATCCGAGCGTCAGGCGTCGGTGTCGAACAAGGCGGTGCACACGTCGTGCGAGGCGCTGAGCTCGAGCAGCGTGGACGCGATCGACGCGGTGAACAAGTACGTCGACGCCTACAACAAGAACACCCCCGACATCGGGGCGACGGCAGGGCCAGCGGTGGACTCGCTGAACCACACCGCCGACCTGGTGTCGGGCAGCCTGTCGGCTCCGCTGTCGCCCGAGCTCACGAGCGCGCTCAACGGGTGGGTGGACGCCGCAAGGGCCGTTGCGAAGGCCATTTCGCAGAACGCTTCAATGGACGAGTTCAATGCGGCGATCGGCCGATTGAACGACTCGAAGACCGTCGCGCTGAACCTGTGCGATGCCGCATACTGACCAACCTGCGCGCCAGGCGTCGGCTAAATGCCGACGGCGTGCGACTATAGGCCGAGCAGACACGCAGGTTGAAGGCTGAAGGAGGACACGGTGGTTGCGGCGGACTCGCCGAACTACGCCCGAAGTTTGGGCATCGAGAAGGATCAGGTTGTCCAGGAACTGGGCTGGGACGAGGACACTGACGACGACATCCGTGTCGACATCGAGGACGCGTGTGGCAGCGAGTTACTCGATGAGGACGCGGACGAAGTCGTTGACGTGGTGCTGCTGTGGTGGCGCGACGACGACGGTGATCTCGTCGATCGCCTCATGGACGCCATCACCCCACTAGCGGAGGACGGCGTCATCTGGGTGGTCACGCCCAAGACCGGCAAGCCGGGTCACGTACAGCCAGCGGAGATCGCCGAGTCGGCGCCCACCGCCGGGTTGATGCAGACGTCGTCGGCGAACCTCGGTGACTGGATCGCCAGTCGCCTCGTCCAACCGAAGTCGAAGGCCAAAGCGCGCTAGTGCTGGAAGCCGGTACCGAGGCACCCGACTTCACGCTGAAGGACCAGAACGGGCAGCCGGTCACGCTGAGTGCGTTGCGTGGCAGGAACGTGCTCTTGGTGTTCTTTCCGCTCGCGTTCACCGGCATATGCCAGGGCGAGCTCGACGAGATCAAGGACAACCCGTCCAGATACGTCAACGACGACACCGAGACGCTGGCGATCTCGGTGGGACCGCCGCCGACGCACAAGGTCTGGGCCACGCAGAGCGGCTTCACGTTCCCCGTGCTCTCCGACTTCTGGCCACACGGTGCGGTTGCGCAGGCGTACGGCGTGTTCAACGATCAGACCGGTTTCGCCAACCGTGGCACGTTCGTCGTCGATCGGACCGGGGTGATCCGGTTCGCCGAGATGAAGGGGCCCGGCGAGGCTCGCAATCAGGCGGTGTGGGCTGATGCGCTAGACGCCCTGACGGATTTCCCGTCGCCAGGCGTCGGCGTGTAGCCTGCCCGAGCACGGGCGCGTAGCTCAGTGGTAGAGCTCTGGTTTTACACACCAGCGGTCGGCGGTTCGATACCGTCCGCGCCCACCCTTGTCTTCCCTAGTGGAGCGGTTTTGGCTCGATACCCAAAACCCCGGCTTGCGGCGCCGCGGACGCCCCGTGCGACTGGTCGCCGAACGTGGTGGACGGCAGGCTCAAAGGTCAGTTGGTGAAAAAGTGTCGCCTTTACTGATCTCGGTACTCCTACCTGTGTCAGGGGCTCAACCAGAACCCCGATCACATCAGAGGAGCACATCATGATCACCAATATCGACCCTCAGCCGCCGACGTCCGGGCGTAAGCACAGGCGGCGACTCGGCATCGCCGGCGCTTCAGCGATGGCCGTCATGGCCGCCATGGCCTTGAGCCTGTCCGGTGTGGCCTCGGCGGCCACACCAACGAAGACCAACTGCACTTTCAAGACCGCCGATGGGCACTACGTGACGGCAGTCAATAGCGGCGGGTTGACGGGACTCGGCCAACCACCGTTCGACGTAATCCACACGGATGCAGTCCGGGTCGGGACATGGGAGACCTTTACGCTCGTCGACGCCGGTGACGGAACCCATTACGGCATCCAAGCCTTTGATGGGCACTTCCTCACTGCCGTCGGCGGTGGCGGACGGACCACCGACGTCATCCACTCCGACGCCACGCAGTTGCAGGGTTGGGAGAAGTTCACCGTCGCGAAGGTTCCATCGGCTCCAGGCGGCCAGGCCGTGTATTCGATCGGCACCATCGATGGGCACTTCCTCACAGCCGTCGGCGGTGGCGGACGGACCACCGACGTCATCCATTCCGATGCGACGGTGGCCAACGGCTGGGAGAAGTTCCACATCCACTGCGCAGGCTGAGCACACGCAGCGATATCAAGCGGAAGATCGTTACGGCCACAGGCCGGCCAGGCATTGATCCTGGTCGTGCCTGTGGCCTATCGATGGGTGCAACGCGTTCGGCCTTGGCGGCATCGAGGTTTGGCAGTCACCGTCCGCCGGTCAGCACCAGAACGGGCTGATCGCGGTACAGGTCGGGGAAGAATTGCTTGAGGCCGTTGACCTTGGGCATGTCGTTGATCTCGATGTACGGATACGTCGGGTTCGAGTTCAAGAAGTCCTGGTGGTACGCCTCGGCGGGGAAGAAGTCTGCCTTCTGTGACACCGTGGTGACGATCGGCCCGGGAAAGACCGCCTCCCGGTTCAGCTGCTCGATGTAGCTCTCCGCCACTCGCTGCTGGGTGTCATCCTGCGCGAAGATCGTCGACCGATACTGAGTGCCGCTGTCGGGGCCCTGACGGTTCAGTTGGGTGGGGTCCTGCACCACCGAGAAGTAGACCCTCAAGAGTTCACCGAAGCTGACCTGGTGGGGGTCGTAGGTGATGCGCACGGACTCCGCGTGACCGGTGCTGCCGGTGCTGACCGTGTCGTAGTTTGCGGTCTGTGCGCCGCCGCCGGCATAACCCGATTCCGCTTGGGTGACCCCCTTGACGTGTTGGAAGACGCCCTGCACGCCCCAAAAGCAGCCGCCGGCAAGTACCGCGGTCTCGCTGGTGCTGCCTCCCGCGGCCGTCGGCTCGTCGACCTCGGGTGCGGGGACGGCGATCGTCTGGCTGGCGGCCGTGCTGAACGGAGTGTTCAGCCGACCATCGATGAACAGGAAAGCGGTAACGGCCGTCAGGCACAGCACGATGGCCAGCCCAATTCTCTTGCTGCGTCGCACCTTTTCGAGTGTCCGCCCGGATTGCAATCATCGCGTGACTGGGCGCAGTTCGTCACGGATCGGTAAGGCTGCGGTTGGCCGTGACTTCTCTTCGGCGACGAAGTTCGACAGCGGCACCGGTTGGCCAAGCTTCTACAAGGCGATGGATGGCGCCGTCTTCGAACGCACGGACGACAGTCTTGCCATGTCGCGCACCGAGGTGCTCTGTCGCCGGTGCGGGAGCCATCTCGGGCACGTCTTCGACGACGGTCCCCAACTGACCGGCCTGCGCTACTGCATGAACGGGGTCGCCCTGAAGTTCCGTTTGGCCTAGTGCCCAGGCAATCCGGCCCGGTGAACCGGATCGCTTGTGTCTTGCGTCACACCATCGTCGGGGATACCGTATGCAGTAGTCAGGATTCAAAATCCCAGACGATGGCGCGCCGTGCCATCGTGACGTGCGGTCCGGGTGCTCGAGCGGTGGGGAATCCAGCATTAGCGCCAATGCGACATGTGGTTTCCGACAAGGTGAAAGGCCAGACATTCATGTACAAACTCATCGCAGGGGCGGTGCCGATCGCGGCCGCCATCCTCACAGTCAGCTGCGCGACGCCCACCTCGTCCCCAGCGGCGCTCACCACCACAACGCCCGCCCCGAAGGTGAACATCACCACCGGGCAAACCATCGCGCTCCCCGGAGTCGGAGGTCACGGCGACGAGGTCGTCGTCGACCCGGGGACGCACACCGCTTACATTGCCCAGAGTCCGGACAACAACCTCGTGGTAATCAACACGACCAGCAACGCCGTCGAAGCGGTCGTGCCCCAGATAGCGAGCGGCAACGGGATTGCCTTCAGCGACTCGTATGTCTTTGCTACCGAAGCGGATTCGGGCGCCGTCGCAGTCATCGACAAAGCCAGCTGGAAGGTCATCGCCACCGTGCCGTCGGGCGGAAAGACGCCCGACGCCATCTACTTCGATCCGAAGGAGAACAGCGTCTTCGTCGCCAACGACGATTCGGACAATATGCAGCAGTTCTCCGCGACTGCCCCGTTTGCCATCCAAGGGGCGCTGAACCTCGACCCGGCACAAGCCAAGACTGGTCCTGACCTGGGAACCTATGTGAGCGCCAACGACACGATCTATCAATCCGACGACAACAGGATCGACGTCATCGACCCCAAGACCAGGACGATCCAGAAGGTCTTCACGCCAGTGAGCGCCGACGTCGCAACGAAGGACATGTACTACGACGAGGCGCATCGGTTGCTCTGGGTGGGGACGTCCGACCCGAAGGTGCTCGCACTCGACCCCGACACCGGAAATGTCGTCTACACCGTGAAGACGGCATCCGGAATGGATCAACTCTCGGCGGACACCGATGACGGGCTGCTGTTCCTCGGCGAGAGCAAGGCAGGAGTCATGGGCGTCGTCGACCTCGCGACGCACCAAAACATCGCTGACGTCAAGACGGAATCGGGATTCCACACCGAGGGCTACCTGCCAAGCGCCCACCTCGTGTATACCTACCTGAATCAATCAAACAAGGTTGCGATCGACACCATCAGTAAGTCGTGACTGCGGTGATGCCGGACCCGTTACGCAGGCGGCGCGAAGAACTCCAACGCGATGCCGTCGGGATCGCGGAAGCTCAGTCCCGAGCCGTAGTGCTCGTCGACGATGCCGACGTTGGCGATGCCGAGCTCGTCGAGGCGGGCCTTCCATTCCTCTAGTTCGGCTCGGGTCGCACACCCGAAGCCGACGTGGTCGAGGCCGACCGAGAATTCGCTGAATCCCTCGTTCCCGGCAGCGCGGTCGTGCTGGTGGATGCCGAACAGGGTGCCGTTGGGAAGCGCCCACACCAAGTGGCGGAAGCCGGCGGCGGTGTGTTCGTCGAGCAGTGGATCGGCCCCGATCAAGGCCGTGTACCAAGGACCGCTGACCTCGAGGTCTCGCACGGTGACGGCGACGTGGTTCAGTGCCTGGACGGTAGTCATGGGAATCCTCACGGGTCGTTTGCTGAGACTCCCTACATACGTAGCAGACAACGGTTCGGTTCACGTGGGCGTTCAGGTATTTGGCTTTGCCCGCTTTGCGAAGTCATGACGCCCGGTACGTCGTCCTGACCGATCAGCCGCACCTTCATGATGACGCGAACACGGCAAAGATTCCTTTGCTGCAGTCACGATTCGGCGTTGCCGACGGCATGGGGTGAAACCGATGTTTCACGAGCCAAACCACGATTGGGCTCGGATTCGATCGGGAATAGCCGTAATCATGAACACATCTCGTGCAGCAAACGGACGTAGGGTGCCATTCGCGAGGGCGTTGATGGCCGGAATGGCGACCATCGCGGTCTCCGCGGTCGGGGCGACGACGCTGCCGCCGGGTTTGCGGTCGGTGACGACGGACGTTGCGCCGATGGCCGCCATCGACGAGTCGAACACCACGATCGGCATCGCCGACTCCGATCTGTACTTCGCGTCGCCGGCTGAGATCGACGCCGCCCTTGATCAGATGCAGGCGATGGGCGTCAACACGGTGCGGATCGGCATCCCGTGGGCGGGCATCAACCCGATTCCCGGTTACTACAACTGGTCGCAATCCGACTACATGATCAACGCCGCGGATGCGCGGGGGATGGGTGTCCTCGCCGTCATCACCACCACGCCGGGGTGGGCCAATAGTCCCGATGCGCCTGGGGTCTACGGTGCTCCGGCGTCAGCGGCTGCCTACGGCCAGTTCGCTGGCCTGGCTGCCCAGCGCTACGCGGGAAAGGTTGGCGCGTACGAGATCTGGAACGAACCCAACGCCGCGCTGTACTACGGGCCGCAGCCAGACCCGGCCGGCTACACGCAGCTCCTCAAGGCCGCGTATCCGGCGATCAAGGCGGCTGACCCCAATGCCACGGTGATCGGCGGCGTGGTCGGATCGACGATCACCCATGAGAACCTCACGCTGAACCCGGTGACCTTCGTCGACGAGATGTATGAGAACGGGGCGCAGGGTTACTTCGACGCACTGTCGTTCCACCCGTACCAGTACACGACGCCGTTCTCCCTGGGTGCGTACAACCCCAACAATCCCATCGTCCAGCTGTCGGACATCCACAACCTCATGGTGGCCAATGGCGATGGCGGCAAGCTCATCTGGGCAAGCGAGTACGGCGAGCCCACGTCCGTGGCGGGTGAAGCGAACCAGGCGGCGTACACGCAGGACATGCTCATCACGTGGCGGACCATCGGCTACACCGGTCCGGCGTTCGTGTACACGTTGCAAGACACCCCGGCGGCCGGGACGGACAGCGCCACGCCCGAGGACAGCTTGGGTCTGATTCGCAAGGACGGCACATGGAAGCCGGCGGCCTACGTCGTCCGGTCACTCGCGACGCTGCCCGGTGCGACCTCGGCTACGTCCGCAGTCTCAGCCCGGTTGGCCTCGGTGACGGAGACGCCCGTGATCCAGGCGCCGACGCTCGCCGTCACTCAGGACGTCGCAATGGCCGATGCCCCGGCCGCGAAGACGTCGGCCACAACGTCGTCGGCGGACACCCCGAAGAAGAAGCCAAGCGCTGACGCGCCGAAGCGCTCGACAGAGACCCCGAAGGAGAAATCTCGGTCAAACCACCCGGCGGCCTCGGCGGGCGCGTGAACGCATGTCCCACAGGTAGAGCCGGTACCCGAGGATCCACAGGTCTCGGGGGATCACGCGATCGGTGACGCGCAGACCGCGCAGCAGCCAGTCGAACCGGCGTTGCTGCGCCGCCGACCACGACAACCCCATGTGCTCCCGGAACTCGGCAGGCAGGAAGCCCGTCGTCGCAAAGAGATTGAACGGCCCGGCCGCAAGTCGCAGCGGCGCAGGCAGAAACGCCAACGCCGCGACCCCGTGGAGGTGCTCGCGGACAGGCGGGTCGATCTGCAGCTGGTCCAGCGAGCGCTTCCAGTACTCGTCGAACGCAGCGCGGTCGGCGGGCCACATCGCCTCGCGCACTTGCAATGTGGTGCCGAGCGTGCGGGCGTCCAGATAGATCGCGTCGGCCGCCTCATCGTCGAGTGGCCCGTACAGCGACTCGTGCATGTCGACGTAGTAGCGGTACAGACACGCCGCCACCCACAACTGCAGCTTGGGCTCGAATGCGTTGTAGGACACCGGACTCGACGCGTTCGACCGCACCAGCGCGTGCACCCTGTCGACCTCGGAGCGGATCAGCGCCCGATCGTCGTCGGTACCGAGCGTCGCCGCCGCGAGGTAGGTGCCGGTGGTTCGCGCCCGCTTGAACGGATGCCGATAGACGTTGCCGCTGTCCACCGGGCTCTCGACGACGCCATACCCCACGGCTGGCACCGCAAGCTGCATGATCACGTTCGCCGCCGGCAACAACACCGCCGCAGGATTGAGCAGGTGAACCACGCGGGTAGGCCGTCTCGGGGGCCCGAACCTCATGGCGTCGAGTACACCACCTCGTGAGACGCTGCCGGAGTGTTTGCGTCGACATGTCGCGGCCGGGCGGCAGGTCTGGCGCTGGGTTACGTGGCCGACCTGCTGCTCGGCGACCCGCGCCGCGGTCATCCGGTCGCGGTGTTCGGGCGTGGCGCTGCCACCCTCGAACGGCTGACCTACTCCGATGGACGCGCGGCGGGTGTCGCGCACACCGGCGTCCTGGTCGGTGTTCTCGCGGTGGCGGGTATCGCCGCCGACCGGGCCGCGGCACGTCGCGGCGCAGGGTGGACCGCGGTGCTCACGGCCGCGGCGACGTTCGTCGCGCTCGGCGGGACATCGTTGGCGAGCACGGGCGCGGACATGGCCCGGATGGTGGACGGCGACGACGTCGACGGGGCACGGGGTCTTCTACCGTCGCTGTGCGGGCGCGACCCAGCGGCACTCGACGTGCCCGGCCTGACGCGTGCTGCCCTCGAGTCGGTGGCGGAGAACACCTCCGATGCGACGGTGGCGCCGCTGTGCTGGGGCGCGGTCGGCGGGGTGCCAGGCCTGCTGGTCTATCGGGGCGTCAACACACTCGACGCGATGATTGGGCACCGGTCGCCGCGGTACGAGCGGTTCGGTTGGGCCGCAGCACGATTGGACGACGTGATGAACTACCTGCCTGCCCGGGTGACGGGTCTGCTGGTGGCGGCGTGCGCACCTGTCGTCGGCGGCTCGCCGGGGGGAGCGCTGGCGGCCTGGCGTCGTGACGCGGCCAAGCATCCCAGCCCCAACGCCGGGGTTGCGGAGGCCGCGTTCGCCGGTGCGCTTGGGGTCCGCCTCGGTGGGCCGACGCAGTACGCGCACCGCCTCGAGATGCGGCCGACGCTCGGCGACGGTCGGATTCCCGAACCTGCCGATCTGCGGGCCTCGGTGCGGTTGTCGCGGGCGGTTCAGGCGGTGGCGGCGGTGTGCGCCGTCGGCGTCAGCTCCGCCTGCCGTAGCGGTCGGCGAGCTTCTCGTCGGTGGTGAGCGGCTTGCCCGTGGGGGGAACATCGGCCGCGGCCTTCTCGCGGCGGCGCTGGCGGACCTCGGCCAACACGAAGTAGCCAACCCCGATCGGTGCGACGATGCCGAACACGATCCACTGGATGCCGTAGGACAAGAAGGGCCCCGCATCCAGGTGGGGCAACGGGATCTCGCCGAGGCCGCCCGGCTGATCGGCGACCAGTTGCAGGTAGGAGCCTGCCAACGGCATCCCGGTCAGCGCGGCGATCTGGCCGGTGTTGATGGAGTACACCTGCTGCGCCCCGTTCTGACGGAACGGCTCCTTGCCCTCGACGACGGGTTCGGAATCGCGCAGCCGCGCGGTGATCGTCACGGCACCCTGCGGCACCGGAGGCATTTCGGGCGCATTCGAACCAGGCACCGGACGCACGTAACCGCGGTCCACAAGCACGGTCGGCCCGCCGTCGACGGTGAAGGGCACCAGCACCTCGAAGGCCTGCTCGCTCTCGACCACCCGGAGCCGGGCCAGCACCTGGGCGTCCGGGTGATAGCGGCCCGTCGCCGTGACCCGGCGCCAGGCATCGTTCGGGGCCGCCGAATCCTGGTGCGGAAGGAAGTCGGTGACGGGCACCGGGTCGGCCGACAGCGAGTACCGGATCTGGCTGTTCTCGCGGGACGTCTTGGTGTTCTTGCCGAGCTGCCACGGCGCCAGCACGGTGAAGCACAAGTAGGCGAAGGCGATCACCACGACGTACAGCGCCAGCCACTGTGGCTTGAAGAGGAACGCGAACTTGCCCATCAGCCGGCCATTCCCCGGCTGGCGAGCCGCTCGTCGACCCAGTCGTGCAACCCGGGCAGCGAGGCCTCGATGACCGTGAACACGTCCTCGAAGTCGTCGTGCGTCCCGTAGTACGGATCCTCGACGTCGTGCGGATGCGCTCCCGACCGCGGGTCGAAGGAGCGCAGCATGCGGAGCCGCTCCGGTGGCACGCCGAGGTCGCGCAGGATCCGCACGTGGTTGCGTCCCATCGCGATCACCAGATCGGCAGCCAGGTGGTCGTCGGCGATCTGCGCGGCCTCGTGAGCGGCCGGATAACCGTGCTCGCGCAGCACGCGACCGGCACGTTCGTCGGCCGAGTCACCGGCATGCCAGCCACCGGTTCCTGCACTCGTCACCCGGACCACGCCAGCAAGGCCGCGCTCGTCGATCTGGTGGGCGAACATCTTCTCCGCCATCGGAGACCGGCAGATGTTGCCTGAGCAGATGAACGTCACGTGCAGTTCGCCGAAGTGGTCAGACACCGAGCACCTCCCGGAGGTCGGCCACGGACGACACGTGCTGATACCCGATTCCGTCGCCTGCGTCGAAATCGCCTGCGCCATAACCCCACTCCACCACCACGGTGTCGATGCCGTGCGCGGCGGCGCCCTCGACGTCGTGCCTGCGGTCGCCGACCATGATCACCCGTTCTGGCAGCGGACCCAGCTGCGCAAGCGCATGGCCGAGCACGTCGGCCTTGGACGACCGCGTGCCGTCGACGGTGGCACCGGCGATCACCTCGAAGTGACCGTCCAGCCCGAAGTGCTCGATGATCCTCCTGGCGGTGGGCTCGGCCTTGGAGGTGGCCACGGCCAGTCGCACGCCAGCCGTGCGCAGGTCGTCCAGCAGCGCGGGGATGCCGTCGAAGACGCTGTTCATCGACCAGCCGCGGGTGGTGTAGTCGGCGCGATAGGCGGCGATCGCCTCGTTGGCCCGATCACCGAGCCCCATCGACTCGAGAGTGAGGTGCATGGGTGGCCCGACGATGCGACCCGCAAGGTCGCCGTCGGGCACGGGTGCACCGATCTCGCCGAGCGCATGACGGAAGCTCGACACGATTCCCAGGGCGGAATCGGTCAGGGTGCCGTCGAGGTCGAAGATCACCAACTGAGCGCTCACCCCTGCATTGTCCCCGATGTGTCCGGTCGTCCCCGTGCCTGGCCCGCCCCTGGGCGCACTACTGTCGTCATGTGGCAAGGGTGAACCGGTGAGTGTGCGGCTCGGCGACGTCATCGAGGTGCTCGACGGCGCGTACCCGCCCCGGCTCGCTCAGGACTGGGATTCCGTCGGCCTGGTCTGTGGAGACCCATCGGAACCCGTCGAGTCCGTGACCGTCGCGGTCGACGCGACGGCCGAGGTGGCCGCCGAGGTGGGAGACCGAGGGCTGCTGCTGGCCCACCATCCGCTGCTCCTGCGCGGCGTCGACACGGTGGCGGCAGACACGGCGAAGGGTGCCCTGCTGCACGGGCTGATCCGCCGGGGCAGCGCGCTGTTCACCGCCCACACCAACGCCGACGCCGCCTCACCTGGGGTTTCCGACGCGCTGGCCTCGACCCTCGGCCTGACCGTCGAGCGCGTGCTGCAACCCGCCGGCGAGTCGAGCCGGCTCGACAAGTGGGTGATCTTCGTTCCCGCCGAGAACGCCGCCAAGGTGCGTTCAGCCATCTTCACCGCCGGTGCGGGCCACATCGGGGACTACTCGCACTGCAGTTGGACGGTCTCGGGCACCGGCCAGTTCCTCCCGCTCGAGGGGGCGTCACCGGTCATTGGCAGCGTGGGCTCGGTCGAGCAGGTCGCCGAGGATCGCATCGAGGCCATCGCACCCGCGAGCGCGCGCGGCGCCGTGTTGGCCGCGATGCGTGCGGCACATCCCTACGAGGAGCCCGCGTTCGACGTGTTCGCGCTCGCGCCTCTGCCGACGGACACTGGAATCGGCCGGATCTGTTCGTTGCCCGAGCCGGAACCGTTGTCGGCCTTCGTCGCCCGGGCCGCCGCGGCGCTCCCGTCCACGTCTTGGGGCGTGCGGGCCGCAGGCGACCCCGACGGGCTGGTGTCGAAGGTGGCAGTGTGCGGCGGCGCGGGTGATTCGCTACTCGACGTCGTCGCGTCCGCGGGGGTGCAGGTCTACCTGACCGCCGACCTGCGTCACCACCCTGCCGATGAGCACCTGCGCAGCTCGGGCGTCGCCCTCGTCGACGTCGCGCACTGGGCCAGCGAGTTCCCGTGGTGCGCGCAGGCCGCCGCGGTACTGGCGGGCCACTTCGGGGAAGCCCTTCCGGTGCGGGTCAGTTACATCCGCACCGATCCATGGAACGTCGAGAGAGAAGTATGAAGGCAGAAGTCGCACAACAACGTTCGCTGATCGAGCTGGCCGAGATCGACGCCGAGGTCGGCAGGCTGGATCACCGAGCCAAGAACCTCCCCGAGCAGCAGAGCCTCGACGCGGTCGAAGCCGAGCACCGCACTGCGAACGACGCACTGGCGGTGGTGAACATCGCGTTGGAGGACCTGGAAGCCGAGGTCAGCAAGTTCGAGGGCGAGATCGACGGTGTCCGGCAGCGCGAGGACCGCGACCGCTCGATGCTCGACTCCGGCAGCGTCAACCCCAAACAACTCTCTGAGTTACAGCACGAATTGGAGACCCTGCAGCGCCGCCAGTCGAGCCTCGAGGACTCCCTGCTGGAGATCATGGAACGCCGCGAAGAGTTGCAGAACGACCAGGCCGAGCGGTTGAGCAAGATCGACGAACTCGCCGACCAGCTCTCCATCGCCCGCGCCGCACGCGACGACGCCCTGGTAGCGATCGACGGATCCCGGCAGAATCTCGCGGGCCGGCGCAGTGGTGTGACCGTCACGCTCCCCGGTGACCTGGTAGCGCTCTACGAACGTCAGCGGGGCCACGGCGGGCCGGGGGCTGGGCTGTTGCAGGGCCGCCGGTGCGGTGCCTGCCGGATCGAGATCGATCGCGGCGAGATGCAACGGATCACCGCCGCACCAGAGGACGAAGTCCTGCGCTGCCCGGAATGCGGTGCCATCCTCTTGCGATTCGAGGGCTTCGCGAAGTGAAGGTGCTGATCGAGGCCGACGGCGGGTCGCGGGGCAATCCCGGGCCGGCGGGCTACGGTGCCGTCGTGTTCTCGGCCGATCACCAGAACGTGCTCGCGGAACGCAAGGAATCGATCGGGCGCGCCACCAACAACGTCGCCGAGTATCGAGGTCTCATCGCCGGGCTCGAGGCGGCCGCCGAGGCCGGCGCCACCGAGGTGGCGGTCTCGATGGACTCCAAGCTGGTCGTCGAGCAGATGACCGGCCGGTGGCGGGTCAAGCATCCCGACCTGATCCCGCTGAACCAGCGTGCCAAGGACGTTGCAGCCCAATTCGATCGGGTCACCTACGCGTGGATTCCGCGCGCCAAGAACTCGCACGCCGACCGGCTGGCCAACGAGGCGATGGACGCCGCGACCAAACCCGTTGCCGTGCAGTCCTCCCCGGCGGGTTGGACCGGTGCGCGCGGGGCTCCGACTCGGTTCATGTTGCTGCGCCACGGGCAGACCGAGCTGTCCGTCGACCGCCGCTATTCGGGACGAGGCAATCCGGCTCTGACGGAACTCGGCCGTCGTCAGGCCGACGCCGCGGCAGCGTATCTGGCTCAGCAGGGCGGTATTTCGGCGGTGGTCAGCTCTCCTCTGCAGCGGGCCCACGACACGGCTACGGCGTCCGCCAAGGCGCTCGGCCTCGACGTCACGGTCGACGACGATCTGATCGAGACCGACTTCGGGGCGTGGGAGGGTTTGACGTTCGGCGAAGCCGCTGCACGCGACCCCGAATTGCACACCCGCTGGCTGCGCGACACCTCCCAACCACCGCCTGACGGTGAGAGCTTCGACGAAGTGGCGCACCGGGTTCGGCGCGCGCGCAATCGGATCATCGCGGAGCACGGCGACGCGACCGTGCTGGTGGTATCGCACGTGACGCCGATCAAGACGATCCTGCGGCTGGCGCTGGACGCGGGGGAGGGCATCCTGTACCGCCTGCACCTCGACCTGGCCTCGCTGTCCGTCGCCGAGTTCTACCCGGACGGCGGGTCCTCGGTGCGATTGGTGAACCAGACCGCCTACCTGTAGTCAGTCGTGCAGGTGCATGCGTTCGCCGTGCGTTCCGAATAGGACGATGGCCTCTGCGGGTCCGTCGACGGTGCCGAACCAGTGCGGTGTCCAGGTCGAGAACTCCACTGCTTCACCGGGTTTGATGACGAAGTCGCGTTCGCCGAGGATCAGCCGGATCCGCCCGGACAGCACGTAGAACCAGTCCTGACCTTCGTGTACGGGCAATACGTCGGGCGGGGTGCGGCGGCGTGCGCTGACCCGGATCTTGAAGGCGTGCAAGCCGCCCGCCGGGCCGTTGCGGGTCAACGGCCAGTAGGTGACGAGGTGGCGGGTGTGTGAACCGCTGCGCACGCGTGGATCTTCCGTCTCGGGCGCCTTGAGCAGCTCGTCGGTGCTTACCGACAGCGCTGCGGCGAGGCGCGGCAGGTGATCCAGAGCCAGGCGACGCTTGCCGGATTCGAGCCTGCTCAACGTCGACACGTCGATGTCGGCGCGGGTGGCGACCTCGTCGAGGGTCAGGCCGCTCTGCGTGCGCAACTCCCGCAGTCGTCGGCGTACCCGCAGATCGACGTCATCGTGGCTGGAGTGATTTGCCTGCATGGCAAATTAGCTTGGCACCGACGCCCGGGCCCGGGCAAGCTCGGATGCATGGACATCGAATGGGACTGCGTCGTCGCGGGCGGCGGCGCCGCCGGGCTGAGCGCGGCGCTGGTGCTCGGCCGCTCACGGCGCCGGACGCTGCTGATCGACGAGGGCGAGCAGAGCAATCTTGCCGCGCACGGCATCGGAGGTTTGCTTGGTCACGACGGGCGTCCGCCCGCGCAGTTGTACGACGCGGGCCGCGCGGAACTGGCCGCGTATCCGACCGTCGAGGTTCGGTTCGGCGCGGTGACCGCGGGCGTCTCCGATGGCGGCTCCTTCGTGCTCGAACTGGCCGATGGCAGCCGCGTCCGCACGCGGCGCGTGGTCTTGGCGACGGGCATGGACTACCAAGCACCACAGATCGCCGGGCTGGCCGAACTGTGGGGCAGATCGGCGTTCCACTGCCCGTTCTGCCACGGCTGGGAGGCGCGCGACCAGCCGCTTGCGGTGCTGGCTCAGGGTGAGCGCGCAGTACACATGGCACTGATGTTGCGCGGCTGGACCGACGACGTCGTATTGCTCACGAACGGTGAGCGGGGCCTCGATCCCGATCACCGCGAAGGGCTGAGCGCCGCCGGCGTGACCATCGACGAACGCGAGATCGCCGAATTCGTCTCGGAATCGGGCGAATTGGCGTCCGTCGCCTTCGCCGAAGGCCCGCCGCTCGCACGCCGAGGCGTGCTGGTGGCCGCGTCGTTGCGTCAGCGTTCGACGCTCGCGGCTCAGCTGGGGGTCACCTTCGTGCCTCCCAACCCGGTCGTCGTCGATGGCATCGAAGTCGACGCCTTCCAGCGCACGTCCGTGCCCGGCGTGTTCGCCGCAGGCGATCTCAGCGCTGCGATACCGCAAGTGGCCGCGGCCATCGCGTCGGGCTCGACGGCCGCGACGGCCGTCGTGCAGAGCCTGCTCGCCGACGACTTCGGACTGCCCGTGCCGCCATGGCCAACCCAGAACTCAACACAGAAGGAGGACGTCGATGCACACGCATGAATCGGAGGGAAGCGCCCAGGAGTACTGGGAGGAGCACTACGGCGAGCGCGAACGCATCTGGAGCGGCCGGGTCAACGTGCAGCTGGCCAAGGTGGTGGCCGACATTCCACCGGGCCGCGCGCTCGACCTGGGCTGCGGCGAGGGTGGCGACGCCGTGTGGCTGGCCGAGCGCGGATGGCAGGTCGTGGCGGTCGACGTCTCCGAGACCGCGCTGGGCCGCGCCAGTGCAGAGGCCAGGACGCGAGGGGTGTTGGACCGCATCGACTTTCAGCACCACGACCTGTCGGACAGCTTTCCGGCGGGGAGCTTCGACCTGGCCTCCGCACAATTCCTGCACTCCACCGTTCGCCTGGAGCGGACCCAGGTCCTGCGCAACGCGGCGAGCGCGGTGGTGCGCGGCGGGCTGCTCGTCATCGTCGACCACGCCGCGCCGCCGCCGTTCTCGAAGAAGGTCCCGCACGACCATCCGTTCCCCAGCCCCGAGGAGGTGCTGGCGGAGTTGGATCTGCCTGCCGCGGAATGGGAGCGGGAGCGCGTCGAGGTCCTGGATAGGGACGGCACCGATCCGGACGGTGAGCCATTCGTCTGGCGGGACAATCTGATGGTTCTTCGCCGATTGGCCTGAATCACACGCTAATGCATGTCGGCCTGTTGCCTCATTTCAAGATGCGCGCGTGGGGCGGTTCGTTGCCTCACGTAGTCGTGCGCGCTTGGTGATCGGCGGTTCGGCGGGGCCGGCCTTGGTGGTGGCGAGGGTGAACAAC
>Ga0105237_10001550_pt1 | contig 29989 bp, 44 predicted proteins | sample KBSC24metaG_FD_81520 | JGI IMG/M metagenome (GOLD analysis project Ga0105237, IMG submission 81520) | Corn rhizosphere microbial communities from Kellogg Biological Station, Michigan, USA - KBS C2-4 metaG | ecosystem: Host-associated > Plants > Roots > Rhizosphere > Soil | place: Michigan, USA... | reverse complement strand
GCGATTTGGGCTGGGTGGTGCAATACAAGAGCGGCGCGAACGATTTTGTCGACATGAACGTGGCGTTGTCGCTGGGGGGCGACAGTGCGCAGTACGTGACGACCGGCTGGAAGGTAGCCGGCACGGCTACCAACACGGCCGGCTGGAATGTCGGCGGCGGCTTCCCGGTGGCCAACATCGCGGCGCCCGCCGACAGCCTGTACAACGGCTGGGATTTCTACACCGGGTCGCAGAAGCCGGTAACACAGACGGTGGCGCTGACGAATTTCGGGTTCACGGCGACCGACGTGCCGGCCAATGCGTCGATCATCGGCATCGAGTTGCAGATGGTGATCGGCGCGATCGGGCGCACCGCGCATTTCACGGCAGCGCCGGTCGAGGCCACGATCCAGTTCAACGGCATCGCCAACGGCCCGACGCCGAACTTGGCCAGTTCCACGCCGTATGCGGTGGTGGCAAGCGCGCTGCCGTTCCCGATCCCCGGTCCCAATTCGGTTTACGGGTCATATACGTGGGTGACGAAACTGTGGGGCGCGCCGACCACGGTATCCAACACGCCGACGAGCCTGCTCGGCTACACCGGTATCACGCCGGCCGACATCACGGCGACGAGCTTTGGTATCAGCATCGGCTGGGGCTTGGCCGGCACGCAGACGAACCAGGAGATACAGGTCGGCATCGACTATCTGGCAATTCGTGTGACCTACCTGCCGCAGACCAACGGCGTGTACTTCTGGAATGTCGGCGCCACCAGCCCGTCGGCGGTGCGCGCGCAGGTCGTGATGCACTACCAGCAGGGCGGCGACCTGTCGCTGGGCAGCGCGACCGGCACGCTGTATTTCCAGTTCATCCAGTCCGACGGCACGGTGGGCGGCATTCCGCCGCGCCCGATCGGATCGGATGAGCAAATTCGTACGTGGCCTGCGAACGGCAATACACCCGATGGTGGCATGGCCGACGGCAGCACGCTGCTGGCGCTTACCTCCGTTGCTGCTGACATGAACGTGATGGACTGGAGCGCACTGTTGACCGGCGCGCCGCAGCCGGACGGGTCGATGGCCCCCGCCAGCAAGTATCAGTCGGTCAGCAAGAATTTCTATGCCTCGTCGGGACTGGATGCGATCTACGGTGTCAGCGGGGGCGGTCCCGCGTTCTACTACGACGGCATCAAGACCGGCAGCACGGGCAATATCATCCCCGGCAACTTCTCGCGCATCCTGACCGGGCTGCCGTTGCAGTTCGAGACGCCGCGCAGTGTCGAAGCGCACCAAGGGCACATTTTCCTGGGCTACTACTCCGGCGTGATCGAGTGGAGCAATGCGGTCAATGTACTCAGTTTCGACCCGGCGCTGTACGACGGCACGGCCGGCACGAACGGCTTCGGCGAGCGCGTGATCGGCATCAAGTCGATCAATGGCGATAGCCTGTGCGTGTGGACACAGTCGACGATCCAGATGATGCAGGGCAACTTCAACGTGCCGCCCGGCAGCCAGGTGACATCGTCGCTGTACACGACCACGATTTCGCCGACATCGGGCGGGATCGAGTACACGATACAGCCGATGGCGAACTACATGTACTGCGACTTCCGCGGCATCACGGCGATCGGCGCCACGCAGAAGTACGGTGATTTCGAGTTGGGTCACTACAGCGCCGTGATCGCGCCGTGGCTGATCCCGCGCGTGCAGCTATCGAGTTTTTTCGAGGGCGCCAACATTGGCATCATCAATTCGGTGCTGATCCGTAACAAGAACATGGCGCGCTACTTCTTCGCCGATGGTGCGGCGTTGTCGATGACGTTTCTGGAGGACAATGAGGCGCCGCAGTTCACGATCCAGAACTACTACGGCCCGCTGGGCGTGCCGGTGACATGGGACGTGGCGCAGGCGTTCACCGAAATCCTCGGCCGCGACCGAATTTTCGGTGCGACGGCGGACGGCACCGGCTGGGTGTACGAACTGGAGCGATCCAACACCTTCAATGGCGGCGCCATCACCGGCTACGCGACCTTGGTGCCGGACGTGGCGCAGGTGCCGTTCCAGAACAAGATTTTCAGCGGCGTGAACGTGTTCGGTCAGGCGCAGGACTACGCGCAGTTCTACCTGTCGCGCAGCGCCAACTACGTGGTGCCGCAGCAGCAGGTGGGCACGAACCTCATCACCGAGCAGTTCGGGTCATTGACGGGCATGCCGACCGGCATTCCGCAGGCGTTCGTGTCGCTGGGCACGGCGCCGCTGTCGATCGAGGGCACCGCGATCAACCTGCGGTTCGATTTTTCGTCGCACTTGCAGTTCCCGCATACGATCCAGGCGATTTCCTATACCATTGAGCCGGCGCAAGAGCAGCAGGAGTAGGCGATGGCGACCCAAACGATGTCTGGCCAGCAGCAACTGCAGCAAATGCAGAACTACTACCAGCAGAAGAATTCGCAGTCGGCCGTGCCGGCCGGCAGCCCGACCCCGTACGGCGTCGATCCCAACAGCGGCCTGCTCGTCAACACACAGGTCGCCTATCAGGGCGCGCCGAACCAGAACGAACTGGTCAGCGGCCAGTTGACGGGACTGTTGTCCGGCGACAGCCCGTACATCCAGCAGGCGCGCGCGCAGGCGGCAGCGACTGCGGCGGGGCGGGGCTTGCTCAATTCGTCGATCGCGGCCGGCGCCGGGCAGCAGGCGGCGATTGGTGCGGCATTGCCGATCGCGCAGGGCAATGCACAGGAGTACGCCAACACGGCGGCGGCGAACCAGATGGCGGCCAACCAGCAGCTCGGCATCGACACCGGCGCCAACGCGCAGGTGACGGCGGCGAGCATCCAGGCCGGTGCCACGGTGGATGCTGCCACGCTGTACTCGGATGCAACCAAGCAGGGCCAGCAGTTGCAATACCAGATTGCCGGGCAGCAACTGGGCTACAACTACGCGCAGATGGCGCAGCAGGGAACGCAGTTCAACGCGCAACTGGCGCAGCAGAACCAGCAGTTCGGCGCGACGTTGAACAACCAGCAAAACGAATTTCAGGCGACGCAATCGCTCAACATCGGCCAGTACCAGGGAAATATGATGTGGAACCAGTATGCGCTCGGGCAGACGTTGCAGCAATCGAGCCAGAATGCCTACGGGCAGGTGTTTTCCAGCATCATGATGAACCCGAACATGACGGCGCAGGACCGGCAGGCGGCGCTGGCCAATGCCAACCAGTTCTACAGCGGCATGTCGCAGCAGAATGCGTCGCTGCCGGCTTTCGTGCCGCCGTGGGTGAATAATCCGAACTACTGGACGAGCGCGTGGACATCCAGCGGTGCCAGTAGTGGCGGATACAACCCGACACCGATTGCCAACACATGATCCGGCGACTGTATGACCCGAAACATGTGCCGAAATTGATACAGTACGCGCGGGGGTGGCATGCGAAAAGCGTGACCGGGACGATCCCGTTGGATGTGAAGAAAAGCGACGTTCTTTTGCGGGCCTCGATGATGGCGGTGGACACTGGGGCGGTGTGGGCGAGTTTCGTCGGCAACAAGGTGCAGGGATTCCTGATCGGCGCCTTGATCGACTGGCCGTATCTGGAAGGAAAGTATGCAACCGACTGGGCATTCATCGCAGACCGCAACGGACGTGAATTGTATCGGGCGTTTGAGCAGTGGGCGACATCCCACGGCGTCAATGCGATCCAGATGGGCGTATCATCCGGGCTGCCGCAGGCCGGCGCGTTTTACGAAAGCGTGGGGTTACGGCAGGTGGGCGGGGTGTATTTTCGTGAGGTGAAACGGTGAGCGGCATAGCCAAAGCGGTGGGCAAGGTTTTCAAGTCGGTCGGCAACTTCGTCAAGAAGTACTGGAAACCGATTTTGGCCGCGGTTGCGATCTATTTCACGGCCGGCGCGGCGTTGGCGTACTTCGGGGCGGCAGGTGCCGCAGGAGGTGCCGCCGCTGCTGGCGCGGAAGGCGCTGCAGCCGGAGCTGCGGCAGAAGGCGGCGCCGCGGCGTTGGGCGCCGGTGCAGCCGACTTGGGCGGCGCTGGCGTGCTGACGGCCGAAGGTGCGGCGGCGGCGGGCGTGGGTGCCGATGCCGCGGGTGCAGGCATCTTGGGCGGCACAGCGGCAGCCGAAGGCGGTAGCGTACTGGCGGGAACCGCTGGCATCGGGGGCGGCAGCGTATTGGGCGGCACGGCGGGTATCGGCGGCGCAACCGTCGGCGGCGACCTCTTGGCCGGTGGCACGGCGGCCGGTGCGGGAGCGGGAGCCGCGCAGGCCGGCTATGGGTCGGCGATCACCAACGGCGCTAACTACGTCGGCCAGACGGTCGGCGGACCTTCGTCGTTGTGGCAGACCTCGCTCAACGTGGCGCAGACGGCGCTCAAGACGCCGGGCGTGCCGTCGTTGATTGGCGGCATGCTCAACAGTTACCAGCAAAGCGCGATGATGAACGCGCAGATGAAGTATCAGGCCGAACGTGCGCCGGGCAATATCGCGGGCGGCGCCGGCAATGCGTGGCAGGGTTTTGCGCAGAACAAGAACCTGACGCCGACGACGCCGATGCCGAGCAATTCGCAGCTGCCGCCGTTGACGCCATACCACCTGCAGCCGAACCAGGCGCAGGCACCGGGCATGCCGGGGATCAACCAGCCCGGATCAAACAGCGCCAATTACCCCGGCTACGGTACGCCGGGCTACGGGCAGCAATACCCGCCCGGCACCGCGCCGCCGCAGCCGATGCCGCTGGCGGCGATGGGGCAGATTCCGCAGGACCAGTACCAGCAACAGGGACTACTGAGCCAGCAGACGCCGTTCATCGAATCGCCGTACGACGAGAGCTACGCCTAAGGATTTGCCGCCATGCCCGGACAACTGCTGAACAACACGCCGACCGCCACGCAGGCCAATGCCGCGCCGCCCGATGAGGCGCAGCCGGATACCGATGCGGGCGAGGAGGCGGCCAGTCCGTACGAGGAACATTTGCTGGCCAAGGTGATGGCGGCGGTTTACAAGAGCTTGAATGGCGCGGCCAAGCTGCGCCAGATCGAAGGCTGGATGATGCACTCGCCGAACCTGGGCGCCACGATCGGAAACATCGCCTTCACGATCCTCGCGTCGATCTACCAAGGGGCGAAGAAGGCCGGCGTCATGATCCCGGTCGACGTGTTCTTTGCGCAGGGCGGCGCGACGTACCAGACGATCGACCGCATCATCATGATCGCCGAGCATGCCGGCGTGCCGGACACCGACCCCGACAAGTTGCGCGAGGACGCCATGGGCGTGCTGGTCGACAAGGTCAAGCACATGTTCATGGCCGACGAAGGCAAGCCGCCACAGTCGGCGCCAGGTCCGGTGCCGCCCGGGCAGACGCCGGTAGCCGCGGCTAATCCGATGTCGGCTGCGGTCGGGCAAGGTCTTCAACAGCAGGGCCTGATGAGCGGCCAAGGGCCGGAGGGAGCGGTGCAGTGACGCAGAAATTCATCAATCCGCTGAAGATGGGCCTGCTGGGCGGCTTTGCCGCATGGGCGAACACGATGGAAAAGTACAACATGATGAACGCGCAGAACGAGGCGCGGCAGCAGTTGTACAAGACCAAGTACGACGCTATGGGGCAAGTGGCGGCCGAGCGCGCCAGAAACAACGCGCTTCTCAACCAGATGAAGCTGGAAGCCAACCAGCGCACCAGCAAGGTCGACGGGGTGCAGGGCGACGACGGCAAGCTGTACAGCGTGACGTACCGCAGCGTGTACAACCCTTCGACACAGCAGTACGAACAGAAGGAAATTGGGCGCGTGCCGTACCAGCCCAAGCAGGCAGCCGGCTTCAATCTTTCGCCGGGGCAGGTGCGCTATGACGCGCAAGGCAATGTCATTGCCAAGGCACCGGACAAGCCGGACGTGCAGGGCGCTATCGCGGCGCGGCAGGCAGCGAATGAAGACCGGCGCCATCAGGACCAGATGGAGCGCGACGCGGCGAAGCAGCAATCGGCGGACCTTGCGCGCAAGATCGACCGCGTCGAGACACTGACCGGCAAGGACATGGCCAACTGGGACAAGATTACCGATCCTGCAACCAAGCGCCAACTGCTCAAGGACGCCGGGATCGACCTGCCGGACAAACCGGGCATGCTGTACGGCACCAATCCGCCGGGCGAGGACGAAATCGAATCGCAGCGCGGCGCCTACGAGGCGGCCATGCAGAAAAAGCACGCGAAGAACCTTGGGGTGCCGCTCAAGGCCATCGAGGAAGGCGCGGCACCGGAGGGTTCAACCGACACGACGGACGGTAGTGGACAGCCGACCGGCGCGCAGCCGCAGTACACGCCGGACGGGCGCCAGATCAAGTACGACGCCAACGGCAATGCGTTCATCAAGGGACCGGATGGCAAGCCGGTACCGTATGTCGCCGACGCCAACGGCATGCCCGATTCGCCGCTGGCGATGGATACCGTAAGCGGCGACGACAACGAGGCATCGCCCGATGACCAGACCGATACCGGCGCGCCGCAGGGTGGCGCAGGACTTCTGGCGGGAACTGATGCGGGCGCCGATGACGAGGAAGCCGAGCCAATGCCGGACGACGAGGATGAGGAAGGCGAACCGCAAGGCTTGATGAGTGGACAATACGCCTGACTGGGATTCGCTGTCTGACACACCGCCGGCCGTGGCGCCCGTGGTGCAGGACCGTTCGACCCCGGTGGATGCGCAGGTGGCCGATTTTGCAGACGAGGCCAATCGCCGTGTTGCGGCCGGCGAAGACCCGGCAACCGTCGAAGCCGACCTGCAAAGTCAAGTTCAATCCGCGCAGCCGAAAATTCCCAAGGGCAAGACGGCCAAGGCATCCGAGTGGGATTCTTTGCTGGATGCGCCGCCCGAATTGCCGGGTCCGCCGGAAGAAGTAGGCCCACCTGCAGCACTGGCCGGTTCACCGGCGCCTGACACGACGGCAACCGGCGATGTCCCGCCTGATTTTGGCACCGGCGGCGGCCCGTTGGATACATCGGGGTTTGCCCCGGCAATGGCCGCGCAGGGCCGCGCTATCGCCATCGGTATTCCTCGCGCGCTGGCTGGCGGCGAGGCATCACTGGTCAAGTTCGCGGCCAATATCGCGCCGGCTGTTGTCGCCGGCACCGGCAATATCGCAGGCGGTCAGGCGCTGGAGCAGACGCTATCGCCCTATGCCGAAGAGGCTGGCCAGGTCGAGCAGCAGGTGGCGCAGGAGCGTGCCGATGATCGCGCCAGTGGTGCGTCGACGCCGATCAGCCGTGCGATCGAATCCGGCGTCGGTGCCGCCTACGCGCTGCCACAATATGCTGTCGTGCCTGAGTTCGAGGGCGCCGACCTTGCCGTGGCAGCCGTCAAGGCGCTGCCGGCATCGTATTCGGCGGCCAAGACCACGTTTGCCGACCTCTTGCCGAAAGTTGGCGTTGCCAAGGCGCTGGAAGCGTCGGGACTGACCGGCATCGTCAACCTCGTCGGCGCATCGTTGCCGCTGGGTGCTGCCGGAACGGCCGCTGAGCGCGTGGCAGCCGGCGCCGGGGTCGGCGTTGCCTCCGAAGAAGCGGGCCGTGCCGGGCAGAACGTGATCCTGTCCGACCATCCTGAATTGCAGCAACCGCTTGACCCGGAAGCCATTGTACAGGCCGGGTTGACTGGCGGCGCGCTGGGAGGCTTTGCCGGCCATCCGCGCCTGAGTGACGCCGATATTGCCGCGGCGCGTGTTCAACAACTAACCCGAGGACTGACCAATGCCCGAGAAATACCGCAGGATCAAGGAGGAGTACCGAGCCAAGGGACTGTCGAAGAAGGCGGCCGAGAAGGTGGCGGCGAGAATCTACAACGCCCAGCGCAAGCCGGGCCAGAAGCCGGTAACGCGGAAGGACTGACCGATGTCGATCAAAACGTACAACCCGTTGGCACCGAGCGTGCCGCTGAAGAAGCGCAAGCCGGCGAAGAAGGCAAAGTCCAAGCCGCGCCCGAGGTATTAGCCGACCAAGGAACCGCTGATGCAACTGCGAGCGTGGCACCTGATGCGCAAGTTCCTGGCGATGCGGACACAGCACGCGCTGCGGATGCTGTTGCGGCAGGCGAGGAAGGACTACCTGCTGAATCACCCCCAGAGTCTCTGATTACAGACCATCCGGACGATGACTGGCTGCGGGCGAATCCGCGCAAGAATCCGGAACTGTTTGGCATCAATCGACCAAAATATCCGTCGTTGCTGGAGTGGGTGGCGCGCGGGGGCGGCCTGAACCGCGAAGCCTTCCGCGCGGAGTACGGCGTTGATCCGGCATACTGGAATACGCGAAAGGCCCAAAGGGCGAATCAGAAAATCGTCGGCAAGCCGTTGTTCCGAAAAGATGGCGGAATGACGCCAGAAGACTTGCGCGAGGCCATGCAGCAGGATGGCTGGCTGCCACCAGACTCGCCGGATGCGCCGTCGCAGCACAGCATCAACGATGCTTTTGAGCTATTCGACAAAGCGTTGTCCGGGAAGGATATTGTCCATCCCGGTGATGACAACTTTGAGGCGATGGCGCGGCATGTCGAGGATGCGCAGCGTTCGGAACTGGAGGATCGCGCGGTAGCCAAACGCCTTGGCTACGACAGTGCCGACGAGATGCGTGCTGCGCACGAAGCCGATAACCGTGTAGCCGAAACGATGTACGCGCGACAGCAAGACTTGTTCGGCGCACCGAAGGAAATGTTTGAGAAGGCAAAGGCCAAGCGCGCCGAAAACCTTGATCTGTTCGGTGGAGCTACAAGCAAGGACGCTGTTGACGCGGCGCAGCGTGCAAAGGATTTGGCTTTGCGCGGTGGCGATCGTTCGGTTCCGATGCGTGCCGGCGATGGAGAGTTGTTTGCAGGAGACAGGCCAGAGCAGGCGAAACTCGCCCAGCGCGAAGGCGCGCCGCAGACCGACAACCTGACGCACGCACAGGCCCGCGAGGCACTGACAAGGGAATTTGGCACCACCGCGATGCGCAAGCTCGAAGCCAATGGGTTGACGCTGACGCCGCGTGCCGACCTTGCGCAGCACACGCCGGAACTGACGCCGCAGCAGCGCGCCGGGGTCAAGGGCTTTACGCCACCGGACAAGTCCAGCGCCAATGTCATCCACGACAACGTGACGCGCGCCGAACTGCCGGAAACGGTGATCCATGAAGTCGTCCACGCGAACCTTGACCGCATCCTGCCGGAATCCACGCGCAATGCGCTGGCCAGCGCGATCCAGGCACGTGCCAGCAAGTCGCCCGAGGTCAAGGCGTCGCTCGAGGCGATACCCAAGACGACGCCCAAGGCCAACTACCGCGAGGAAGTGCTGGCGCAGACGATGGGCGACCTGTACACGCAGCCGATCGGGCGCAAGGTGCTCGATGCGTTCAAGCTGGGCCTGAACCGGATGGGCGTCCCGCTGGACTGGATCAATGCCCACGAAGCGGCCATCCGCCAGATCGGCATCGAAAACCTGCGCCATTACGCCGAGGCACCGCGGCGTAACCCGGTAACTACCGTGCAGATGGCCCCACGCGCCGCACCAGCGGGTGCAGGGCAGGCGCCGGCCGAGAAGCCGCGCATACGGGTGCCGGTGGACCAGGTGCCCGTACAGCGCGTGGCAGGGCGTGCTGAATCCGCAATAGAGAATCCGGAATCCGCAATAGTGGAATCCAAGCCCGGAAGTGTGGTAGGGGCACCGCCTGTCTCAAAACCTGAGACGCCAACGGCTAGCCCGGACGCGATCGGTACGAAAAACGCCGCCAAGGCAGCCGAGCGCGGCGTACGCGGCCTGGAACCGGTCGTCTCGGAACTTCGCCCGGCAGAAAAGGACGTGTGGGACGCCGCCCTCAAGCGCCTCGAGGCGGACCCGACCGTTGGCTACCGTCTGTCCGCCGAATTGGCCAAAAACCCGCGCGCCGTGTCGTCCGAGGACGAGGCGTTGCTGATGCAACACGGCGCCGAACTGCACAACCGCTACGACGACGTGCTGCAACGCATCGAAACGGCGCAGAAGGCTGGCAATACGGCAGATGCGGTCAATGCGCAGATGGAGCGCATGGCGATCGAGCAGGACTTGGCGACGAACGAGAAGGCGACGAAGGAAATCGGCACGGAATGGTCAGCGACCGGCCGGATGCGCCAAAAACTCGCCGAGCGCGACTTTTCGATGGCACGGCAAGTGCTTCGGTTCAAGGCCATCACGGGGGTCGACGACCTGCCGCAAGCCCTGCGCGACCAGATTGCACAGCACGTCAAGACGATACAGGCGCGTGAGGCGGAACTGTCTGCCGCGTTGGCCGAGAACGCCAAACTGCGCGAGCAGCAGACGGCGCCTGTTGCGCGCCGACGCATTGCGCCGGCCGAACGCCGCACACTGGATGATGAATTCAGTGCGCTGGCGCAGCGTACGGCGCAATTGCGCAAGACGGCAGCCGGTGGCACGCGCTATGCCCGCGTCGAAGACCCGGAACTGGCGTCCGTCATCCGCCGCATGGCGCGCAACCGCAGTGATGCTGGCGAAACAGACCCGCAAAAGGTGCTGGCGGCGATTCATGAGGCAATCGGTGGTGGCGTGCCCAAGCAGGACATCGCCGATACGATTACCAGCAACGCGCCATACCGCAAGCAGACGCAGAACGAGTTGCAGCAGCGGTACAACGACCTCAAGCGCGCACTGCGCGATCCTGCGGTGCAGCGCGACGCCACGCGTGCCAAGCAGCTGCAGTCACAACTGTCTGACATCAAATCGCGCATCCAGCGCAAGGACTTCTCGCCGCCGGACAAGCGTGAGAAGCCGGTCTACGGCGAGGCTGTGCAGCATTTGCAGTTGCAAATCGCCAAGGCCAAGAACGAGTTGAACGCACTAGCGACACGGCAGGAGCGCCTGAACGACACGCCGCTGGGCAAGACCCTGCGCACGATCGTCGACGCCAAGATATTCAACATCCTGGCGTCGGTCAGTGTATACAAGAAGCTCGCTGGCGCTGTCGTTACGCGCAACGCCAGCCAGATCGGCGAGGAGGCGCTGGGGACGGTGCTGGCCAAACTTCCGGGCCTGCGCAAGTACGCCGCCTATTCGCCGCGCTATGGCGGTCGCGGCTTTTGGGCAGGCATGGGCGAGTTCGGGAAGGGCTTGAAGGACGCCTTCGCGCGCGCCAAGGAAGACCTGCAGCAGAACCAGAACAAGTGGGACATCTTGTACGGCCACAAGCGCGTATCGCAGGAGTTCACGGATTTCTCCGGCCGGATGGGTGACGCCATTCGCACGCCTGGCGGATTGAACAAGGCCATGGAAACGGCGCATGCCGGAGCGCGTTTCATCGGCGGCACGCATGCGGCCATGAAGGAGTTCGTGTCCGAGCCGGAGATGCGTGTGGCGCAGATGCAGATTGGCCGCTACACGCGCGAGCAGTTGCTGAAGAAGGGCATGACGCCGGAGGCGATCGAGGAGTACATGGGACGCGAGTCGACCATGGCGAGCGTGCAGGCGCAGGCGTACGAACACGCGCTGGAGTCTAAATTCCAGGGCAAGAACACACTGACGCAGGCGATCAATTCGACGCTGGCACGATGGGAGAAGACCGGCGGCATACCCGGCAAGATCGCTGCATTCCTTGCGAAAGAGGAATACCCGGTGCGGGGTATCCCGGTCAACATCGCCAAGGAACTGTTGACCAGTTACCCGTTCGGTGCGTTCAAGGCGATGGCCAAGGCCATGCGTTTCGACACGCTCAAGGAAGAGGGAAAACCAGCCGCCGCGGACTACATCATGAAGAACCTGCGCAAGCAGGGCGTTGGCATTGCGACACTGGCGCTGGGTGGCTACCTGCAGTCACAACTTGGCGGCGTGCCGCATGCCGAAAAGAAGGACAAGAGCGCGCCGGTCAAGCCCGGCGAGGCCATGGTGGCGGGGCAGAATGTCGGGACACAAATCATGCACGGCCCCGTCCCCGAACTCATGGAGATGGGCGCGTCACTGGCGCGCGTGTATCGACGCGAATACGGCAGCCGTGGCTTTACGGCCTTTCTGGAGTCGCTGGCGCAGGTATATCCGACACTGGCGCTGCAGTCGATTACGTACACTGACCAGCCGATGCGGCAGGCGCGCACGGTCGAAAATGCGCAGAAATATGACCACCGCGCCGGCTACGACAAGTTGCTGGGTGAGATGATCCGGTCCAATGTTGTGCCGGCAGCGGTGCAACAGGCGGCGCGTGCCTACGACCCGTACCAAGGTTTCCGCAATGCGCGTAATATCCCCGAGGACGTGAAGCTGGGCGTTCCGGGATTGCGCGAGCAAGTTCCCCACTCAAGGTGACGTGACCATGTACATGACCCCGCAACAGGTATTGGCGCAGTATTACCAGAATCAGCAGCAACAGCAGTCGCTGTCGCCGCAGGGCGCGATGGGCGGCTATGGCGGCGCCCCGGTCGGCAATGCCCCGGCGCCCGGAGCCGGCAGCACGGGCGCGGTGCCCGCGGGACTTGCGCCGGCCAACTACGGCATGTCCAGCCGCTTCGGTATCCCGATCGCCCCGCAGGTCAATGCGTTGGCGCAGCAGATGCAGGCCAACCGCGCGCTGCAGCGCCAGATCGGCTACGGCGGCGCACCGATGCAGTACCAGCCGCAAGGCGGTGGTGGCGCCAATATCGGCGGCCAGCAGTTCGGCCCCGACGGGCGCCCGCTGCCGATGCCGCAGTTGCAGGGCATCCAGCAAGCCACTCAGGCGATGCCGATGCAGCCCGGCGCCCCGGTAGGTATGGCTGGCGCCGCGCCTGCCCCAATGGCCGGCAATGCGCAGCAGATGCCGATGCAGCCGATGCGGCAGTACAACCCGAGCATCGGTGGACAAGGCGGCGCAGCCAACCGGCTGGCCCAGTATTATTTGCGCTAGGAGAAGACCTTGAGCGACAAACCTGTACGAACCTTTGGCCCGTTGTACCTCACGGGCACTTACACCACCAATTTGTATAACAACACGTCGGCGCTGATCTACGACCGTATCACGGCCATCTACATCGAGAACACGTCCGGCACGGCAGCCACTTGCCGCCTGTATCTTGGCGCGACGGGCGCCAACACGGGCGGCACCGAACTCATCGCCAAGGACACGTCGATTCCGGCGAATACGACCGTGCCGTTCTACTTCGCGTCGCCGGGTCTGAAGATGGTTTCGACCGACTTCCTAGTCGGCGGCGCAAGCAGCGGATCTGTGCTGACTATTTGGGCAACTGGCTACCAGGCCGTCGTGTGACCCATGGGCAAGCTGGGCGTTCGTGAAAAAAGCCTGATTCATCAGGTCAACAGGATTCCCAGCAGCAACCCGATCCCCGGATTCGGTACGTCATTCCTCCCGTTTCCCGTCAGTGATGATGGCGACGATCGTGGCGACTCATTTCCAACATCCCCGAATTTTGGGGCGAGGCCGTCAACCACGACGACGATCAACAACGTTTACAACTTCCCTGCTGTCGAGAGCGATGACGGCGAGCAGGGCGTCCCTGGCGGCGTCGGAAATTTTGGGGGATCGACGGGCGGCGGCACGGTAACCAATAACTACGTAACAACAAACAATATCGTACAGGCACAAGAAGCCGACGACCCGGAGTATCCGCAAAGCAGCCCAGGCAATTTTGGTGGCGTGCAAAATTCCGCGCTCGCCAACATGGCGGCGCACACGGTCAAGGCGAACATCACCGGCAGCGCGGCGGCGCCGGTCGATAGCTCACTGAGCGCGATTCTGGATGCGGAGATTGGCAGTACGCGAGGCATGCTGCTACGACGCGGAGCAAGCCTGTGGCAGTCGTTGGCGTTAGGGACATCCGGACAGGCGGTCGTCAGCGACGGAACGGACGCCTTATGGGGCACCGTCGGCGGCGGCTCCGGCGGCGGCTTGGTGGACCTGGGCATCGGTACGGTAACCGGATCGGCGGCGACCTCATTGACGGTCAGCGGGCTGAACCTCGGCGCCTATCGGTCGTTCCTCATTTTCTATGCGCTGAAGGATGCGGCGGCTGGCGCCGTGGGGACGATCAGCCTGTTCTACAACTCGGACACGACCGTCACGGATTACAACGAACAATCCCTGACGCTCAATGGCGCTGCGGTAACGTCTGCCCGCGCCAACGATGCGCGCATGGGAAACCTTGACCCGAACCGCTACGTGACCGGGTTCATCCATGTCGAGAAAGACGTCAACGGACGGGCAAGCGCGTTGGTATTCTGCAACCGCGACAACTCCGCCGGCATCGTATGGCAATCGTGCATGCACACCTGGACGACGAATTTCGCCAACGTGACCAGTGTTACGATGTCGTCCAGCATCGCCAACCAGCTGGCCGTCAACTCGACCTTCGTCGTTTTTGGTATCGCCGCATGAAAGTCCGCGACTGTCACACGATCCGCAAAGTGGCCGATGACGGCACGGTTTCGTTCGAGACAGAGGAACGCTGGCTGGAAATCGACAATGTTCTATCTGCCGATGAGGCCAACACGGCTGACGCAGCACAGGCGATCATCGACTACAACGCAGCCATCAAGGCGCAACTGGCGGCGGCCGACCTTGCCATCGTGCGCGCGCTGGTCGAGGGGGACACGGCGCGATTGCAGGCGCATGCGGCTAGCCAGGCGACGTTGCGGGCGCAGTTGAAGTAGCCTCGCGCCCCTGTCCTGCCAGTTCGGGAAGATGCTTCCAAAGCTTCCCGGAGCGAATTTTCCCGATGGTTATGGGGTGAACGCCAAATAACATTGAGAGGCACACTGCCGAATCAGATGATTTGCGAATGCTCCGCACTTGATCTTCCGTAAGTGTTCGGCGCATGACGAAACCGCGAGCCTGCCTTCCTTTTGCGGTTTTATCGGCCGTGTTCTCCGCATTTGTCCCAAGGAATAGATGATCCGGATTAACGCAACAGCGCGTATCGCACTTGTGGCATACGCACAGACCGTCCGGCACCTGCCCTATATGGTGCTCATAGAACAGTCCATGCCTATCCGGTTATAACCCATGACCACAACAGCTAGTGTGCTGCCACGACCCGGAGTAAAGGCCGTCATAGGTCGGCGCTGCGTTGCCACTCGCTATCCCGAGCAGCGAACGAAAGGCGTTGAACGGATAGAACCGGCGATTGAATCGAAACGTGAACTCGTTCAGGTAGGTCTGCAAATGTTTGGGACTGACGCCGTGATGCACGCCATTGAGCCACGCTTTCAGGTTGCTGAAAATCAGGTGGACGATTGGCAGGTATTCTTCCGCCACGTCGGCGCTGCCGTTCTCGGCGGCTGGCAGATGCGCGAAACCGCGCTTGGTCAGGCTGCTGTAGGAGTTCCAGCCGTCCGTGATAACCATCGTGCCCGGATTGACCGCGCTCGAAACAAACCCGGCCAGCGTCTTTGCGGTGCGGTCAGGCACGACGGCGAGGCGCAGACGGCCGGCGTAGCGACCGGCTTTCCGTTTGTTGAGCTTCGACCCCGGCTTGCGCTGTTTCACCTCGACCGCAGCGGCAACAAGTATTTGGTTGTGAACGCCTTTGCCTTCGCCGCGCGTCCGACCGCCAACCCAAGTTTCGTCAACCTCAACGTGACCACCATTCGCACCGCCGCCGATGCGATCCGCGTCCGGTCTGACCATACCGGCCCTGAGCTTGTGCAGCATCTGGAACGCGGTTTCGTAGCGCGTCAGGCCAAGCTGGCGCTGCAACTGGACGGCGGACACGCCGGGTGTGTGACTGGCCAGCAGATAAGCGCCCCAGAACCATGTGCTCAGCGGGACGCGCGTGCGCTGCATCACGGTGCCAGCGGTCAAGGCCGTGTCTTTACGGCAGCGACGGCAGCGCAGGACGCCGGGGCGAGCGGCGAAGCGGAACGGCTCACCCTTCTCATGGCACTCAGGGCAAGTGAACCCGTAACGCCAGCGGGCGCGTTCAAGGTATTCAGCGCACGCCGCATCATCGGGGAACATGCGCTGAAAGTCTGGCAACGAGCGAGGGAAAGCGATGTCGTTCATAACTCAATTACCACGCCGATACATGGGATTGGGAAAAAGTAAAGATTGCGGTTTTTCCTGTCGTAGAAAAAACCTATCCATAAGTCATACCAAGCAAAAATAGGCCGTATTTTCATGATCGTGATGCTTTCGCTAGGGCGGTACTGGTTATGCGATCAATCTCACCGACGAACGATAGTTTGCCGTCTACACGACCAGCACGCGCCATTGCCCGTATCTCGCGGAGTGCTGCTGTGAGTTCATCATGAACAAGACATGCCTTAGTTACCGAGACGCAAAGATCATCGAGCGAAATAGCGGTCGAATCTTTGTCTCCAGACAAAAACGCAATAAGATCATCACGAATTTGCGGCAGTGGAAGGATACTCATATACCGGCCTTAGCTAAGGCAGCGCGGCCCTTGCGCACAATTTCCATTGCCTCTCCGTGCGAACCGCATTCGATAACAATTTGGTTTTCACGGTATGTGACAGGCGAGGTCACTAGCAATTCCAGCGCTTCCAGCAATTCCCAAGCGGCGGCAATCAGACCGGCATTGGCGTCGCTCTCCGCAAGCGTAGCCCCCCAAACCTTCTCAACTATTGGGTGCTGCTGTGTCGATCCGACATGGTGCTCTGCAAAAATGCCACGTAGCCCATGTTCACCAGTGTGCCCGTTGTCGTACTCCTTAACGGCCCACGGCCCGCGAGTCGGTTGCGCCTTAACTGATTTAACTTGTGCGTTCATTTTGGGTTTCTCCTGCATGGCGAGGTGCCACGATGCAAATACTACCAGTAGATTTTGTGGGTGTCAAGCGGATAGGCATGAAATGATGATGTAATCATGCAGCGCAAGCGCGCACCAAACACGCCGGAATATGCTCACGTCCTCACCCTCCTGTGTCGTCGTTGCCGGTGTAGGCGATGGCTTCGCTAATGTCGGATGCCTGTTGATCGGTAATATCAGCGAAGGTCGAAATGAAACTTAGCATTGCATCCTTCCGCTCAATCGCCTGCCGCAGCCGCGCGTTGTCCTGTTCCGCCTTCTCTTTCGCGTCGAGCAGGGCGCGGAGCATGGCAATGGCCTTGTCACGATTTTCGTGATACCTGAAAAATTCATCGCCACGGCGAACTACCGCCTCAACAGCATCCCGACTCACATCCACCGTTTGCGCTGCATGCGCGGGAGGGGTTGTCATTGCGGCGGCTCCGGTAGAGGTTGCCATTTATCAGGCGTACCTTGGTAAATCTTTACGAATCCGTACTCTTCCCAATTGTCCAGCATTTCCCACCAGCCTTCGCAGTAGAAACTGGCGTCGTGCTCTTCGCTGAACTCGTCCACGCCAAGGCAACTATCCTCGTTGTTGCTTTCCTCGGTGAAGCGTTCGATATAACGCGCTTTGACGGTGCGGCCCTTACCCATCGCATTCTTGTAGTGGACCAGCACCGGCTTACCCTTCGGCGCCGTGCTAATGTCCTGCCACTGATGCGCGAGCCAGAAGCGGCAGAGTTCGACCGACAGCCGATCATCATCGTTATCTGCTTCATCCCCACCAAGCCACCTGATCATTTCCTCAACCAATTCCTTCGTCAGTGCCATCATTCCTCTCCTTCGCTGCGCTGTGTTGCGGGGATGCCGACATGCGGAGCAAACCTCGCTCGCTCACTTTCAAGCCAAAGCTCGCTTCCTAGCGGCATGTCTTTTTCTGGAACAGCCTCATCTTTCGCGTAGTCCCATACATAGCGGACGCCCTGTATGACCATTGCGCCGTATGCCTTGCAGATTCGTGCTAGGCCGCCCATGTCGTCACTGTCCTGGTTCCTTGTCGAAGGTGGAGGCGAATATTGCATCGCACAGCAGCGCATTGCCATCGCCGCGCACGGCATACGTCAGGCGGCACGGCTGATGCGCGGTCACGTTGTAGACGAGGATCGCCGTCGGAGTCGCCGCAAACAGGCGCCCGAACAGGCCGACCAGAATCGCCGCCAGCAGCACGGCAGGAATCAGGATGCGCGGGATGATGCTGCGGCGGATCATGTGCGTCTGGTCTGCAAAAGGAGGCTTTTCGCAGTCAAGTGTCGGCTGGTAAATCGCGGTGAACCGATCTACCTCCATGCGCTCATCGGTAAATGGGGCGCCCATCGAATAACGTACCCATCCTGCTTTTGCATCAAGAATCACCACCTTGAACCTAGGCTTGCCGCCCCACGGGTCGGGGGCGCTTTTGATGTTCCATGTTTCACCGGCAACAGGGCTACGCATGAGGCTGCTCCTTCTTCTCAACCGTCTGCGCCGTCGGTTCGACCGGCACGAGCTTCAACACGATCGACGCCGACATGCGGCCACACTTGGCGCATAGGGCGCGCGTGCCGGACAACTGCCACAACTGGCTGCCGCAAGGGATGCATTGCCAGACGTTCATCAGAATGCTCCGTTAATTAAAAGCTGGCGTCATATTGTTTCTCAACTTTCCAGTACGCCAGCGCGGCTTCAAACTTGCGCCATCCGTAAGCGATGTCGTCGGCACTCCATACGTGAGAGGCGACGATGCCGGGGTGTGTGCGGCTGACGAAAATGTTGGCGCATATCTGGTTTGGCGTACACCGTAGCCGTAGCCCCATCTGATACGCCGTCAACTGCACATTCTGCTCCCACGCTAGTTTCTTTCCATCACTAAAATCCCCGTCGCGACCTTTGTAGTCAATCACGATACCCGTTGATGGTGAGTGCAGGTCCGTCTTGCCGCCGAACCCCAGCGGGTGTGCGAACGATTTTTCGCTGACCCAGTCGGTAACGTCGGGGAACAGTCGCGCAATCTCGGCGAGCGTTGCGTTAACGTGCGGTGTATAGCGTTCGGGATACGGCTTGCCGACAACGTGGCGCTCGATTGCATCGTGGATACGGGTGCCCTCATTGGCCGCGTCCACAACCTGCTGGCGGCTTTCGGACAATGTGCGCTCGATGTACGCCTCGTCCGTCTCGCCGTCAAGGCGAGTGCCCGTCATTGCCGCCAGGATGCCTTGCACAACAAGCCATTTCGTCAATGCGGGCTTGGCGATGACACTCAGGACGGTCGTCACGGACGGGACGAGCTTCAAGTGCCGATCCCAGCGCAGGTCGACGCCACGCATGCCGCCCGGGCCTTTCGACTTCGCCGGCACTTCGTAGCACGGGGCGCCGTCGCGGGTATACCAGTGACCGGATTCGCCATCAAAGCTCATGCCTTACCCCTTATGTATTCGAGTCGGTCGTGTCGTTCCCAATACTCGACCGCCTCTTGAAATGTGGAAAACAATGGCGTGCGCGTGCCGCATGGGGAACACTCCAGCGCATGCGTGCCGCCTTGGCGCATGTCCAACCAATGCTTTGGTTGGCGCTTGCACGCTGGACATTCCGCCAGCGTGCCCTCGATTTTGACTTGGCGTTGCATCAGATCACCAAGGAATTTCGTCGTCGGGATCGGAGCCGTACATCTTTTCCTCGGCGCCCTGCGCTTCCTGCTGCGTTGCGCGTGACACCTGGTGTTTCGCCTCGCCTTCGGCTACCGCATCCTCTCCGACCTGCTGCGGATCGTGCGCAAATGCCGCATCGGCCTTTGCAAGGTCTTCCTTCGAGATGCCAGCCGCCTGGTCCTTGGTGCGCGCAAAATACGCGGTCAGGTGCGCCTGCAGCACCTTGTCCAGTTCCAGCGCCTTGGCGTTGCTGGCCTCGGATACTGGCGACAGTACGAACTCCGGCACGTAGTAGGTGATGCTGCCTTTCTTGCCCTTCGTCGCGGCCTTGATCGTGATGGCCTTCTCGAACACATCCTTGCGCGCCATCTTGCGGAATTCCATCCACGTCTTGAGCGCGGCGCCCTTGAACTGCAGGCTGCCCAACTCGAACGTGTCGCCGACGCGATAGGCAATGTACAGGTTGGCGACAAAGTTGCCGCCCAGCGCGCCAACGCGGTCACGGATCGCGGCGTAGTGGCCGCTGGCCAGTTCCCCGCCCTTGAAGGCGCGGACGACAAAGACTTCCTGGCGCGTGTCGCGGACCTCATTGGCGTAGATGCCGGATTCACTGGCGTCGTGCCAGCCTTTCACCGTCGCCGTCTCATCCAGCAGGATGAAGGTGAACGGGAGCGGGACATCGACATTGGCCTGCGCGGCCTTGTCGTAGTAGTGAACAAACCCCTTGTCGCCTTTCCAGTCGTGCCAGCGGGTGCAGGGATTGGTGCTGCCGGTGTTCGGGTTGCTGCGTGACATGTTTTTCCTTTATGCGGAATCTTTCACCGCGTAGGGTTCAAGGCGGTCGCCGGCCGGATCGCTGCTCCGGCTGTCGCTCAACTGCGCCCCGCAGGGACACAAGGGCGGCGACCATTGTGGTGGTGCTGCGGTCGTGACACTGGCGCCGCAGCTCGCTAGCTCATTGCATGGGGGAATGTGTGTGGGTTTATGTCGATAGGCCTCCTGTGGTTGTGGTGAAGATTCAAGGCAGCGGGCCGGTACTGAACTCCGGCTTTGCTCGGTAACGCATCCCGGTTCTATCGAACCATCCTGAGCCATGCGTCTAGCGAATCAGCCTTCGCAGTTCCGCTGCCTTCAATCCTCCCCGCGTCCCTTGACGCAATCGACACTTTCGATCGCCGCTTCCGCCGCATAGCGTTCGCTATCGCTTTGCGGCACCGCACCGAACAGGCGCTGGCAATGCAGGTCGAAGGCAGACAGCGCCTCCACGGTCTCTGGTGGTGGCGTCTGTCCATACAGCGACCGCAGCAGCGGCAGGTTGCGCGCTTCCCATTCGGCTTGGCAGGCGTTGTAGCTGCGGCGGGTGCTCATTACAGTTTCTTAAAAATGGAAAGCGCGTATCCGCCAATTAAGCAGATGCACACGCACCCAGTTATTCTGAGTATGCAATCAGCCGCCTCCTGGAAATACAGATACCCGATATAGGCGTCGCCCAAATGCTGCAGGACTTGCAGTGCGTGTTCCATCAGTAAATCCCCTTAGATTTGAGGGCGGCAAACAGTTCACGATTAGCAGCAGAATTCTTTGCCAACTCCTTTGCTGCGTAGTCAATCATGGCTGCGTATTTACTGGATGCGCGGATTAACCCAGTAAGGTGTCCGACCGCAAAACATACGGCGCAGGCAACGAGCGTAAGCCACACCGATACGGTCATTTTCAGGTCGCTCACTTCGTCACCTCCAGATGAAAGTACACGGCCAGCACCAGCGCGATGCCGCAGGCGGCCAGCACGACGGCCTTGGCGGCGCTGTACGCGTACACGCTCGGCACGATGATGCAGAACAGCGCGACGATCACGACGATGAAGAAGGCGCCCTGCGCGGGGGTGAGGATCATCGCGTCGCCTCCCAGTCTACGATTCCGGTCTTCTGGTAGTGGCGGATGCAGCGGGCGGCCCATGCGGGGTCGGGGTTGTGATGGTCGTGGAAAAATAGTTTTTCAGCGGCCTCGTGGCTTACGCCAATAAGGCGAGCGCCATTCATGCCCGATGGCATGCCATCGGGATGCCATTGCCCCCACCATTGGATAGCTGAACCAGCTATGCAGCAGACTGTCCCACACGCGCTCTCTTGCCGGAATCTAGTCATGTTGAATCCGGCGACATCACCCACATGCGGCGCACCCGCCTCCAGCCACTGCGCGATGTACTCCAGCCGCAGTTCCGGCGTCGTGCATTCTTCGCGCGTCAGCGGACGCTGTTTCGACGGCCGCAGCGATTCAATCGCGGCAACGACGTCGGCGGTCGGTTGGCATGTGTCGTGGTCGAGCATGGCGCAATGACTCCTGGTTGAGTAAGGGGCGGTGGCCGGGATTGATACCGACTCGTGGGCCTTCAGCAGAGAGGCGCAGCCCAACGCGTTACGTGGCTCGCAGCTACAGTATCTCGGACTGCCTGACCGTCGAAATTCCGGCATTACTGAGGTTTAAGCCACAAACGCCTTCGCGTATCAGTAAGTAACCCGACAGTAACCCTAGCTACCCTCTCACTTCGCTGCGTGTCCTTCCACGCCGCACCGCCTTGACAAATACTCTGCCATATGGATAATCCGCTGTCAAGCGTATCCGCATAGGAAATTTCAGATGGCGCAAATTCTCACTCCCGACCGTTTCCGGTCCTACCTGCGCAACGCCATTGATGGCGAAGGCTGGACGCAGGCGGCGTTCGCCAAGGAGTTCGGGTTCAGCCCGCAATACCTCGGCGACGTGCTGAACGGGCGCCGTGATCCGGGCGAGAAGATTCTGGATGCCGTAGGATACGAGCGCGTTGTGACGTATCGACCGAAGAAGGTAGGCGTAGCATGAGAGGCTACCTGCTGAACAATCGTTTTTGCATCCTTGACGGGATGATACTTTTCGCTGCCGGATACCAGTGTGGTAAAGGTGACGCGGTTTACACACTGGGAATCGCAATGGTCGGTATTGTTGTTGTTTCGACATTTCAATGGTTTTTGCTTCCTCATGCACGCAACTGACTACGCCAGCCGCGCCCCGCAGCGCGCGTGCCAGCATCCTGCGCACATGATCCGCCGCAGCGGCGACAGCGACTTTCGCGTGTGTACCGCGTGCGGCACCTGGCGCGGGGCGCTGGCGATGGGCGACTACCACGACATGATCCTGCCGCCGTCGATGTCGCAGGACGCAGCGCAGCGTATTGCCAATGGCGAACCGTGGAGCAAGGTGTTCCCGCTGCCGCGATTGCCGAAGAACCGGAGAGGGTAATGAACAGAGATTTGAAATATCGAGTGCACGTTATGCAGGCCGCACTTGACGGCAAGGCGATTCAGTTCAGTTGCAATAACGGGGCTGAATGGGACGACGCCATAGAGCCCAAGAACACTAGTGCGTTCTCATGGAACTGGGATAGCTTTGACTACCGCATCGCGCCGGAGCCGCGCAAGCCGCGGGAGTGCTGGGCGATATTTCCTATGCACAACCAGCCGGTGAGAATGTTCGCATCTAAATCACAGCTAGATGCCATGACAAATTTTGCTATCGAGTCTGGCGACGAGGTTGTACACATGCGCGAAGTGCTGCCAGATCCGCAAGGCGTCGTCGTGCCGGTCATGCCCAAGCGCGATGCGGTGATCGTGACATTGGTCAACGGTGGTCCAGCTATCAGCGTCGAATGTATCGACAATGCAAACTTCATAAAGCTGGAACACTACGCGAACAAAGTGCGCAAGGCGTTGACAGAATGAGGCGCGATCGCAAACCTATCGAGCATCGCGTCGTGGAATTCACGGTGTACGGCGAACCTGCGCCCCAGGGAAGCAAAAAGTTTGTCGGCATGCGTGGTGGCAAGGGCGTGCTGGTCGAAAACAGCAAGGCGGTCAAACCGTGGCGTCGTGATGTGGCCGACAATGGCATGCTGGCGATGATAGGCGGCATCGAAGGCCCGCACCGTAGCGCGCCCCTCGACGGGCCGCTGATGGCCAGCATCGTATTCACGCTGCAGCGCCCTGCGAGCGCGCACAAGTCGCGGCGCTGGCCCGATCGCAAGCCGGACCTGTCCAAGCTGCTGCGTTCGACCGAAGACGCGCTTGTCACGGCAGGCGTGATCGCTGACGACGCGCGCATCGTGTGCTTCCGCGACTTGCGCAAGGTATACGTAGGCGACCCCGACGCGCTGCCGATGCCAGGGGCGAAGATCAAGGTGGAGACGATGATATGAACGACGGAGTGCTCCTATTTATTTGGGCTATTTTCTCTATTGCCCTTGCTATTACTGTTTTTGAGCTTTGTTCGCGGGGGAAATTATGATCCCCGAGTCCGCCATCAGCACGATCATCGACGGCATCATTCAGCGCGAGGGCGGCGTCAGTAATGACCCTGCCGACCGCGGCGGCCTGACGTCTGCCGGCGGCGTGACGCAGCCGTTTGCGCAGCAGTGGAATATCCCGTGGCCGAACCCGACACAGCAACAGGTCCACGACGGCTATCGCCGCATGCTGGCCGGGACGAAGATTGACCAAGTACCGGACTTTGCGACACTGAACCTGCTTGCCGACTGCGCCGTGAACTGTGGCAGCAGCAAGGCGATCCGATGGCTGCAGCAGGCGTTGGGCGTGGCGGCGAACGGGATTATCAGACCGAATACAATCAATGCCATGACTCCAGCTAGGTTGATGTCACGGCTGATATCAAACAGGATCATCACTTCGCGCGGCCTCTACTACGCCGACATCATCCACAACGATCCGTCGCAAGCGACATTTGCCCGCGGCTGGTTTACACGATTGTTCAGTTTTTTGACTTGATCGCCGCATCCCGCGGCATCACGCAACAGGAGAACGTTCCATGACCAATCCCCACGCAGCAAAAGGCCATTACCACCTGAACCCGCCGCCGTATTCGCCGGCAACGCCGAAGTTCTACGGCGTGCCCGACGACGTCGGCGCCATCGTCACCGACGAGCAGCAGCAGGCATACAACGTGATCCGCGCATTCGGTGCGCAGGGTGCCGACCAGCAGACGTATGTCACGTCATTCTTCCGTGGCAACCCGAAAACCGGGGTGACGCCGGCCCCCAGTTCCTACCAACTGGTGGACATCGGCGATGCATTTACGCTCGACGCCGACCAAGCGGCGGCGGTCAACCTCGGCACGGCCAATGTGCGAGCCGTATTCGTTGGCGGCAGCGGCCCGAAAATAACGGGCGAAGGATTGGATGCCGAAGGCAATCCTGTTGCTGGCGTCGGCGCCGGTCAAGCCAGCAGCGTCAGCATCGCCAAGGTCGGATCGCAGTACGCGGCCATCTGTGCGGCGTTCCAAGGCAATCTGAACGTCGCGGCGCGGTAAGCGCCATATTGCTCGCCGGGTGGCATGGGTATAGCATCCGGCGAGCGATCTTGACAGGTGGGACACTGGATGGACAACCTGACGTATGCCGTTTGGACGCTGGCCTTTGCTGTGGTTGGGGCATTCGTCGGGTGGTTTTTCAAAGGACCGAAAGAGTCGGCCGCCGAGATTGCCGCGCGCCTGCAGGGCGTCGAGAATGCCTACAACGCGCGCATACAGGCCATCGAAGCCGCACAGAACGCGCTCAACGCGCGCTTTGCCGGCATGGATGGCAAGCTCGGGGCGCAGATCATTGCGCTGACGGACAACATCAAGGAACTGGCCTCCAATGTGAGGGAACTGACGCGACGCATGGATGCCCACCGTGTCGGACCCTGATCTGGGAGTAGACGATTGGCGCTCGGAGGATGTGCGCAAGCTGGATTTGATGGTCGACCAGGTCGGAGACTTGGCCCGGTCGGTCAAGGAACTTGTCGAACGCGTGCCGCCGGCCGCCTCACAGGCGCCGCACACGCAGACGATCATACACAAGACGCAAGGGATGGGTGCGTGGGGTTCGGCGGCGGTAACAGCCTGTTTCATGACGATGCTGGTATTCGTCGTGTTCATGGTGGTGTACGAAAAGGATCAAGGAAAGATTGACGGACGGTTGCGTGATCTAGACGCATGGCGCGGCGTTCACAGCAATGACATCGGGGCGCTGAAGGCCGATGTCAGGCAACTGAAGGAGTCGAAAAAATGAGTACCGTAATCATTACCTCAGGTGGCGGCGGACATGCCGCAATCGACAAGCTGGTCGGCATATCGCCGGACATGACGGCGTCGCAGCATGCGGCGGCCGAGGCGCTGATCGCCAAGTTCGTGCATGACGTGGAAATGCTGGTGGCTGCCGTCGCGCAGAACAAGAAGCTGTGATCGAGTCGGTCGGCATCCTGTCGCTGATCCTGTGCTGGTCGCGCTATCGCAACCTCAAGGACGGGAGCGGCCTGTGAGTGGAAACCCTCGGCGCAATCGGGCTTTCTATCACGTTGCTGGGCATCGCCGTGCGCTTGTTGCTGGTCGCTGTGGACAAGCGCATTGCCGATGCCGTGCATCAGCGCGTGAAGATGGCGGCGTTTACGGAACTGCTGACCGAATTTCGCGAGTTCAAGGACGAAGTCAACCGCAGCGGCCTGTTGAATCCCAAGCGCCGCCGCTAACCCTTACTGGAGCCACGCCATGAGCCTTGGAACCCTGCTTCTCATCATCCTCGTCATCCTGCTCGTCGGCGGCTATGTCGTGCCGCTGGGCGGCGGACCCTACCTCGGCACCGGCTGGAATGGTGGCGGCGTGCTGGGCATCGTGCTGGTCGTCGTGCTGGTGTTGGTGCTGCTCGGGCGAATCTGATGCCAGACAAACCCGCATGGCTGGACCCCGTCGGCGCATTCGTCCTGTGCATGCTGACGATCGCGTTCATGATCGTCACGGTCGGCCCGTATTTCGGGCTGCACCCGATGAGCAACGATTCCACCATCGCAGCCAACCAGAACGCCGTAGTCAACAACCTGTTCATTGCTGCCGTATCGTTCTTCATCGGTGGCAGCGTGTCCAGCCGCAAGAAAGACGACGCCATCAGCTCGCAAGCCAGCACGATTGCCAAGGCGCAAAACGCCCTAGCGCCGCTGGTGCCGCCCGATGGAACCGTAAAAGTAGACATCAAGCCCGGTGGCACGGCGCAGGTACATGCGCAGGATACGCCGCCATGACCCGCATCCTGATCCTCTGCCTCGCGCTGACCGCCTGCGGCTGCACGTCGCAGCCGATCGCACCGAATGCGCAGGCGCAGATTGATGCGTTGCAAAGTCGCTACGTCAAGGCGCTTGGCGCAGAGCATGGCATCTGCAGCCCGCTGTGCTACCAGGCAGCCAAGGCCATCGTTATGGCCAACAGCGACCGCACGACGCAAACGCTAGGCTATGCGAAAGAGGAAATGGACCTGTACGCGAAAGAGGCGGGTACGCCGTGAGCAAATTCGTCACTGCATTGTCCGTGACGCCGCTTGCCGATGGCCAGCAGTGGCGGCTGAATCAGAATTTCGACTACGAAAGCGACCTAGCTGGACGCATCATTGTCCCGCAACGATTCGTGACGGATTTTGCTTCGATCCCGCAGATGTTCCGAGGCGCGCTGCCCGTCTGGAATTTGTACGGGAATCCGGCTGTCGTCCACGATTGGCTTTATTGGTCACAGACCACGACGCGCGAAACCGCCGACGCCGTGCTGCTCGAAGCCATGCGCGTGCTGAGTGTGGACGATGCGATTGCCACGCTGATCCATACCGGCGTGCGTGTCGGCGGGCAGGCGAGCTGGGATAACAATGCCGAATTGAAGGCGTCAGGCTACACACGCATGGCGTCGCTACAAGACTTGCCGCCCTACGCGCGGCCTTATGAGGATGGTGTGACATGAACTTGCAGGAATTCAAAGCGTGGTTCGAGGGCTTCACGGAAAACATGAGCGGCGTCCCGAGCGCGAAAGCATGGAGCCGCATCAAAGCGCGCGTCGGCGATATTACCGAGAAGCCGACCGAGGTTCGTTACTTTTACGACCACTACTGGCGGCCGTATTACTACAGCAATCAAGTGCCGAATATTCCCGGCATCGTGTACACGTCTGGTTATGCGCAGACGCTAGGGGCGGCGGCGGCAACGCAAGGCGTTACATACACGCAGACGAACAACTGCGCATTCAAGAATCCCTCGCAGGCGTTCAAGGCCCTGGGCCACGCCGACGCATCGACACTGGAGAACTGATCCATGAAAACTCTGCTGATCGCCGCAACCCTGCTGCTGCTTCCCGCCTGCTCGCAGTCCAACGTCAAGGATTTGCTGTCGAATGTGGACAAGGATTGCGTGATCCACGGCACGTTCAGCGCCGCCACCGGCGTGCCGGGCAATGTCAACGTCGCCGGTACGATCGACTGCGCGCCCAATGGCGTTACGCCGGCAACACCTGCGCCTGCGGTGACGACGCCGGTCAAATGATGCGAGCCTTCGCGCAAGCAGCTCAAATCGCGCACAAGATGGCGCGCATGCCGTTGACTCGCATACCGCGTCGTCTGCTGTGGAGCGTAGCCAATCGCCAATGTCCGCAGGTTCCTGCTGAATTGAAATACGACCTGCAGGCGAACCGGATGCGCTACGACGCCATACGCAAAGCCTGCGTGGGCGTCGTGCGCGTGCGGGGCTACTGATGAACCCCTTCCACGAACTGCGCGACGTCATCCGCGAGCTGCGCGAACTGATATATTGGCTTTCCCGGCGGCACAAAGTCATCGTCGCCTTCGTCCAACAGGAGTGCAAAGTCATGAACCCCGCAAGCCTTGTCACCGGCAAACCCGCCCAGGCAACCGCCGTCGCCGTCGATACCTCGGGCAACACCGTCGCCACCACGTTCACCTGGGCCTCGGACAACACCGCATCGGCCACGATCGACCAAACCGGTCTTATCACGATTGTCGATGTCGGCACCGGCAATTTCACGGCCACCGACCCCGGCGGCGACGTCGGGACGTGCCCGTTCACCGTCACGCAAGCTGGTCCCGGCGTGCTGAAGATCACGGTGGATGTAACGCAGTAAAGAGAGAGAGGGCGCCGGGTCGGTTAGTACCGCGGCGCCGAAGGGTCGAACGAGTGTTGCAAAGGGGCAACGCATCAGGGGAGGGAAGGCTGCCTTGTGGCCAATCCTCCCACGTTTTTCTATCGGGAGCAAGCCATGCATGCAGAAATCGCCGATTACAGCATCGGCCAGTTGATCGACCATATCGGCCGCAACGACGCCGGCCGCTTTTACGGACAGGACTACTCGGAACTGGCTGCTGTAAAGCAGCGAGAACGCGATCGGGTGGGCGCTTTCATGCTGCCTTATTTCCCCAACATGCGACGGCTGAAAATTCTTTCCATGCCAGGCACCAGTTGGGCGTTCGAGCATGCGATGATTGCCGCTCGACCCGGGAGCCATGTGGTTGGGGTCGAAAGCAGTATTACCGTATTCCATCAGAGTCGTCGAGCCATGCCGGAACGCTCACTTCTGGACTGCAAAAAACCGGGTTGGGTTGAGCATCAAGGCGACAAGATCATCGGCCTGTCGAACCGCACCTTTCGATACGGACGAGCTTCGTATACCTACGCCCGGACCAGTGCAAATTTCGGAGAAGGCAAGGAAGTCAGCGCCCATCGCCTGCTGATGATGCGAATGTCGACGTATGCTTCCATGCTAGTCACGGACTATGGCCAATTCCCTGACGAACGACGGTATTTTCACAAACGCTTTTGCAGCCGGAATTCCGCATGGCTCGACTTCACCGGCAGCATGTCGGCAGAAATCGAAAACTCGCTGCGGCACTTGCCTTTGTGCTTAGTGAATGATCGGCAGCCGAAGCCTGTCGTCGTCACACTATTCAACGGGCACGACGACTACCGCGGGCCGGAGCAGCGCATCGCCCGCCTCCGGCAAGTGCAGCCGCTGTTCATTCCGGTAAAGCATTGGACCTATGCCGGCAAAAATAATAGCCCCATGCTTACGGTCTGCGGGACGATCACATGATCGCCTTATCCGCACGCCGCCTGCTGGAACTGGCGGCGCTTGCCTGCGCGCAGCCGCGACCGCTGCCCAAGCACCTGAAACTCGAACGCCTGCCCGTGGTATGGGCGCACGGCGACGTGGCGGCTGCCGCACAACGCCGCGGGACATCGCCCAAGCCCTGCCATAACCGGCACTGGCTGCGCAGCGTGGGCGGCGGCAGACGGAAGGGGCGGCCATGACGCGCGAGGACCGCAAGCGTTTCATCCTGTCCGAAATCCGCCGCGAGCATGCGATGCCATGAGCACGAACCTTGAACTGCTGCTGTCGAAGCTGACCAAGGTCAGCCAGCGCGGCAAGGAGTGGGTGGCCTGTTGCCCGGCACACAACGACTCGACACCGAGCCTGGGCGTTACCGTCAGCGACACCGGCAAGATACTGCTGCACTGCATGGCCGACTGCGCGCCGGGCGACATCCTGCACGCCGTCGGCATGGAACTGGCCGATCTGTTTCCTGACCGCAAATTCAACGGACATGATGTGCAGCCGGCGAAAGCGCCGTCGGATCGCATCACCGTCGCGCCGCCATTATCGGCTGCCACGCCGAAACTGGAGCATCCCAAGCACGGCAAGCCGTCGATGCTGCATGTGTACCGGGATCGTG
>Ga0105237_10001548_pt1 | contig 30012 bp, 23 predicted proteins | sample KBSC24metaG_FD_81520 | JGI IMG/M metagenome (GOLD analysis project Ga0105237, IMG submission 81520) | Corn rhizosphere microbial communities from Kellogg Biological Station, Michigan, USA - KBS C2-4 metaG | ecosystem: Host-associated > Plants > Roots > Rhizosphere > Soil | place: Michigan, USA... | reverse complement strand
GCTGACCCGTTGGCCGTGCCCCCCTGGCTCGCATTCAGCAGGACCACCTGGACGTGGTCAGTTCCACCGTTCGCAGACCCATACAGCCCGTCATCGATGGTCCCGACGACAACCGACTTACTGACCTCGTTTCCAGAAAAGACAGCCGTATGGTTCTGCCCATTCACGGAGTAAGTGACAGTGTCCGTGGCACCGGGCGCCATTGGCGCGCCATCACGGGAAATCGTGAAGGTAAGCGCATGCCCTTCTGTCGCAGCACTCTGGCTGGCGCTCACCGTGTAGTTCGAATCGCCATGAAACATCAACGCGCTCGAGGGCTGACCGGTGTTGCCGGCAGCATCGGCAGCCCTCGCGGTAAAGTTGTAATCCGCACCTGAGTTGAGCGAAATGTGGGAGACAGTCCAATGCCCAGCTAAATCCGCCGTCGCCGTGCCAACTACCGTAGTTCCGTTGTACAACGTAACTGTGCTATTGGCCTCAGCTGTGCCAGTCACATCAACGGACGCCCCGTTGTAGTTCGCCGGAACTGTTGTGGTGATGACAGGCGCATCGGGTGGTTTGGTATCTATAGTCGCGGTAACGGCGGAACTGGTCGTGGTGTTGCCCACAATGTCCGTCGCGGCGCTCGTGAAGCTATGGGTACCATCGGCGAGCGTGCCGGTGGTGAACGTCCAGGTATTGCCGCTGACCGTAGCATTACCGAGGAAGGTGTTGCCATCGAAAACCTTGACGCTCCCGAGACCATTTGCATCAGCAGCCGTCCCGGAAAGAGTCAGTGAGCTTGCCTTCGTCAAACCGCCGCTGCTGATGGCAGGAGTGAGCCCGCCTTGCGTTCCAATAATGTTGCTGATCGTGTCGCTCGGCCCGACGGTATCGATCGTCGCCGTCACCGGATTGCTCGTCTTGCTATTTCCGGCAACGTCGGTCGCGACAGCCGTAAACGTGTGGGCGCCATCGCCCAACGAGCTCGTGGTCAGCTGCCAGGTATTGCCGCTGATGGTTGCATTTCCGAGCAGCGTAGTGCCGTCATAGATTTGCACCGAAGCGAGGCCATGACCGTCAGTATCGTTGACTGTGCCCGACAGGCTGAGCGTGTTCGCTTTCGTCAGACCACCGTTGCTCACGGACGCTGTCGCACCACCGGGCGTACCAATCGTGCTGTTGATGGTCTCGGTGGGCGCGGTTGTGTCCAGTGTGAAATTCAGGCTGCTGCTGGCTGAGGTATTGCCCTTCACATCGGTCTGCCGCACGAGCAGATGATTGTCCCCTTCTGTTGCACTCCAAGCAGCCACCCATGTGGTTCCGCCGTCCGTGCTGAACTGGATTGTCGCGCCGTTGGCCACCCCGGCGAGCTGCAGTGAGCCGTCGTTGGTTATACCATCGCTGTTGGATACGCCGGTGTCGTGCGCCAGCGCTACATTTGGCCTGGGCGGAGCAATATATATTTCCGCGGTTGCCCAGCTGAGCGTGCCGTTGGCCATCCGGATGGCATAGTTGAATGAGTCCTCGGCATAGCCGAGCGTGTTGAAACTGTTCTGCAACCAACTCGTGTCGAGTTTGCTCGCGTCGTACCCGACTTTGCCGTCGCTGGTAATCCAGATCGCCGCGCCGTGAGCGCTGTGATCGGTGCTCAGCGCCTCTGTTCTGGTGCTGTCCTGGGTGAGCAGCGCCTGCTGCTCGAGCGATACGCTAGTCTCGGCACCAGAATCCAGTGAATAGAGACTCTTCGCCGTACCGCCCAGATCGTTGGCCATGACATTGAGGATGACCGCATGCAACCAGTCGTCCGTCAGCCCCGTGGCAGACGAAGTGAATACATCGTCGGTGGCCTGCGGCGTGTTACTGAATGATGTGGTCGTGATATTTCCCATTGTCGGTCTCTCACGGATCAGGGTTTGATGAGTTGGCGATGGCCGAGGTTAGTTGGAAGCCGCCAAGGATCCATCGGACATTGGTGCAGCTGTACTTTGGTACTAGATGAGCCGGCCCATGCTGCATCGCGATTACGCCGCATGACCTCAGCTGCCACACCGTTTCGTGACGAGTCACTCGGATTGCCGGACCCGGCAGCCGTAGTGTGCTGTTGGTCAGTTTGTTTTTATGACACGCCGCAGTACCCGAGGACGAGTGGGAATGCTGCGCTTAACTAAGAGCCGTCCATCCATTCCACAGTTCTGCCGTGAAGTCAGCCGCCGCCGTTGAAACATGGGAGCTCCCTCCCGACGCACACCGTGCGCCCGACACTCTCCTCCAGTGCCTGGTCAACCTAACGGAATTGTTAGGTGTGCCGCGTACTTCAGATTCCCTGGTCGCAGGAATCCCCGTCGAACCGGAGGGCCTTACACCTGAGCTCTTTGTCCGTGCCGCCGCACACGCTGGTTTGGCCGCACAAGTAGTACGGCGCCCCCTTGCAGAAATCTCTTCTCTGGTCCTGCCGGCGGTACTGCTGTTGAAGGGACGTCAAGCGTGCGTGCTCGTCGCGCGCGAAGAGTCTTCCGCGCAGCTGCAGACCCTATTTCCGGAATCCAGCGGCGTCAGGGAGCTCGCGGCCGCGGAGTTGGAAAAGCTCTACTCCGGTTACGCCATTTTCGTCCGGCGGAAGATCAAGCTCGACGCACGCAGCGCTCACTGTGTGAGCGAGCCGCGCGGCCATTGGTTCTGGAGCACGATCGCACAATGCTGGCCGATCTATGGGGAGGCGCTGGTGGCCTCCTTGCTGATCAACCTGTTCGCGTTGGCGACGCCGTTCTTCACCATGAACATTTATGACCGGGTAGTGCCGAACCTCGCCTTCGAGACGCTCTGGGTGCTGGGGATCGGGCTGGCCGTGGTTCTGGGTTTCGATCTGTTGATGCGCACCCTGCGGGCTCACTTCATCGACGTCGCGGGCAAGCGGGTCGATGTCATCCTGTCGGCAAACATTTTTGCGAAGGTCATCGGCATTCGCATGGCGAACCGCGCGGCATCCGTCGGCGCGTTCGCCAACAACGTGCAGGAGTTCGAATCCTTCCGGGACTTCGTGACCTCGGCAACTATCACAGCTTTGGTCGATATGCCGTTCGCGCTCGTCTTCATGGCCGTCATGGCCTGGATTGGCGGACCGCTGGTGTGGGTGCCGGTGCTGGCATTTCCGCTCATCATAGGCTTCGGAGTCGCCCTGCAGGGGGGACTGTCACGGGTCGTGCAGGAGAGCTCGCGCCACGCCGCGCAACGGCAAGCCACGCTGGTCGAGACCCTCACCGGACTCGAGACGATCAAATCGCAGCGCGCCGAGGGGCCGGCACAACGCCGCTGGGAGCAATCGATCGGCCACATCGCCAGGCTCGGCTTGCGCGCGCGGTTACTATCGAACGCGGTGGTCAACTTCTCGGGTTTCGTCCAGCAGTTGGCTTATGTTGCTCTCATTGCCTGGGGCGTCTACCTCATCGGCGCGGAGCGCCTCACCGTAGGCGGCCTGATCGCCTGCGCTCAGCTCATCGGCCGTGCCTTGGCGCCACTGTCGCAGATCGCCAGCTTGTTGACCCGCTATCACCAGGCCCGCACGGCGCTGGGCTCGATCGACAGGATCATGCAGCTACCCGAGGAGCGCCCGCCGGAACAAGTGTTCGTGAGCCGCCCCCGTTTCCGGGGCGCAATCGATTTCCGGGATGTCACGTTCAGCTATCCGGGACAGGAGGTGGCGGCATTGACGAATGTCAGCTTCCGGATCGCCGCGGGCGAACGGGTCGCCCTCATCGGCCGAGTCGGGTCGGGCAAGACGACGATCGAGAAGCTCGTGTTGGGTTTGCATGCGCCTGGCTCCGGCAGCATCCTGATCGACGGCATCGAATCCCGGCAGATCGATCCTGTGGAGCTCAGACGGGATATCGGCTACGTGCCGCAGGATGTCATGCTGTTCTACGGTACGGTTCGCGACAACATCGTGCTTGGGGCGCCGGGTACCGACGATGTCGCGGTGCTGCGGGCGGCCGAACAGGCGGGGGTCACTGAGTTCGTGAACCGCCACCCGCGGGGATTTCAGATGCCTGTGGGGGAGCGGGGGGAAGGGATTTCGGGGGGACAACGTCAGGCCATCGCGATTGCGAGAGCTTATCTGCTGCAGCCGCCGATTCTGCTCCTGGATGAGCCGAACAACGCAATGGACAACCGCACCGAGGAGATCTTCAAGGTGCGACTGGCCGAGCAGCTCGAAGGACGCACACTGCTGCTCATCACCCACCGCGCGTCTCTGTTGAGTCTCGTGAGCCGTGTAATCGTACTCGAAGGAGGACGCGTCGCCGCAGACGGCCCGCGCGACCAGGTGCTGGCCGCGTTGGCAGGGGGGAAGATCGGTGTTGCAAGCCCTTGAACTCCCGAAGGCACCCGGCAACGGGCCGCGAGCTCACGCAATCGATCTCGATTTCATGTCTGAGAGCAGCGCTGCCGCGATGCAGTCCGTCAGTTCGCGCTCGCATTGGATTCTCTGGAGCACTCTCGGATTTCTTCTCGTAGCGCTCGTTTGGGCCAGTCAGGCGCACGTCGACGAAGTCACTGTCGGTCAGGGACGCGTGATTCCCTCCAATAAGATTCAGGTCGTGCAGAATCTCGAAGGAGGCATCATCGCTGACATCCTCATAGAGCCGGGCCAGGTCGTCAGGAAGGGGCAGCCGCTGATGCGTATAGACGATACGCGCTTCTCTTCCTCGTACCTCGAAGGCGCGGCCAAGGACGATGCCTTGCGCGCTCGGATCGCTCGCCTCGAGGCCGAAGCGCAGCTCGAACGATTCAAAGCTCCGGCGGATCTCGAGCGAAACAAGCCGGAGTTGGTCAAACAGGAAGAAGCTGTGTACGAAGCACGGCACCAGGACCTGCAGGCAAACCTCGCAGTGCTGCGCAACCAGGCGCAACAGCGCACTCAGGAGCTTGCGGAAACCCGCGCCAGAGCTGTCCAGCTGCAGCACAGTTATGATCTCGTGGAGCAGGAGTTGGGTATCATCCGCAAAGCGGCGGACAAGAACGTCTACCCGCGAGTGGACCTGATCAAGCTGGAGCGGCAGGCGAATGACCTGAGCGGCGAGCTCGAGGTGGCCCTCCTGAGCGTGCCGCGCCTGGAAGCTGCGCAGCGCGAAATGCAACAGAAGGCGGAGCAGATTGGCGCGGATTTCCGGGCCACCGCCAGTCGCGAGCTGAGCGAAGCACGCGCGGATCAATCGATGGCCAGCGCCTCGAAACTCGAGCTGCAGGATCGGCTGGACCGGACTGTCGTGCGCGCACCGCTCGCAGGGACGATCAAACAGGTGAAGGTCAACACCGTTGGGGGTGTCATTCAGCCCGGAATGGACCTCGTGGAAATCGTACCCCGCGACGACACGCTGTTGGTCGAGGCCCGGGTGCGACCGGCGGACATCGCGTTTGTCAGGTTGGGGCTGGAAGCGATGGTGAAGCTCACCGCGTACGACTTCTCGATCTATGGCGGGCTGGCCGGAACGGTGGAGCACGTGAGTGCGGATGCAATAGTAGATGAGCGGCCAGGACTGCAACCCGAGAGCTACTACCTCGTTCGCGTCCGCATTGCCCGCAGCAGCCGTGGTGGTGGCGACAAGCACCTGAAGATCATCCCGGGGATGCAGGCAACGGTCGACATCAAGACGGGCCGTAGAACCATACTGCAATACGTCCTCAAGCCGATCCTGCGTGCGAAGCAGAGTGCGCTACGGGAGCGCTGAGGTGAAACCTCGATGTTTGTAATCGCGAGCGCGGACTCCCAGGCATTGGATCTCTGGCGTGACTGGCTGGGTACGCATACGGTCGTCGAAATACGCAGCCTCGATGCATTGCCTGACTGCGTGGTGCACCTTCGCCCCCAATTCGTCCTCCTCGACATACGACTGCAACGCACAGGCATGGTGCGCGATCTCGCTCAGCTGCTGAAAGTCTGCCCCGAGACCCGCATCGTCGTGCTCGCCCCCGAATGCAAAGAGGAACTGGAGCTTGCGCTGTTCAGGGCGGGAGTACGCGGCATGTGCGCATTGCGTGCGGACCGCGAGACCCTGTTGAGAGTCATCAACTCGGTTCTGGCGGGGGAGCTTTGGATTCGTCGCTCACTGGTACCGAAGCTCCTCGATAGTGTCGCTGCGGAAACTGCCAACGCGGGCACCGGCGCAACCGGGCGCTTTGCGATCCTGACGCCGCGCGAGGTGGAGATCACGCGCCTGATCGCGAAAGGTGAAACCAATAAGCATATCGCGCGCTACCTGGCGATCACCGAGCGCACAGTGAAGAATCACTTGACGACCATCTTCCGCAAGATAGGTGTCGTCGATCGTCTCAAACTCGCAGTGCTGGCGGCCCGCCGCACCGACCGTCAGCATTGATAATCACTGCGGCTCGTCATGCAAACGCAAGCCTCCAACCAGCCAGACCTGCGGCTCGGAATCGTGGTAACGGTGACTACTGCAATCCTGTTTTACGGTGCGATTGGCCTCCTCGTCTGGCGTTTGATCTGAGCGATGGCGCTGTTCATCCCGCTGCAGGCGCCGCAGCGGCGCATCCGCGCTGGTGCTCTAGGGCATCCAGGCAAATGCGATGAGCCCAAACACCAGCGCCGCCAGCACGGCGCCAACAACCCAGTCTATGACTTGCGGCCCACCTGCGGCACGCGCCCATGAGAATGGGCGCCGGCGGCGGTAGTACGATGGAATCCAGATGCCATCGTTCGTATCCATGGCTTCTTCCCCGTTTTGCATGACTCAACCCCGGAAACCCGGACGGTACGCAGTTCGGCGGCGTTTGGCCAATGTCGAAAAAAGCAAACAACCCGGGCGCTTCGGCACATCCCGCCCCGATCGTCTAGGCGGTCGCTACGAGCAGCTCCTCTGCGCCCCTGGGCGGGCGCAGACCATCGGGCCTGTCTGCGAAGTAGCGCTCCGTCAGGGCCACTGCCGACACATGGCGGGCCTGCCTGAAGCCCGCTTCGCGGGCCAGCGACAACATTTCCGATGGTGCGAAAAAGCTGATGAACGGGGTGCCGCTCGCCCGCGCCCCCTGCTCTGCGCGCTCGAGACCCGGACGAACCTCCGGATCCGCGAGCTGGATGGGTAACAGAAAAGTCATTGCCAACATGGATCCCGCCGCAAGCGCCGCAACCTGCCGCAATGTGGCCACGTTCGCCTCCTTGCTGAGATACATGCTGACGCCCGTCGAGGCCACGACCGCGGGCTGACTGGCATCGAAGCCTGCGGACTTCAAGCGCTCCCACCAACCATCGCCGGCCTCGAAATCGACCGGCACGAATCGCAGCCAATCCGGAACCCCGTAGCCCAGCGCGCTCAGGCGCTGCTGCTTCCAGGCTTGCGGCCCCGGTCGATCGATCTCGAACACCTTCAGCCTCGAGGCCATTTCCGGCCTGCGCTGCGCGAATGTATCCAGACCTGCACCGAGAATGACGTACTGGCCGGTGCCACGCTGCGCCTGTTCGAGCACCAGATCCTCGATGAAGCGCGCCCGGGCGACAATGGAAGCTCGAAATGGCCTCGTAAACTGCGGATCCATGTCGGGGCGATTGCACCACCCTTCCTCGGGGGCGATCAGTCGCAACCCAACCTCATCCGCGAAAACATGAGGTGGCGGATCGATCTGCGCATGCAGCGCGCGCCACAACGCGACGCGCACGGCGGTGCTGTCCGGCATTGGTATCGCATCATTCATGCTAGTATTCTAGATTGCTAGCACGAAGCTCGTCAAGCCGTGATTCCCGGCGGTGGCGCGGCAGTCGGGGACTATGCAGGCCTGCGGCGCGCCAGCTTATAACCTTCGTAGACGGCGATGGCATAGAACAACAAGTCCATGCCATTGGAGGTCGCCTGGAGGATGCTCAGGGCGAGCGACGGTGTCGCGAGCACTTTCATTGCAACCGACACGGTGGGTACACTGCGTTCGGCAGCAATGAATCCGCAAGCGGAAAGAAGATTGCCGAGCAGGCACCCGAGGAGTGCAAACGCACCACCGACGATGCCAAACACCTGCGTGTGGCCTTTGCCGAGAGTACGTACGGCCCACGCCACCAGGAATCCAACCCCGACGGCCATGAAACCGATCTGGTATTGCGCGATTACGGTAATGATCGCCCAGGCGAACGCTCCGATCAGCGCTGCAACGAATCCGCCTACAACAGCGAGTGGCAGATTGGAGTCATCCGCAATGACCGGCACCACGCTGGCGGGCAGGGCCGCCGCGACCGGTCCCGCAGCAACCGGATTCGGATTTGTGTCGCTATTCATGCTCCCTCCGGTGTGGGTTGCATGACCCACCCTCAGCCGACTATAGCGCTAACGGAGCAGCTCCCAGAACGCACGCCGAAAGGAGACGGGCCTTTGGTCGCAAGCCCCAAAGCCGGTCGCCAGCGCCCTGCCGTAACCCGGCAATCACGCCGAACTTCGTGCAGGACTGCAGTGTGACGGACCCCCGGCATCACACCCTCAGCCGCACTCTCCGCCGCCGCCACCTGCAAATGATCGCCCTTGGAGGCGTGATTGGCGCTGGACTGTTCGTCGGCAGCAGCGTGGTCATCAAAGCGGCCGGACCCGCTGCGGTGATCTCGTTCGCCCTCACTGGCGGGCTCATCGTGCTCGTGATGCGGATGTTGGGTGAAATGGCCGCGGCTTACCCCTCGATCGGCGGCTTCTACGAATACAACCGCATGGCCCTCGGCGAGCTCGCAGGGTTCATGACCGGCTGGATGTACTGGTACTTCTGGATCATTGTCGTGGCACTGGAGGCTGTAGCGGGCGCGAAGCTCATCAACTACTGGTTTCCCGACGCACCGGCCTGGATTCTGACACTCGGGCTCGTGCTGGGATTCACTGTTCTCAACCTCTTTTCCGTCCGCTCCTGGGGCGAGGCTGAATATTGGTTCGCCGCCATCAAAGTGGCCGCCATCCTGGCGTTTCTGTGCCTTGGAACAGCTCGCATCATGGGGATATGGCCGGGACCGGCAGCGGGCCTCGCAAATCTGACTCGGTACGGCGGTTTCATGCCAAACGGGCTGATTCCCGTATTGACCGGCGCTGTCGCGGCAACCGGGTTTTATTTCGGGGCGGAGTTGGTCACAGTGGCAGCCGCCGAATCCGCAGCCCCCGAGGAAACCGTCGCGCAGGCCACGCAATCGGTTATTTCCCGCGTGCTCCTGTTCTACGTGGGCTCGATCTTCGTCGTGGTCACACTGCTACCCTGGAACAGCCCGGATGTTGCACAGCCCTATGTCAGCGTCCTCAAACAACTGCGCATTCCGGGCGGCGATCAAGTCATGAATGCCGTCATTCTTACGGCAGTATTGTCCGCTCTCAACAGCGGTCTGTTTGCTTCGTCGCGGATGCTGATGGCGCTATCCCGGCACGGCGACGGCCCGCGCGGCCTGGCACGACTGAGCTCTGCAGGCGTGCCGATCCCCGCGATCCTGACGGGCACCGTGTTCGGCTACGCTGCCGTGGTCATGAATTACGTATCACCGGATACGGTCTTTCCCTTCCTCGTGAACTCGTACGGCACGGTGGCTATTTTTGTCTATCTCCTCATCGCCTGCGCGCAATTGCGGCTGCGTGCGCGCCTCGAGCGCGAATCCCCCGAGAAGCTTCGCGTACGGATGTGGGGCTATCCGTATCTCACCGTGTTGGCCATCGTGGGCATGCTCGGCATCGTAGCGGCGATGGCCCTCATCCCGGAGCAACGCCTGCCCCTGCTGTTTGGAATAGCCAGCGCATCGACCATGATGCTCGGCTATCTGGTGAGGCGCCGGCTGGACGCCGGGAAAACGGCCGAACTTCCGACTTAGAACGGCTTATCCCCGTTGACCGTCGCACGGTGCATGATGCGGCGATCGGGTAAGTAGTCCGCAACAGCGTAATGTTGCGTATTGCGGTTATCCCAGAAGACCAGGTCGTCGACCTTCCAACTCCAACGCACCATGAATTCCGGCCGCCCGGCGAGCGAAAACAGGTAATCGAGCAACGTACGACTCTCCCCCGCAGACAGCTCGTTGATGCGGGTCGTGAATCCTCGTTGACGAACAATCCCTTGCGCCCGCTCACCGGGTGAGTGCGCACTACCGGGTGATTCACTGGAGGATGTTTGGCCACGGCACGCTCATAGCGCTCCTTGAAGGCGGGATCGTTCTGCCAGCGCTCGGGCGGAAACGACTTGGCAACCGAATGCTGCGCGGTCAGCCCTTCGAGCAGCCGCCGCAGCGGCTCGGATAGCGACTCGTAAACGGCAATACAGCTCGACCAGAGTGTGTCGCCCCCGGAGGCCGGAATGCGCTTTGCCGCCAGAATGCCTGCCATCGGCGGCATCGGGCTGAAGGTGACATCTGTATGCCAATTGTCATTATCCGGCAAAAAATCCTTGTGGGTGTCGAGCACCAGAATTTCGGGCAGCTCAGGCAGGACCGGATAGATGGGATGAACGTGCAGCGATCCAAACCGGGCGGCGAAGCGCACCTGCGCCGCGGGAGTCAAAGGCTGCTCGCGGAAAAACAGCGCCTGGTGATCAACCAACAACCGGCCCAACCGGTCCACCACCGAGGGCTCGAGCTCTTGCGAGAGATCGACCCCCTCGACCAGTGCACCGATCTTCGGCGTGACGCGCGTTACTTTGATGTTCATGGGCCGATTGTAGCGAGCGACAACCCATGCCGCATCAGCTCGCCTGACCGCCCAGGACGGCGGCACAATATCCTTCCAGCCTTGTCGGGGCTGCGGTAGCTCACCCGTCCTTGGGACATGAGCAACGTCTGATCTGATCTGTAAACCAAGGAGTAAATCATGTCCGCCGCAACCCCAAACACCATCCGACTCCACCGCGTTCTGCGTACGACGCCCGAGCGCCTCTACCGCGCCTTCCTCGATGCAGCCGCGCTGTGCAAGTGGCTACCGCCGAATGGATTCACCTGCACTGTGCATCGTCTCGAGCCCAAGGTCGGCGGAACGCACAAAATGTCGTTCACGAACTTCACCACGGGCAACGGCCATTCGTTCGGTGGCACCTATCTCGAGCTCGTGCCGAACGAGAAGATCCGCTACACCGACCAGTTCGACGATCCGAATCTGCCTGGACAGATGCAGACCACCATTACCCTCAAGCCTGTGTCGTGCGGCACTGAGATCAGCATCGTCCAGGAAGGCGTGCCGGCCGTGATTCCGCCGGAAGCCTGCTACCTCGGATGGCAAGAATCGCTCGTGTTGCTCGGGAAACTGGTCGAAGCCGCCATCCCGGACTAAGATCGCCGCGCGTGACGAACGAGCTGCAGAAATCCATTCAGCTCCTCTGCCTCGCATTTCCCGAGGCAGAGGAGCTGGCGTCCCACGGCATGCCCAACTATCGCGTCCGGGGCGGCAAGATATTCGCCACGTATGCTCAGAATCACCATGGCGACGCGCGGATCGCACTCTGGTTGAACACACCAGACGGCATGCAGGACGCTTACGTACGCGAAGAGCCGAAGCATTTCTTCGTACCGCCGTACGTCGGACCAAGTGGCTGGCTTGGTGTACGGCTCGATCTCGGACTACCGTGGAAGCGCCTTGCTCCGATCGTGCGCGCCGCTTACGAGCATGTAGCGCCGGCAAGGCTCGCGAAGCAACTCAAAACAACACCCTCCGTGCCCGCCCCGAAACGTCGGGTCACAGCCGCGGATGTTGACCCAAAAAACACACCGCGCGGCAAACAGATCCTGGCGAGCATGCGCAAAGTATGCCTTGCTCTACCGGATACGTCGGAAGACCTTCAGTTCGGACAGCCGGTGTGGCGCGCCGGAAAAAAGGTGTTCGCACGGGCATATTGCTATCAGGAAGGGTGGCGCGCCTCGTTCTGGGTAGGAGTCCATACGCAAGCGCTCATGACCGACGATCCGCGCTACACCATCCCGCCTTACATGGGCCACAATGGTTGGATCGCACTCGACATCAACAAAAAACACAATGAGCGCGAGCTGCAATCGCTCGCGCTCGAAAGCTATCGCCACTTCGCATCGAAGCGGATGTTGGCGAAGCTGCCCCAGGCCTGAGGCATCTGGCGCCACTACACGTACTTGGACGTGGGGTGCCTATCCATGCAGTAGGTGATAGCCGATGCCGGTGGCTGGCGAGAAACACCGCACCCGCTAGACCTGCCAGAATGACCAGCATCCCGGCCCATGGGCGCCTTTTGGTAAACGCCCTGCGATGGCCGCAGCGATCCTGCGAGGCCCCGGGGACCCGGTCATTCTTACGGTACAATCACCCCAATCCCCTTCCGAAATTTCCCAGCACCCGCGCGACCTTAGCGCGGAGCCTGCGACACAGGTCGCAGCCGCCAGTCGGCCGGTCGCCTCCAACCGTCCCTTTGGCGTTTTACTGCAGCATTTGGTTAAGGGATGCTTAAACTTTTTAGGGTCCCGAAGTTTCTAAACCGGGGCCCTTACAATTGAACACCCCGTTCTTGCGAAACCACAAGGAATGCATCGTGAGCGCCAATCCGGAGCACAAAGTCAACCACCCAGGCGCCCACGGAGAGCCGATCGCCTGGATGGGCCGCGACCATGCGCCGACGGAGCGCATTGCGAACGACGCCCGTGCGAATCCGCCTGGGCCCGAAGGGCAGCCGTCTACCATTCTGCACCACCCGGCCGCCGATGCGGGCTCGCCGAGCCGCCTGCGTTGGACCTTGGGTGCAGTCGCCCTTTTGCTCGCCTTGGTGGCGGCCGCGGCCCTATGGATGCATAGCGCGTCGAACAAGGCGCCCACCATCCCGTTGGCGGACCAGCAAAACATTCCCCTCGTGAGCGTCATATCGCCCGGGGTCAGCGCTGTGACCTCGAACGTCACCTTCACTGGGGCAATCGCGGCGCGCTACGACATGCCCATCGGCATCGACGGCGATGCGGGCCGCATTGTCGCCATCTATGTGGAAGCCGGCGATCACGTGAAGCGCGGGCAGTTGCTCGCGAAGCTAGATGATTCGGTCCTCATTCCTCAGGTGAATCGCCTCGCCGCATCACTGGAGCAGGCGAAAGCGCAGGCCGAGTTGTCCGCCGCCGAGTATCGGCGCGCGAAGGCGGTCGCGCCCGCAGGCGCCCTTTCCGCCGAGGACGTGGAAAAGCGCCACGCCACCCAGGTCACCGATGAAGCCAGCGTAAAAGTCGTTGCCGCCCAACTCGCCGAGTATCAGGCCCGTTTGAACCGCACCCGGGTAGTTGCCCCCGTAGATGGAACGGTCCTCATGCGCAAAGCCGAAGTGGGTCAGATCGCCAATCCCGGCGGTGACGCGCTGTTCCGCATCGCGCGGGGCGGTGAAGTAGAGATGCGCGGTCAGATAGCTGAACAGGACCTGGCTGTGCTGAAGACCGGTCAACAGGCTGCGGTGTACATCACGGGGCTGTCCAAACCGTTCGAAGGACGGGTCTGGCTGCTGGGCGCGGTGATCGATCCGAACACCCGCCTGGGCGAGATCCGCGTGGCGTTGAAACCCGATCCGGCGCTGCGGCCGGGTGCGTTTGCCCGCGGCTCCGTGCTGGTCAACAAGGCCGAGCGGCCTGTGCTGCCGCAGACCGCTGTCATGTCCGACAACGCCGGCGCCTACGTATACATCGTAAACGACAAGAATCGTGTTGAGCGGCACCCCGTGATCGTGGGCGGGACGATCGACGCCGGCATCATCATTGCCAGCGGAATCACGGGCAATGAAAGGATCGTGATGACCGCTGGCGGCTTTCTGCGGGATGGCGAGCAGGTGACGATCGCGGGGTCCAAGGACGCGCGCACATGAAAAACATGTCCGCATGGGCGATTCGGCATCCGATATCGCCCATCGTGTTGTTCGTCGTGCTGTTGTTCATGGGTATCGTGGCCTTCGTCCGCCTGCCCATCACCTTGAATCCGGACATCGCCTTTCCGGTCGTGCTGGTGCAGGTGTCGCAGCCCGGCGCGGCTCCCACGGATGTGGAAACCCAGATCACGCAGAAGGTGGAGGGATCGGTCGCCGGCATCGGTAACATCCACAACATCACCTCGTTGTCGCTCGAGGGCCAGGCGCGGATTCATATCGAATTCAACATCGGGACGCCGATCGACCGAGCCGTCGCCGATGTGCGCGACGCTGTCTCGAAGGTGCGGGTAAGTCTCCCTGACGGCGTCAAGGAGCCCATCATCCAACGGGAAGACGTGGACGGCAACGCGATCGCGTACTACGCCCTGAGCACGACGACGCTCTCCGAGCAACAGCTGTCCTGGTTCATTGACAACACGATCACCAAACGGTTGCTGGCTGTCCCTGGCGTGGCGCAGGTCGGGCGTGGCGGCGGTGTAAACCGCGAGATCCGGGTGGAGCTCGACCCGGCTCGCATGCAAGCACTCGGCATCACCGCGGTCCAGGTGAACCAACAGATCCGCCAACTCAACCTCGACTCCCCTGGAGGAAGGGCGGAGGTGGGCCGAGGTGAGCAAGCGATCCGGGTCCTCGGAGGCGCACACACGGCGCTACAGCTTGCCGAAACGCAGATCATGCTCCCCGGCGGACGCTTCGCGCGCCTGAGCGACATCGCAACCGTGCGCGACAGTGTTGGCGAAATCCGCAACATCTCCCGCCTCAACGGCCGCCAGGCCACAACGTTCGGCGTCTTCAAGGCCAAGGGCTTCTCCGACGTCAGTACGCTGAAGGCCGTGGAGGATGAGCTTGCGAAGATCGCGAAAGAGAACCCTCAAGTCACCGCAACACAGGTCTTCACGACGGTCGCGTACACGAAGAAGACCTACGATTCGGCAATGAGCGCGTTCATCGAGGGCTCGATCCTCGCGGTTCTGGTGGTCTGGTTTTTCCTGCGTGACATGCGGGCCACGCTGATCTCGGCGCTGGCCATCCCGCTGTCCGCGATCCCTACGTTTGCCTTCATGGAATGGTTGGATTTCTCACTCAACTCCATTAGTTTGTTGGCGCTGTCGCTAGTGGCGGGCGTGCTCGTGGATTATGCGATCGTCGAGATCGAGAACATCGTGCGCCACATGCGCATGGGCAAAAGCGGCTTCCAGGCCTCCCTGGACGCCGCCGATCAGATCGGACTGGCGGTCGTGGCCACCTCAGCTACCATTGTCGCGGTGTTCACACCCGTCAGCTTCATGGGGGGCATTACCGGTCAATACTTCAAACAATTCGGTCTGACAGTCGCCGCCGCGGTGTTTTTCTCTCTGTTGGTCGCGCGCCTCATCACACCGGTCATCGCCGCTTACACGCTGAAATCCGAGCGAGTCGCGACCCATAGGGATGGACCCATCATGGCGTGGTATCAGCTCGCCCTGCGCTGGTCCGTCCGCCATCGTTGGCTGACTCTCGCGGCGGGTACTGTCTTTTTCGGCCTCTCCATTCTCGGGTTGTACCTGATCCCGAAATCATTCGTGCCGGAATCGGACTTCAGCAACTCCGGTCTCTTTCTCGAGCTGCCTCCGGGTGTGCGACTGGAGGACACCGCGGCAGCTTCCGCGGCTGCCTACCGCATCCTCGCGCGCCAGCCCGAGGTAGCCGATGTCGTCGAATCCATCGGCGCCGATGAGTTTGACGAAGTCCGCAGCGCGAATCTGTGGATCACGCTCGTGCCACCCGAGAAACGCAAGTTGACTCAGAAGCAATGGGAAGACCGCGTTCTCCAGGAGCTCAAACAGATCCCTGATGCCCGCGTGAGCTTCATGAAGAACTCCGGCTCGGGCGGCCGCGACATCACCATCTACATCACCGGGGATGAGCCCGATCTGGTGCAGAGCAGTGCCGAGAAGGTGGTTGCCGAGATGCGCAACATGCCCATTCTCCGTGACGCGCGCATCAACGGCGACATGCAGCGCCCGGAGATCATTATCCGTCCGCACCTCGATCTGGCGGCTCAGCTCGGTGTGACGGTCTCCAGCATCAGCCAGACGATCCGCATCGCCACGTTGGGCGACCTGGACGAGATCAGCGCCAAGTTTTCACTGCCGGATCACCAGATTCCCATTCGCGTGAGCCTGGACGAAAGCACGCGCCGGGACATCGGCACACTGGAAAACCTGCCGGTGCCCACCTCTTCCGGCGGCACCGTCCCCTTGAAGTCCGTTGCGGACATCAGCTTTGGCGAAGGCCCCACGCGCGTGCGGCGTTACAACCAGAGCCGGCGTGTCGCGATCGAGGCGGACCTGAACGGGGTCGCGCTCGGTACTGCGATGGATCAGATCTACGCTCTCCCGTCTCTCAAGAACCTGCCCCAAGGCGTGCATCTGGTGGAAACCGGGGATGCGCAGGTGATGAAGGAGCTGTACACGAACTTCACGATCGCCATGACCACGGGCATCCTGATGGTCTTCGCGGTTCTGGTGCTCCTGTTTGCAAGGGTGCTGCAACCCATTACCATCCTGTCCTCGCTGCCGCTGTCCATCGGCGGAGCAGTCCTGGCGCTCGCGCTGACGCGGCACCCGGTCTCACTTGGGGTCATGATCGGTTTTCTCATGCTGATGGGCATTGTGGCCAAAAACTCAATTTTGCTCGTCGATTTTGCAATCGAGGAGATGCGCGCGGGCAAGGATCGGCTCACGGCGATTCTCGAGGCGGGCCACAAGCGCGCGCGTCCGATCGTCATGACCACCGTTGCGATGGTCGCGGGCATGATGCCGGTAGCGCTCGGGCTCGGGGGTGACGAGGCCTTCCGCGGGCCCATGTCGATCGCCGTCATTGGCGGGCTGATCACATCGACGGGGCTCACACTGGTCATCGTGCCGGCTGCCTTCACGCTCATCGATGACGTCGAGCGCTGGCTCGGTCCCAAGTTCGGACGGGTTTTGATCGCGCAGCCCAAGCCGGCTTCCGCGCCTTCGCAACCCCATCCGGCCGCCTGATTTGACAGCGGTCAACACCGACAGCAGACCTGATCCCACCACGGAGACTCCTAGACCGGGTCGTCCCGTCTGGTGGGTGCGGCTGATCTCGCACTTGCCGATGTTCGTGCTCGACCGCCTCGCGGACCTGCTCGGCTGGCTCGCTTTTCGCGTGTTTCCTTACCGCGAGCACGTCGTGCGGGAGAACTTGTCGAAGGCCTTTCCAGATCTCGATGAGGCCGGGCTGCGCAAGACCATGCGGGCCTACTACAACGGCTTCGCGCAGATGCTGGTGGAGCTGTTGAAGGGCGCTACCCTGTCGGCCGCCGAGATTACGCAACGGGTGCGCATTCTCAACCTCGACAAGGTGCAGGCTTACCTGGCGCAAGGACAATCGGTGCTGCTCGTCGCGGCGCATCAATGCAACTGGGAGTGGATGCTCCTCGGCCTTTCCCTCGAGTTGGGATATCCGCTCGATGCGGCGTACAAACCGCTGGTTGACACCTGGGCAGAGCGCGAGATGAAGAAACTGCGCTCGCGTTTTGGCTGCCGGATGATCCCCGCCAAGGAGTTGCTGGGCGACATCATCAAGCGCGGTAAGGTCGTCCGCGCGATTGCAATGGTTGCCGACCAGGAGCCGACGACGAGCGAGCACAAACACTGGACCCGCTTTCTGAATCGCGATACCGCCTTCTACATGGGACCCGAGGAAATCTCGCGTGTTACCAAATTTCCGGTGTTCTTCATCGAGATGCGCCGCAGGAGCCGCGGTCACTACGAGATGGCGTTTGTACCGCTCGCGACGCCCGATGAAGCACTCAAGACCGGAGATGTCACCGAGCGGTACGCGCGGCTGGTTGAGGCTCAGATCCGCACGGCACCGCCCGACTGGCCCTGGTCACATAAGCGCTGGAAGCTGAAGAAATCGGTTTATAAGCGCTGATTCCGCGCCAGAAGCGAGCGCAGGTGCTCCAGGTCGGCAGAGCAGTTGCCGACCCGGGAATGGCCGGCATGTAAACCGACTCAGCCGCTCTCCTGGCCGATCTCGACCAGCCTCACTACTTCAAAACGTAGGCCCCCTTCCGGCGGAACCCCCTACCGCTACTCTGACCGCTTGCCCGAATATCCGATCTCGGATATACATATCCGTATATTCGAACTCACGGAGACTGAGAGCATGCGTAGCCTTCGCGTTCCTGTCCTGATCACGGGAGCTGGACTGGCCGGCCTCACCACCGCGGTAATGCTTGCTTGGCGCGGGATCAGGCCGCTCCTGGTGGAGCGACACGTGGACACATCAAAAAATCCGCGTGCCCGCGGCGTGAACTTTCGCACCATGGAGCTGCTGCGCGTCGCCGGTCTGGAGCCGGACTTGATGGCCGAAGGTGGCCCCATGGACGACTTCAGCATCATCATTGCCGAGACGGTGACCGGTCGTGAGATCCGTACGATTCTCCCGCGCGGCAGCTGGGATACCACCAACCTCAGTCCGGCACCGATGAGCCAAGCTGGCCAGGACCGTATAGAGCCTGTCCTGCGGCGCCACGCGGAAGCGCTAGGCGCCGATGTTCGCTTCGCGACCGAGCTGTCCTCCTTGGAGCAGAACGATCTTGGGGTGACAGCGACGATCCGCGATCTTCGTACGGGCGAAGAATTGCGGGTCCACGCCGATTATCTGGTCGCGGCGGATGGCAACCGGAGTCCGACGCGAGAGCGGCTCGGTATCGGCCTGCACGGCGCCCGCAGCCTCTCCCACAACATCTCGATCGTGTTTGAAGCCGACCTCCAGGAGGCGTTGCGCGGCCGCAGCCTGGCGCTCTACTACCTGCAAAATCCCAACTTCACGGGCGCCTTTATCAACACGACAGAGCCCAACCGCGCGCTGATCTCGGTCGAGTATGATCCCGCGCAAGAACGCCCGGCGGATTTCGACAACGCTCGATGTATCAGTCTGGTACGAGCCGCGGTAGGCATTGCCGCTCTCGAGGTCAAAATCCTCGAGGTGATGCCTTGGGAGATGGCCTCCCGCTCGGCCGATCGATACGCGTTGGGCCGTATCTTCCTCGCCGGCGACGCCGCGCACACCATGCCTCCCACAGGCGGCCTGGGCGGCCAAACCGCCATGCAGGATGGTTACGATCTCGCCTGGAAGCTCGCGATGGTGCTGCACGGGCAAGCCGGAGCCGAGCTGTTGACGACCTACGAGGCAGAGCGCAAACCTGTTTGCGAGATGACGGTTGCGCTACAGACAGCCAACTACGTCGAGCGCATGCGTCCGGACCGCCAGGATCTGAAGCCTGAAGGTGTGATGAGCGACTACATGAGCGTCGCCTTCGGCTACCGCTATCGCTCCCCGGGCATACTGCCAGACGTCCCGGACGATGGAGCGCTCGTGGAGGATCCCGCTCGGCCAACAGGTCAGCCCGGAACTCGCGCGCCGCATGTTGTGTTCGGCTATCGGGGCAAGGAAATCGCCGCGCTGGACCTCATCGGACGCGATTTTGTGTTGTTGACAGGTCCCGAAGGCGCTCCCTGGGCACGAGCCGCGACCACGCTGGCCTATTCCTGCGGCGTACCGCTTTCGATCTATCGAGTGGGAGCCGATCTCGTCGATGTCAATCGCAACTGGGCGCAGCGCTACGGCATAACACCGGCAGGGGCCGTGCTCGTGCGCCCAGATGGGTATATTGCCTGGCGGGCGCGCACCGTCGCGACCTCGGCATCGACAGCGCTGCGCGAGGCACTTGCGCACATCCTGTTCAGGTCGCTGGACACGTTGGCTGTACCGGGGGCACTGGAAGTCGGGGCGTTGGGATGAGTCGGCGCAAAGTCTCCAATCCACTGGCGCTTGCAGCGCTGGCGTGCCTCTACGAGCGGCCGATGCATCCGTACGAGATCGCCAGCACGCTGCGTGAGCGCCACAAGGACGAAAGTATCAAGCTCAACTACGGCTCGCTGTATTCCGTGGTCGAGGCATTGAAAGCCCACGCGCTCATCACCGAGCAGCAGACCGCCCGACAGGGTAACCGGCCGGAGCGCACCGTCTACGAGATCACGGACGCCGGACGCCTGGAGCTCATCGACTGGTTGAGCGAGCTGCTCTGTCGGCCAATGAAGGAATACACCCGGTTCGAAGCCGGGCTGTCGCTGGTGCCGGTTCTTCCACCTGACGACGTCAAGGCCCTGTTGGAAGAGCGTTGCCGTCGGCTGGAAGTGGAGATCGAGCAGTACAACGCGCTCCGCAAGGTGGTGAGCCAGGGCAGCAACAAGGTGCCGCGGCTCTTCCTCATCGAATCGGAGTACCGGATCACCCTTCGCCAGGCGGAGTTGAGTTGGACTCGCGCACTGATCGAGGATCTCGCCACCGGCAAGCTCGAAGGCATGGCCGAGTGGCGGCGGTTCCAGGAGCAGTCAGGACGGGGCTGAGCTACTGCTTCTCAGCCACCGCCGTCGGACGCCGCAACTCACGCGGCAGCGCGAAGTAGACACGCTCCTCGCGGCCCACGACCTCGTTCGGCACCTGTCCGCCCCAGCTGCGCAGACGCTCGACAACCTGCTGCACCAGTAGCTCAGGGGCGGAAGCTCCGGCAGTCACACCGACAGCCCGCTTCCCATCGAACCATTCGCGCTTGAGGTCGTCAGGGCCGTCCACGAGGTATCCGGGCACCTGGGCGCGATCGGCCATCTCACGCAAGCGATTAGAATTTGAGCTCGTTCGCGATCCGACAACGAGCAGCACGTCGCAGTTCTCCAAAAGCTTCTTCACCGCGTCCTGCCGGTTCTGCGTGGCGTAACAGATGTCTTCCTTGCGAGGCGTGGCCAGGGAGGGAAAGCGATCTCGCAGGGCAGACACGATCTCCGCAGTGTCGTCGACGGACAGCGTCGTCTGCGTGACAAAAGCCAGTCTCTGCGGATCGTGCACAGTCAGTTTCTTCGCATCCTCGACACTTTCTACGAGGTGCATGGTGCCGCCGAAGGAGGTGTCAAAACGCCCCATGGTGCCTTCGACCTCCGGATGCCCGGCATGGCCGATCAGAATCACATCACGCCCGTCGCGGGCATAACGCTGCACTTCCATATGCACCTTGGTGACGAGGGGGCAGGTCGCATCGAACACAGTCAGCCCGCGCGTGCGCGCCTCATTCTCCAGAGCGCTGGAGACACCATGAGCCGAGAAGATGACGGTGCCGTTCGCAGGCACCTCGCTCAACTCCTCCACGAAGATCGCCCCGAGACCCCGCAGCCGATCGACGACGTGGCGGTTGTGCACGATCTCGTGACGCACATAGATCGGTGCGCCGAAGAGCTCGATCGCGCGCTCGACAATGTCTATAGCGCGATCGACACCCGCACAGAAACCACGAGGATTGGCGAGAAAAACTTCCATCAGACACCCACCTTTTTCGCACTACGGCTCTCTCGCCATGCATCCAGGAGCAACAGGATCGCTCCGATGGTGATAGCCGAATCCGCAACATTGAACGCTGGAAAATAATAGGCTCGGCCCCAGTGCGCGGAAATGAAATCCACCACATATCCGATGCGGAGCCGATCGGTGACGTTCCCCAGGGCACCGCCCAGGATGAGCGTCAGGCTGCAACAAAGCAGTGCTTGCGAACGGGCCTTCAGGCGGCGCAGCCAGCCGAGGATGGCCAGACCTACCCCGATCGCCAGCCCGACAAACAGCCACTTCTGCCACCCTGAAGCCCCGGCGAGAAAGTTGAAGGCCGCGCCCGTGTTGAATGCCAGGGTGATATCGAGCACGGGAAGGATGCGAACGCTTTCGTACAGGTGGAAGTTGTGTACGATCCACGCCTTCGTGGCCTGATCCAAAAGGATCACCCCAAGGCTGAGCGGCAACCAACGCCAGCCGTTCGCTTCCCCGACAATCCGACGTCGCTCCGCCACCACACCGCTCATACGTATTTCCGCCGCTCCCCGGGACCGTCGACATTGGTGATACAGCGCCCGCACAGCTCGGGATGCTCCGCATAGCGGCCCACATCCTCGCGCCGATGCCAGCACCGGACACATTTCGCGCGCTCCGAACGCTTCAGGCCGATCCACACACCAGCCCGGCCGGTGTTGCTCGCAAGGACTGCGTTGTCCGGTGGAGCCTGGACCTCGTGTACCCGGGCTTCGGAGGTGATGAAGAGGAATCGCAGCTCCTCACCCAACGCATTGAATCGGGCGTACTCATCCGGCGCCGTGTAGATGTCGACCTCAGCGTCGAGCGGCGCCCCAATGGAGCCCGCATCGCGCAGCTTCTCCAGCTCTCGCACTACGTCAGAACGTAGCTGAATGAGCGCGGGCCAGTCGAAATCCTCAGCGCGGATATCGGGCACGTTGTGCCAGGTTTCGAAGAACACGGAATCGCCGCGCTCGCCAGGCAGGAAACGCCAGATCTCCTCTGCGGTAAACGACAATACCGGGGCCAACCAGCGCACCATGCTCTCAGCGATATGGAGCATCGCCGTCTGCGCGGAGCGCCGCGCGTGGCTATCGGCACCGGTTGTGTACAAGCGGTCCTTGATCACATCGAGGTAGAAGCCACCGAGATCGACGATGCAGAAGTTGTGCACCTTCTGATAGATCAGGTGGAATGTGTACTTCCGATACGCTTCGACGATCTCCGCCTGTAACTCCCGCGTACGCGCCAGCGCCCAGCGATCCAGAGCCAGCATCTCGCCTGGCGGCACCGCATGTTGCTTCGGATCGAAGCCAGCCATGTTGCCCAACAAAAACCTGACGGTGTTACGCATCCGGCGATAGGAATCCGCCATGCGCTTGAGAATCTCGTCCGAGACGCTCATCTCGTTGGCGTAGTCGGTCGATGAGACCCACAACCGCAATACGTCGGCCCCGAGGCTGTTCATCACCTTCTGCGGCAGGACCACATTGCCGAGGGACTTCGACTGCTTGCGGCCCTTCTCGTCGACCGCAAAGCCATGCGTGAGAACGCCCCGGTAAGGTGCCCGCTCGTAAAGCGCTTCCGACATCAGCAGGGAGCTGTGGAACCAGCCGCGATGCTGATCCGAGCCTTCGAGGTACAAATCGAACGGCGCCTGCAACTCCGGCCGGCTCGCTGCGACACACTCGAACGACAAGCCCGAGTCGGCCCAGACGTCCATCACGTCGCTGACCTTGTCATAGGCTTCCGCTTCCGCGCCCAAAAGTTCGGCTGGCTGCAGCGAAAACCAGGCCTCAATGCCGCCCTTCTCCACTCTGGCGGCAGCAGCTTCGATCAACTCCTCGGTACGCGGGTGCAGCTCACCGGTCTCCTTCTTCACAAAGAGAGGAATCGGCACGCCCCAGGTCCTTTGGCGCGAGATACACCAGTCGGGGCGGTTCTCGATCATGCCTGCGATGCGCTGCTCGCCCCACTCAGGGGTCCACTGCGTACGTTTGATGTCACGCAGTGCGTGCTCACGCAGGCCTTTTTGCTCCATGCTGATGAACCACTGCGGCGTGGCACGGAAGATCACCGGCGTCTTGTGCCGCCAGCAATGGGGATAACTATGCCGAAGCGGCTCGTGGTGGACCAAGCGCCCACGCTCTTTCAGCGCGGCAATGATGACAGGATTGGCTTCCTCCACCTTGAGCCCCGCGACCATCGGGGTGCTCGCGTAGAAGCGGCCGTCGTTCCCCACGGGATTCGCAACAGGGAGGCTGTAGCGCTGCCCCACAACGAAATCCTCGAGACCGTGTCCGGGTGCGGTGTGCACAGCGCCCGTGCCAGCCTCCAGTGTCACGTGCTCGCCGAGAATGACCGGAACCCGCCGATCCTCGAATGGATGCTGCAGCATCAAGCCTTCGAGCGCGCTCCCGGCGGCTTCCGCGAGGATGACCGTGGCGGTCATGCCATAACGCTTCAAACATGACTCGAGCAAGTCGGCCGCTAGGATGAGCCGATAGCGCTCACCCTCCTTGTCAGCTTCGACGAGCACATAGCGGAAGTCGCCTTGCAAGGCAACCGCCTGGTTGGCCGGCAACGTCCAGGGGGTGGTGGTCCAGATGACCAGGTCAAAAGGCGCCCGATCCAGGCGCCCCTGGGCGAGCCCCACGCGTTCCGCCAACCCCTGACTATCCACGACGCGGAAGGCGACGTCGATGGCTGGCGAGGTGCGCTCCTCGTATTCGACCTCGGCTTCCGCCAGGGCCGAGCGACAATCCAGGCACCAGTGCACGGGCTTCACACCCTTGTAGAGATGCCCGTTGCGAATGACCTTGCCGAAAGCCCGCAGCTGTTGCGCCTCAAACGATGGGTCCATGGTTCGATAGGGATGATCCCAATCGCCCAACACACCCAGCCGCTTGAAGTCGACCCGCTGCAGGTCGATCTGCTCCTGCGCATAGGCCCGGCAGGCCGCACGGAAAGCCGCTGCGTCGAGCTTGCCGCCCGGACGGCCGTGCTTCTTTTCGACCTGCAACTCGATCGGCAGACCATGACAATCCCAACCGGGGACATACGGTGAATCGAAACCGTCGAAACCGCGGGACTTGACGACGATGTCCTTGAGAATCTTGTTGATCGCATGGCCGATATGGATGGCTCCGTTGGCATACGGCGGGCCATCGTGGAGGACGAAACGCGGCCGGCCACGGGCCCGCTCGCGCAGCTTTGCGTAGATCCGCCGCTCTTCCCAGCCCTTCACCATCGCAGGCTCGCGTTGCGCGAGATCCGCCTTCATGGGGAAGTCCGTTTGCGGCAGGTTTACCGTATGTTTGTAATCAGCCATGGCTATCGTTCAAACGTTCAAAATGCGCCGCGCGTCGGCGGCGTCCCGATGAATCTGCTCTACCAGCGCTTCCAGTGTCGGGAAATGCTCTTCATCGCGCAGCTTCGCTACAAACTCCACCTCGATCTCCAGGCCGTAAAGATCGGCCGAAAAATCAAACAGGTGCACCTCGAGCAGCGTGTGCACTCCTCCTACCGTAGGGCGCGTGCCGAGGCTCGCAACGCCCGGCAAAGGCGCTTGCGCCACCCCGTGCACGCGGACTGCAAAAATGCCTTGGAGCGGCGCCCGGCGTCGCTCAATGCGCAGATTCGCTGTCGGGAAACCCAGATCCCGCCCGAGCCGCTGACCAGGGACGACACGGCCACGCATCGAATACGGCCGGCCGAGCCGTCGCTTCACGAACTCGAACTCGCCTCGCGCGAGCGCTTCCCGCAAGCCACTGCTGCTCACGCGCTCGCCTTCCAACATCACCGGCGATACCACGTCGACCGAAAAACCCAACCGCCGTCCAGCATCGGCCAACATAGGTGCGGTTGCCTCTCCATTACATCCGAAACGGAAGTCATGGCCGACAACCACGGCGCGAGCCTTGACGTCTTGCGCCAGGAGGGTGGCGAAAGCCTCACCCGGGAGATTACGCAAGCCCTCGCCAAATCGCAGCAACAAAACTGAATCGACGCTCATCCCTGCGAGGATCCGCCAGCGCTCGCGCAACGAAGTGAGCCTCGCCGGCGGCGCTTCAGGACTCAAGTACTCGCGCGGCATCGGCTCGAACGTCAACAGTACCGTCGGCAGTCCCAGCCGGCTGCCGTGCTCGTTGAGCCGACGCAACAGCTCTTGATGGCCCAGGTGGATACCGTCATACGTGCCGATGGTTACAACACAGTCCCGTTGATGCTCACGCAGATTGACAAGGCCGCGGATGAACTCCATGGGCCGCTTAAGCCACTGATTCACAAAAGGTTAAGTATACGGGTTTTGCCTGGCCCATGGGGTGCTCCGGGCCGCCAAAGCCTGGAGAAGTTCATGATCACGAGTTTATGTGAAGCGGGGGCAATGCACCTCTCTACAAAGATTCTCTTGGGGCGCGGGTGGCGTTGACAACAGGGGGGCCGATGAGCAGACTACCGGCCCCCGCGACCGGGGGTCGTGAACTGACGGAGATCTTGTGGCCAATACGAAGTCCGCTGAAAAGGCTGCCCGCCAAGCCCAGAAGCATCGCGCGCGCAACGTAGCACTGCGCTCACGCATGCGTACCGCGGTGCGCGGTGTCACAGCGGCAATCGCGGCAAAGAACAAGGAATCAGCCGTGGCCACGTACAAGGAGGCCGTCCCGGTCATTGACGCATTGGTGAACAAGCAGATCATCCACCGCAATAAGGCTGCGCGTCACAAGAGCCGGCTGGCGGCTCAAATCCGCGCAATGCAGTGAGGCTGAGATGGACGCTAATGAGAAGGCACGCTGGGTTACCCCGGCGACTCCACCGGTGAGTCTGAAGCTGAAACCTGCTGCTAGGCGGCAGTATCTCCTGCAGGTGATTCGTGGGCGGGTGCCTCGCGAGCCTGCTGCTCCTCCAAAAACACCATAATCGCCTGAGCCAGTTCTTTCGTCCCGCGGCCGGTTGCTGCGGAGATGAGGAAATGCGGGCCGCGGAAGCGCAGCCGGCGCACGATTTCGCGCGCGCGCTGTTCAGCCTCGTCGTCGGGCATTAGATCCCGCTTCGTGAGGACCAGCCAGCGCGGCTTGGTTGTCAGCTCTTTGCTGAATTTCTTGAGCTCCCCCACGATGGCGCGCGCGTCCTTCACCGGATCGGCGTCCGGATCCAACGGCGCGATGTCGACCAGGTGCAGGAGCACCCGCGTCCGCTGCAAGTGCTTGAGAAATCTGATCCCGAGCCCTGCCCCCTCTGCTGCGCCCTCGATGAGACCGGGGATATCTGCCATGACGAAGCTGCGGTGCTCACCTACGTCGACGACGCCCAGATTGGGGTAGAGCGTGGTGAACGGGTAGTCGGCGACCTTTGGTCTGGCGTGAGAAACAGCCGTGATCAGGGTCGATTTGCCGGCATTTGGCAGCCCCAGGAGCCCAACGTCGGCGATCACCTTCAGCTCGAAGAAGAGCGAGCGCTTCTCCCCCGGCAGGCCGGGTCCAAATTGACGCGGTGCGCGATTGGTGCTGGATTTGAAGCGCTGGTTACCCCAACCGCCTTTGCCTCCTTTGGCTACCAGCAGAACGTCGCCTTCGTGCGTGAGGTCACCGAGCTCCTCGTCGGTATCGGCGTCCCGTACCGTCGTCCCTACCGGAACTGCGATGTACAGATCAGCGCCGCCGCGGCCACTGCAGTCGTTCGAGCCGCCAGGCTCACCGTGGGGCGCCCTGTAGGTCCGCTCGATGCGAAAGTCAGCGAGGGTATTGATGCCCTCCTGCGCACGCAGGAACACGTTGCCACCATTGCCACCATCGCCGCCATCGGGACCGCCAAACGGCACGAACTTCTCGCGACGAAAACTGGTGCTGCCCCGGCCGCCATTGCCGGCTTGCACTTTCACTCGAGCCTCGTCGACGAATTTCATGACCGGAGCTTACCGCGGGATGTTTATGCTGAACGTAAAGCAAAACCCCGGCGTGGAGCCGGGGTTTGCAACTGACGAGTGCCGGAGCGACGGTCAGTTGACGGTCGCGGTCGCCTCGGCTTCCGGGACCACGCTGACATAAAGGCGCTGCTCAGCGCCCTTCTTCTGGAACACGACCTTGCCATTCTTGAGCGCGAACAGGGTGTGGTCGGTGCCCGTGCCCACATTGTGACCCGCGCGCACCGGTGTGCCGCGCTGGCGAATGATGATGTTCCCGGCCAGGACGCTCTCGCCGCCGAAGACTTTCACGCCCAGTCGCTTGGAGTGGGAATCGCGGCCGTTCTTGGTACTGCCGCCTGCCTTTTTATGTGCCATGAGTGCTCATTCCGTCTATTTTGGGCCGCCCTGCTTGCAGGGCCGCATGGTTTTCCGGCCGCCGATATCAGCCTGCGCTGATATCCGTGATCTTCACTTCGGTGAAGTGCTGACGATGCGTCTTTTGTCGCAAATAATGGGCGCGGCGCTTGAACTTGACGACCGACACCTTCGCGCCCTTGCCATGGCGTACGATAGTGGCCACGACTTTGCTGCCTTTCAGCAGGGGGTTGCCGAGCTTGACATTGGCGCCCTCGCCAACGAGGAGCACTTCGCCGAACTCGACGGTTGCGCCGGCCTCACCCGCCAGCTTCTCGACGCGCAGCACGCCGTCTTTGGTCACACGATACTGCTTACCGCCCGTGGCGATGACTGCGTACATAAATAAGAATGCCCTTGGAACAAAGATGGGGAAGGTGCGGCTTACCGCTGTCCCCGACCCGAAGAAAGGTCGCGCATTCTACTGTCGGACTTGACCCGGGTCAAACGCGCATTTTCCCCAGCCAGCACCGGTACTTAGATCCACATGCAATGCTTCAATCCATTCTCGGCAACCCCCGCGTCAGCTAGGATGGGGGGCTGCCACCGAGGACCGATTGCCCGATGACCCTGGAAGAGATCCGCGCGCTCGTTAAAGACGACCTGGCGTCCGTCAACGACGTTATCCGGGCACGCCTGAAAAGCGCTGTTCCCCTCGTAGACCAGATCGCGGAACACATCATTTCCGGGGGTGGCAAGCGCCTGCGGCCCATGCTGGTGGTGCTCGCCGGGCGTGCCTGCGGTCATAAAGGCAGCGCTCATGTAGAGGCTGCCGCCTTCATTGAGTTCATTCATACCGCAACGCTTTTGCACGACGACGTCGTCGACGGCTCCTCTTTGCGGCGCGGCCGCACGACCGCCAACGAGGTGTTCGGCAATCAGGCGAGCGTGCTCGTCGGCGATTTCGTGTATTCACGCGCGTTCCAGATGATGGCCTCGCTGCGCTCGCAAACGGTGATGGAAATCATGGCTGACGCCACAAACGTCATCGCCGAAGGCGAAGTGCTACAGCTCATGAATGCCCATGATGCTGACACCACCGAGCAGCGGTATCTCGAAGTCATTTACCGCAAAACCGCGAAGCTGTTCGAGGCCGGCGCGGAAGTCGCCGCCGTGCTGTCGCACAGCCCGGAGCCGATTCGGAAAGCCCTGGCGACCTACGGCCGCCATCTCGGCACCGCCTATCAACTCGTCGACGACGTGCTGGATTACCGCTCGAATCCGACCGAGCGCGGCAAGAATCTGGGCGATGATCTCGCCGAGGGCAAACCAACTTTGCCGCTCATCCACGCGCTCAAGCGCGGGAACGAAGGCCAACGCGCAGCCATCCGGCTCGCCATCGAGAAAGGTGGCTTGGCGCAGCTCGAGCCTATCGTTGCCGCGATAGACGACACCGGCGGCCTGGAATACACCGCGCAACTCGCCCGCAGCGAGGCGGAGCGCGCGCTGGCCGCCCTCGAGACCCTGCCGGGTTCCGCCTATAAGGACGGGTTGGTGGCGCTCGCCCGGTTTTCGGTCGAGCACACCACCTAAACTCCAACAGCGCGCCGCAACCAGGAAATCTCCGCCGCCCGCCTCCCTTCACCGCCGGGTCCAGCTTGCGCCGGATCGAATTCCGCCATCAGCTGACCTGGCTTTGCCAGCTTCTGCAGTTCCTTGATGGCCGTCTCGGTGGTCCCCCGAGCCCCCTCGATCCGCGACAACCTAATAAGAGCTTGGCCATAATGGCTGGCCCCGGTCCCCAAAAGCCGCTGCCATTGCCCCCGGGAGGCCGCTTCAGTACACTTCGCGCCCCGCCATTCTTGCCGCCCGCCGCACTGAAAGGACGCGGGCTTTGTATCTCTCGGGGTGTAGCTCAGCCTGGTAGAGCACTACGTTCGGGACGTAGGTGTCGCAGGTTCAAATCCTGTCACCCCGACCATTGTTTAGACTAAGCTCACGCTGCCTCCGGCGCGTTTTGAGAGACGCCCTGCTGCTTTTTGCCTTACGTACCAACCATCCGCTAGATTCGGGCCGGTGCGTTGCCATCGAATCGCGTGGGCAGTGCGAGGTTGTGCGTTGGAGAGCTGATGACTCGCCGCGCTTCAAAGACGAGTATTCATGGCTAGTGCCTCGTCCCGTTTGGGAAAACAGCTCGAAGAAGTGATTGCCACCCTGAACAGCGTGGGTGCCCGCTTTGCGCTCATCGGCGGGCTTGCATTAGCTCCGTACAAAGTCATCCGCGCTACCCAAGACGTGGATCTCCTCATTGACGCTGATTTAGCCAACGCCGTCGATCAGGCGCTCACGACGCTGGGATACAAGTGTCTGCATCGCAGCGCCGACGCAGCGAATTACCTGCGCGGCGATCAACGCGTGGACTTTTTGTACGCGCACCGACCGATTGCCCGTGAGATGTTGCATGCCGCTCCCCAACTGAAAACACCCTTCGGGGCTCTGCACGT